>OLIF01000079.1_pt1 | contig 71246 bp, 59 predicted proteins | sample 1609681 | NCBI WGS metagenome assembly OLIF01 (sample SAMEA4350143, study PRJEB24818) | metagenome | biome: human; feature: gut; material: faeces | place: Denmark | collected 2013-09 | reverse complement strand
GCGAAACTGGACGCGGAATTTGATGCCATCATGCAACGTCATGAACACACAATTGAAGCGTTGACTGATCGATGATTTGGGTCAGTGCACAGGAGGTCATTGCCTTCCACGATCGAATTTTGCAACGAATGTTACATGGGGGTCGAAGCATCCGCGACACACGTCAATGAAATGAGTAACCCAGGCCGCGATTACCCGTTAGCGATGCTGCTATTGATGGTGGCGGCAATCTGTTTAAGTTCAGTGGGCGGTTTGTCCATTGCGATGGTCATTCCTGGAAATGAAATCAACCTCTCCGCCGGGGTAATGCAAACCTTCACCGTTCTGATATCTCATGTAGCACCAGGAGTTGAGTGGACGGTTCGCGTCATATCAGCACTACTGCTGTTGGGCGTTCTGGCGGAAATCGCTTCCTGGATTGTTGGCCCTTCTCGCGGTATGTACGTCACCGCACAGAAAAACCTGCTGCCAGCCAGCTTCGCCAAAATGAACAAAAATGGCGTGCCGGTAACACTGGTTATTTCTCAACTGGTGATTACCTCTATTGCGTTGATTATCCTCACCAATACCGGTGGTGGTAATAACATGTCCTTCCTGATTGCGCTGGCGCTTACCGTCGTGATTTATCTGTGCGCTTATTTCATGCTGTTTATTGGCTACATTGTGTTAGTCATTAAACATCCTGATTTAAAACGTACATTTAATATCCCGGGCGGTAAAGGCGTCAAACTGGTGGTAGCCATTGCTGGTCTGTTGACCTCAATTATGGCGTTTATCGTCTCGTTCCTGCCGCCGGATAATATCCAGGGTGACTCGACTGATATGTATGTCGAATTACTGGTGGTGAGTTTCCTGGTGGTACTTTCTCTGCCGTTTATTCTCTATGCCATCCACGATCGTAGAGGTAAAGCGAATACCGGTGTGACACTGGAGCCAATTAACAGCCAGAATGCGCCAAAAGGACATTTCTTTCTACATCCCCGCGCACGTTCGCCCCACTATATTGTGATGGACGATAAGAAACACTAACCATGTCTGAGTAGTAATAAGATAAGGGAGCGATAATTAATCGCTCCCTTTTTCGTACCTGTTGTCGTATTGACTTGCCCCAGATAAGTACGAGAATGAGCAACACATCTGTTTACCGGAAACCAGCATATATGGATATCTGCTCCCGAAATGTGAAATTAGCGCTTAAAAGACCATCTGCACTCGTTGCACTGGCGCTTTTACTGTGTAGTTGTAAGAGCACTCCACCAACTTCAATGGTTACGCCACCAGCAACATCAAAGCCACCAGCGACAGCACAACAATCGTCGCAACCCATGCGCGGCATCTGGCTGGCGACGGTGTCCCGTCTCGACTGGCCTCCGGTTTCTTCTGTTAATATCAGTAACCCCACCAGCCGCATCCGCGTACAACAACAAGCGATGATCGATAAACTCGACCACTTGCAACGTCTCGGTATTAATACGGTTTTTTTCCAGGTAAAACCTGATGGCACTGCCCTTTGGCCATCAAAAATATTGCCGTGGTCCGATCTTATGACCGGAAAGATTGGAGAGGATCCGGGGTACGATCCGCTGCAATTTATGCTCGACGAAGCCCACAAGCGCGGGATGAAAGTACATGCCTGGTTTAACCCCTACCGTGTATCGGTCAATACTAAACCAGGTACGATCAGAGAATTAAATAGTACTCTGACGCAACAACCAGCCAGCGTCTATGTGCAACATCGTGACTGGATCAGAACTGCTGGCGACCGTTTTGTCCTCGACCCGGGTATCCCTGAAGTTCAGGACTGGATCACCAATATTGTTGCGGAAGTCGTTTCTCGTTACCCGATAGATGGCGTGCAATTCGACGACTATTTCTACACAGAATCACCGGGTTCGCTGCTTAGCGATAACGAGACATACCGTAAATACGGAAGAGCCTTCGCCTCGAAGGCAGACTGGAGGCGCAACAATACCCAGCAATTAATCGCCAAAGTATCGCGCACCATTAAAAGCCTGAAACCGGAAGTCGAATTTGGCGTAAGCCCGGCGGGCGTCTGGCGTAATCGTTCACACGATCCGCGCGGTTCCGATACCCGAGGTGCAGCAGCCTATGATGAGTCCTATGCGGATACCCGCCGTTGGGTCGAACAGGGATTGCTGGATTATATTGCGCCGCAAATTTACTGGCCTTTCTCGCGAAGCGCCGCGCGTTATGACGTTCTGGCAAAATGGTGGGCAGATGTGGTCAAACCGACCAAAACCAGGCTCTATATTGGTATCGCCTTCTATAAAGTTGGAGAACCTTCAAAAATGGAACCTGACTGGATGGTTAACGGCGGCGTGCCCGAACTGAAAAAGCAGCTCGATCTTAACGACGCGGTGCCAGAAATTAGCGGCACAATCTTGTTCCGCGAAGACTATCTGAATAAACCACAAACCCAGCAAGCCGTTAGTTACCTGCAAAGCCGCTGGGGAAGTTAACTCCGCCTTTTATCCTTTGAGCCATCGCCGGTGACTTAATCACCGGCTTCTCACCCAGCGAAAATTTTCCACTGATAATTCCTCCCTCCTGTAAACATCAAACGACCATAACCCCTGATAAAAACGCATTAATATGAAAAACAAGGCGATATTTGCTACCACCAAAAAATAATTATGATGGGCTATACTCTTCAGAACAACAGTAGCGTAGATTAAAACCGTCTAACTCGTTTATTTCTTTTCATTATCGCTTCATATTCAGGAGAATATGATGTAGTAAGCCTGTCCATGTGTTGCGTTTCGTTTTTCGATTCCGTCTACTTTTCCAGTCGTATAAGGGGCTGAATTATGGAGATGTACTTTAAAAGAATGAAGGATGAGTGGACCGGGCTTGTCGAACAAGCGGATCCTCTCATTCGCGCCAAAGCCGCTGAAATTGCCGTTACGCACGCGCATTACTTAAGCATTGAGTTTTATCGTATTGTCCGTATTGACCCCCATGCAGAAGAGTTTCTGAGCAACGAACAGGTTGAAAAGCAACTTAAGAATGCAATGGAACACTGGATCATTAATGTGCTTTCTGCTCAAGTTGATGATGTTGAACGACTTATACAAATCCAGCACACTGTCGCTGAAGTACATGCTCGTATTGGCATTCCGGTCGAAATTGTCGAAATGGGCTTTCGGGTATTAAAAAAAATTCTCTACCCGGTGATCTTCTCCTCTGATTATTCACCTGCAGAAAAACTTCAGGTCTACCATTTTTCGATCAACAGTATTGATATAGCCATGGAAGTGATGACTCGTGCATTTACCTTTAGCGACAGTAGTGCAGCAAAAGAAGATGAGAATTATCGCATCTTCTCATTACTGGAAAACGCCGAAGAAGAAAAAGAACGACAAATAGCCTCACTACTTTCATGGGAAATAGAAATTATCTACAAAGTTCTGCTGGATTCTGATTTAGGCGGTAGTTTACCGTTAAGTCAGGCCGATTTCGGTTTATGGTTTAATCACAAGGGCCGCCATTATTTTAGCGGTATTGCTGAAGTGGGTCATATCTCTCGTCTGGTGCAAGACTTTGATGGTATTTTTCAGCAAACCATGCGTAACAGTAAAAACCTTAGCAACAAAAGCTTGCGGGTAAAGTTTCTATTACAGATAAGAAATTCTGTTTCGCAAATTATCACCTTACTGCGCGAACTGTTCGAAGAGGTATCGCGCCACGAAGTTGGTATGGATGTGTTAACAAAATTGCTTAACCGTAGATTCCTGCCAACAATCTTCAAACGGGAACGAGGAAGAAACCGTGTTGAACTCTGGAAAGCCAGTCTTTAGATGCGCCCGGATGCAGAGGTCATTATGAAGCTAAGCGACGCAGAAAATGCCGCCGATGGTATTTTTTTCCCCGCCCTTGAACAAAATATGATGGGCGCGGTGTTAATCAATGAAAACGACGAAGTGATGTTTTTTAATCCTGCCGCAGAAAAACTCTGGGGATATAAGCGCGAAGAAGTCATTGGCAATAACATTGATATATTGATTCCTCAGGATTTGCGCCCTGCTCATCCTGAATATATCCGCCATAACCGCAAAGGCGGCAAAGCGCGTGTTGAAGGTATGAGTCGGGAATTACAACTGGAAAAAAAGGACGGTACAAAAATCTGGACTCGCTTCGCCCTGTCGAAAGTCTCCGCCGACGGGAAAATTTACTATCTGGCGCTGGTCAGAGATGCCAGCGTTGAAATGGCGCAAAAAGAACAGACCCGACAGTTGACTATCGCCGTAGACCACCTCGACCGTCCGGTGATTGTGCTCGACCCACAACGTCATATCGTACAATGCAATCGCGCGTTTACTGAGATGTTTGGTTACTGCATTAGCGAAGCCAGCGGCATGCAGCCCGATATGTTGCTAAACGTCCCTGAATATCCGTCAGATAATCGTATTCGCTTACAGCAACTGTTATGGAAAACGTCGCGTGATCAGGATGAATTTCAGTTGTTAACGCGCACAAATGAAAAAATCTGGATTAAAGCATCGATTAGCCCGGTTTATGACCCGCTCGCCCATCTACAAAACCTGGTGATGACCTTCTCTGACATCACTGAAGAACGGCAAATTCGTCAGCTTGAAGGTAACATTCTCGCGGCCATGTGCAGCAGTCCGCCGTTTCATGAAATGGGCGAAATCATCTGCCGTAATATCGAATCCGTTCTTCATGAATCACACGTTTCGCTGTATGCACTGCGTAATGGTATGCCAGTGCATTGGGCATCATCCACTCACGGAACAGAAGTTAAGAATGCGCAAAACTGGTCTGTAACCATTCGCCAGCGCGATGGCGCACCTGCGGGAATTCTGCAAATCAAAACAGCATCAGGAACGGAAACCAGCGCCTTTATTGAACGTGTGGCGGATATCAGCCAGCATATGGCCGCGCTGGCGCTGGAGCAGGAAAAAAGTCGCCAGCATATCGAGCAGCTCATTCAGTTTGATCCGATGACCGGTCTGCCAAACCGTAATAATCTGCACAATTTTCTCGATGATCTGGTCGATAAAGCGGTTTCTCCAGTGGTGTTTCTCATTGGCGTAGACCACATTCAGGATGTGATCGACAGTCTTGGCTATGCATGGGCCGATCAGGCATTGCTGGAAGTGGTCAATCGCTTTCGCGAAAAACTCAAACCCGATCAGTACCTCTGTCGCGTTGAAGGCGCGCTATTTGTCCTTGTAAGCCTGGAGAGTGAAGTCAGCAACATTACGCTGATCGCCGATGAATTACGTAACATCATCAATAAACCCATTGTGATTGACGATAAGCTTTTTCCACTGACGTTAAGCATTGGCATCAGTTACGACATCGGTAAAAACCGCGACTACCTGCTTTCGACTGCCCATAATGCGATGGATTTTATTCGTAAAAGCGGTGGTAACGGCTGGCAATTCTTTAGCCCTGCGATGAATGAAATGGTGAAAGAACGGCTAATTCTGGGCGCGGCGCTGAAAGAAGCGATTAGCAACAACCAATTGAAACTGGTATATCAGCCGCAGATCTTTGCGGAGACCGGTGAACTGTACGGAATTGAAGCCCTCGCTCGCTGGTATGACCCGCAGCATGGTCATGTTCCCCCTTCACGGTTTATTCCTCTTGCAGAAGAAATTGGTGAAATCGAAAACATTGGCAACTGGGTCATCACTGAAGCTTGCCGCCAACTGGCAGAGTGGCGTAGCCAGAATATCCATATTCCGGCGCTATCTGTAAATCTGTCAGCGCTGCATTTTCGCGATAATCAGCTACCCAATCAGGTCTCCGATGCGATGAAAGCCTGGGCGATTGATGGCCACCAGCTCACGGTGGAAATCACAGAAAGCATGATGATGGAACATGATACGGAGATCTTCAGACGTATTCAGATCCTGCGCGATATGGGAGTGGGTTTATCTGTCGATGATTTTGGTACCGGGTTTTCCGGCCTGTCTCGCTTAGTCAGCCTGCCAGTGACCGAAATCAAAATCGATAAAAGCTTTGTCGATCGCTGTCTGACGGAAAAACGCATTCGCGCGTTGCTGGAGGCCATTACAAGCATAGGGCAAAGTCTGAACTTAACGGTGGTAGCGGAAGGCGTGGAAACGAAAGAACAATTTGAGATGCTACGCAAGATTAACTGCCGCGTTATTCAGGGTTACTTCTTCTCACGCCCTTTACCTGCTGAAGAAATCCCAGCCTGGATTAGTCGCGCCTTGCCACTAAAAATCTGACAGTGTCCTTATGCCCGCAGGTGCGGGCTATATTATTACGTGACACTGTCACTTGATTCAAACAAACTTGCTTATCATCCACGACGATATCTTACGATTTCAACTGATAATCCAGCGTAATTTCCGCTTTCAGCACCTGAGAAACCGGGCAGCCTGCTTTAGCTTTTTGAATAATGCCGTCAAAAGTAGCGGCATCAATGCCCGGCACCGCAACGTCACTCTTCAATGCGATTTTGGTTATCGCAAAACCAGCATCAACCTTATCCAGCGAAACATCGGCAGTGGTATCAATTGACGTTGGTGTAAACCCGGCCTCTCCCAACATCAACGAAAGCGCCATTGAGAAACATGCCGCGTGGGCCGCGCCAATCAGCTCTTCCGGGTTAGTTCCTTTTGCGCCTTCAAAACGAGTATTAAAACCATAGGGCTGTTGGTTCAGCACGCCACTTTCGGTGGAGACAGTCCCTTTACCGTGTTTGATGTCACCTTCCCAATGTGCCTGACCTTTCTTATGGATTGTCATTATTGCTCTCCTGTCGGCTTAAAAAGGAAATTATAGACCATCAGAGATACAGCAAGTGGATAAGCGGGATATTCCGAATAAAGTACAAAACCTGCGCTTTTAGTAACGACATCCTCAGGGATAAATATATGGTTAGCTGCCGGCAACCTTCTCTTTAAACTGCTATGCTTGATAGGCAACCTGATTGAGGGGTTTAGCTCGTGTTGTCGCTACGGCGATATTGTCCTTAAAACTAGCAACAGGATTGAGGAGTAAAAATGAAATCGAACCGTCAGGCACGTCATATTCTTGGACAGGATCATAAAATTTCTAACCAGCGCAAAATAGTCACTGAAGGTGACAAAACCAGCGTGATAAATACCCCAACAGGCAGAAAACGCCACGCTGAAAAATAATGCTTAACAACCAGTCCTCAATGACGATTAAACACCATTGCCCGTGCAATGGTGTTTTTGTTTTTATCTGCTTTATACTTGTGGCCGATCCCCTGGTGGTAAAGCAAAGACGATAAAAGCGCGCCAGGGACGGATATTCAAAAAAGAGTGAGTGACATGGAACCAAAAACCAAAAAACAGCGTTCGCTTTATATTCCTTACGCTGGCCCTGTACTACTGGAATTTCCATTGTTGAACAAAGGTAGCGCCTTTAGTATGGAAGAACGCCGTAACTTCAACCTGCTGGGGTTACTGCCGGAAGTGGTCGAAACCATCGAAGAACAAGCAGAACGTGCGTGGATCCAGTATCAGGGATTCAAAACCGAAATCGACAAACACATTTACCTGCGTAATATTCAGGACACTAACGAAACCCTCTTCTACCGCCTGGTGAATAATCATCTTGATGAGATGATGCCCGTAATCTATACCCCAACTGTCGGCGCGGCCTGTGAACGTTTTTCGGAGATCTACCGTCGTTCGCGCGGTGTGTTTATCTCTTACCAGAACCGCCACCACATGGACGATATTCTGCAAAACGTGCCAAACCACAATATCAAAGTGATTGTAGTAACCGACGGTGAACGTATTCTGGGGCTTGGTGACCAGGGTATCGGCGGAATGGGCATTCCAATCGGTAAATTGTCGCTCTATACCGCCTGTGGCGGCATCAGCCCGGCGTATACGCTTCCGGTGGTACTGGACGTCGGTACTAACAACCAGCAACTGCTGAACGATCCGTTATATATGGGATGGCGTAATCCGCGTATCACCGACGACGAATACTATGAATTTGTTGATGAGTTTATCCAGGCAGTGAAACAACGCTGGCCGGACGTTCTGCTGCAATTTGAAGACTTTGCGCAAAAAAACGCGATGCCGCTATTGAACCGCTATCGTAATGAAATTTGCTCCTTTAATGATGACATTCAGGGCACCGCAGCAGTAACAGTCGGTACGTTGATTGCTGCCAGCCGCGCGGCGGGTGGACAGTTAAGCGAGAAAAAAATTGTTTTCCTCGGCGCAGGTTCTGCTGGATGCGGCATTGCCGAAATGATCATCGCCCAGACCCAGCGCGAAGGATTAAGCGAAGAAGCAGCACGTCAGAAAGTCTTTATGGTGGATCGCTTTGGTCTGCTTACTGACAAAATGCCAAATCTGCTGCCTTTCCAGACCAAACTGGTGCAAAAGCGTGACAATCTCAGCACCTGGGATACCGAAAGCGATGTGCTGTCGTTGCTGGATGTCGTGCGTAATGTGAAACCGGATATTTTGATTGGCGTCTCCGGGCAGGCAGGACTGTTCACGGAAGAGATCATTCGCGAGATGCACAAGCATTGCCCGCGCCCGATCGTCATGCCGCTCTCTAACCCGACATCACGTGTTGAAGCTACGCCGCAGGACATTATTGCCTGGACTGAAGGCAACGCGCTGGTAGCTACGGGCAGCCCGTTCAATCCCGTCGTGTGGAAAGATAAAGTCTACCCTATCGCTCAGTGTAACAATGCTTTTATCTTCCCAGGCATTGGGCTTGGCGTTATAGCCTCCGGCGCATCGCGCATTACCGACGAGATGCTGATGTCAGCCAGCGAAACTCTGGCGCAGTATTCGCCGCTGGTACTGAACGGCGAAGGTCTGGTACTGCCGGAACTGAAAGACATTCAGAAAGTCTCTCGCGCAATTGCCTTTGCCGTTGGCAAAATGGCGCAACAACAAGGCGTGGCAGTGAAGACTTCCGCCGAAGCCTTACAACAAGCCATTGATGATAATTTCTGGACTGCTGAGTACCGAGATTACCGCCGCACCTCCATCTAAATCTCCGCCCGGTGGTAAATGCTGCCGGGCAATTTTCCTCTCTCTTTTTCAGATCTCATCCATACTGGGTAGTGGCAAATAAATCTCATTTGCCTCATCTGTTATGCAGAACATCATCTCAAAAGGAGAAAACTATGAAGGCAGCGGTTGTTACGAAGGATCATCATGTTGACGTTACGGATAAAACGCTACGCTCGCTGAAACATGGCGAAGCTCTGTTGAAAATGGAATGCTGCGGCGTGTGTCACACCGACCTCCATGTCAAGAATGGCGATTTTGGTGATAAAACCGGCGTGATTCTGGGGCATGAAGGCATTGGTATTGTGACAGAGATCGGCCCGGGCGTGACCTCATTAAAGCCGGGCGATCGCGCAAGCGTAGCATGGTTCTACGAAGGATGTGGTCATTGCGAATACTGTAACAGCGGCAACGAAACGCTTTGCCGTTCGGTCAAAAATGCCGGATACAGCGTTGATGGCGGGATGGCTGAAGAGTGCATTGTGGTAGCCGATTACGCGGTAAAAGTGCCGGACGGCCTGGATTCCGCGGCAGCCAGCAGCATTACCTGCGCGGGCGTCACTACCTATAAAGCCGTAAAACTGTCAAAGATTCGTCCTGGGCAGTGGATTGCTATCTATGGGCTTGGCGGCCTGGGAAACCTCGCCCTGCAATACGCGAAAAATGTATTTAATGCCAAAGTGATCGCTATTGACGTTAATGATGAGCAACTGAAACTGGCAACAGAGATGGGCGCAGATCTGGCTATTAACTCACGTACCGAAGACGCCGCAAAAATTGTACAGGAGAAAGCCGGCGGCGCACACGCGGCGGTAGTAACGGCGGTGGCTAAAGCTGCATTTAACTCAGCGGTTGATGCTGTCCGTGCAGGCGGACGTGTTGTGGCAGTCGGTCTGCCGCCGGAATCCATGAGCCTGGATATTCCACGTCTGATACTGGATGGCATTGAAGTGGTCGGTTCACTGGTTGGTACGCGTCAGGATTTAACCGAAGCATTTCAATTTGCCGCCGAAGGTAAGGTTGTACCAAAAGTTGCCCTGCGTCCGTTAGCGGACATCAACACCATCTTTACCGAGATGGAAGAAGGCAAAATTCGCGGTCGTATGGTGATTGATTTCCGTCGCTAAACAACCTTTGCTGCGACTGTCCGGTTTGAGTCGCAGCCTGTTTTGCGAGACGCTTTCCGCAATTTAGCTCATCTTCTTTTCCTCACTATCCTTTCCCCTCACAATTCGCGAAAACGTAGCGAAATTTGTTGCGCTGCACGGAACAATAGTGATAGTGTTCCTTTAGAAGGAACAAGGATGAAGAGATGATAATGAATTTCAGACACAAGGGATTGCGTGACTTGTTTCTTCTCGGCAAAACCTCCGGCGTTATACCGACGCAAGTCAAACGATTACGCCACCGACTCGCTGTGATTGATGCAGCAAGTTGTCTTGCTGATATCGATATGCCCGGTTACCGACTACCCCCATTAAGCGGCGATCGCGATGGCATCTGGGCAATATCTGTATCAGGCAACTGGCGAATCACGTTTGAGTTCGTCAATGGCGATGCATACATACTGGATTACAAGGACTATCACTGATGAAAATGGCCAATCATCCCCGCCCGGGGGACATTATTCAGGAATCACTGGACGAACTGAACGTCAGCCTGCGCGAGTTTGCCAGAGCAATGGAAATTGCGCCCTCAACGGCAAGCCGACTGTTGACCGGAAAAGCGGCTTTGACGCCAGAAATGGCGATTAAACTTTCCGTGGTGATCGGCAGTTCGCCGCAAATGTGGCTGAATCTGCAAAATGCCTGGAGTCTGGCAGAGGCTGAGAAAACGGTGGATGTGTCGCGGTTGCGCCGTCTGGTGACGCAATAAAAAATGGCACCTTATAAAGCGCCATTTGAAACTGATGACAAACGCAACATTGCCTGATGCGCGACGCTTATCAGACCTACACATTCACTGCAATCTATTGGATTTGAACGGTTTGTAGGTCGGATAAGGCGGTTCACGCCGCATCCGGCATGAACAAAACCCACGATGTCTACAATCTGAAAATGGCGCCTCTTACAGCGCCATTTTCAGCTTAAAGTTCAAAAGAGATTATATCCCTTCTTCACTCTCTTTTTTCGCTTCTGCCTTCTCGATTTCACGATACCAGCGCGGATGGTGTTTCTTCGCCCAGCGACGGCTCACCTTCCCTTCGATCATCCCTTTAATCGACCCTTTCACCCAGAATGCCATATACATATGGATCAGGATGGCGTGGATCAGGATGATACCCGCTGCTGCATGAATCAGCAGGCTGTAGCGAACCACCTGAATCGGGAAGTACTGCGCAAAGTACGGACGCCAGATAATTACCCCGGTCACCAGCAGCACGAAAATCATGCTCATGATCGACCAGAACATCATCTTCTGCCCGGCATTGTACTTGCCGACATCCGCCACTTTGTGCTCATTGCCTTTTAATACTTCGACAATGTTCAACAGCCACGGAATATCTTTCTTATCCGGGATGTTGTGATGCACAAAACGGAAGAACATAAACATCAGCGCGACAAAAATCGCAATGCCGAAAAACGGGTGCAGAATGCGTCCCATCTGCGGCGTACCGAAGGTTTGCGTCAGCCATTGCAGCGTCGGGAAGAAGAACGAAATCCCGGACAGCGCCACCAGGAAGAAGCAAATCACCACGGTCCAGTGACAGGCGCGATCAATAAACTTAGTGCGCACAATCATTTTCGACTTACTCATGATGCTCCTCCTCGTCATCGTCCACTTCCTTATTCGGGCCAATGCCGATGTAGTGGAAAATCAACCCGGCAAAGGTGGCAATAAAGCCAGCTGCTGCCAGCGGTTTCAACGCGCCTTTCCACAAGCTCACCGAGGTATCGATCTTCGGATCTTTCGGCAGACCGTGATACAGCTCCGGCTGATCGGCGTGATGCAGCACGTACATGACGTGCGTACCACCGACCCCTTCCGGGTTGTAGATGCCAGCATGTTCGTAACCACGCGCTTTCAGTTTCGCCACGCGTTGTTCCGCCAGCTCCAGCATCTCTTTCTTGGTGCCGAAGTGGATAGCTCCGGTCGGACAGGTTTTCACACAAGCAGGTTCCTGACCGACGCTGACGCGATCGACGCAGAGCGTACATTTATATACCCGGTTATCCTCTTTGTTGAGGCGCGGAATATTAAACGGACACCCGGCAATGCAGTAACCACAACCAATGCAGTTCTCGGACTGGAAATCGACAATGCCGTTAGCGTACTGAATGATCGCACCAGCAGACGGGCACGCCTTCAGGCAGCCCGGATCTTCACAGTGCATACAACCGTCTTTACGGATCAGCCATTCCAGCTTGCCGTTCTGTTCGGTTTCGCTAAAGCGCATCACCGTCCAGGACTTAGCGCTCAGATCGGCGGGGTTATCATAAACCCCGACGCAGTGCCCTACTTCGTCACGGATGTCGTTCCACTCCGAACAGGCCACCTGGCAGGCTTTACAGCCGATACAGGTGGAAACGTCGATAAGTTTCGCGACTTCTGCTTTGTAATCACGCACCTGCGAAGGCGGCGTGATGGAGTTTGTTGCGGACCTTTTGATAATGTCCTGCGTTTCCATAGCCATGTAATCGCCCCCTTACGCCTTCTCGATGTTAACTAAAAACGCTTTATATTCCGGCGTTTGCGAGTTGGCATCACCGACATTCGGCGTCAGAGTGTTAGCGAGATAGCCTTTACGCGCGACACCCTCAAAGCCCCAGTGGATAGGAATACCCACCGTTTCCACCTGCTGGCCGTTGACGTTCAGCGGCTTCAGACGGCGCGTAACGACTGCCACCGCGCGGATAAAACCACGCTTGCTGGAGACAGTGACACGATCGCCATTGGCAATACCTTTCGCCGCTGCCAGTGTTTCGCTGATTTCCACAAACTGTTCCGGCTGAGCAATGGCATTCAGCAACGCGTGCTTGGTCCAGGTGTGGAAGTGCTCGGTCAGACGATAGGTCGTACCCACATACGGGAACTGCTCTTTTTTACCCATCCGCAGTGCGTCTTGTTCATACAGACGAACGACCGGGTTAGAAACCACGTTCGGATGCAGCGGGTTAGTCCCCAGCGGCGTTTCAATCGGCTCGTAGTGTTCCGGGAACGGACCTTCCGCCATTTTATTAATGGCAAACAGGCGTCCCATCCCTTCCGGCTGCATGATAAACGGCCCGGTTGGCGTACCCGGCGCGGCATTACCGAAGTCTGGAATATCGTTACCCGTCCACTTGCTGCCGTTCCACTGGATCAGCATCCGTTTCGGATCCCACGGTTTGCCGTTGATATCCGCTGAAGCACGGTTATACAGCACACGACGGTTCAGTGGCCATGCCCAGGCCCAGCCCAGCGTATTCCCCAGACCGGACGGGTCGGAGTTATCGCGGTTGGCCATCTGGTTGCCCTGCTCGGTCCAGCTACCGGTATAGATCCAGCAAGAAGACGCCGTCGTGCCATCATCACGCAGGTGCGCGAAGCTGCTCAGCAACTGACCTTTCTTCGCGATCAGTACGCCATTAGCGTCATAGAGATCGGCCAGCGCATAGCCGTTGTTCTCTTTTGCTACTTCGTCAGACTGCGGTTCATGCGGCTGCTTGTAGTTCCAGCTCATTTTCAGCAGCGGTTCTGCGCCTTTACCACCCTCGGCTTTGTACAGCTCGCGCAGATGATGGTAGATACCCGCCAGAATTTCGCCGTCGTTACGCGCTTCGCCCGGTGCGTTCTGACCTTTCCAGTGCCACTGCAACCAACGACCGGAGTTAGCGATAGAGCCATCTTCTTCGGCAAAGCAGGTGGACGGCAGACGGAATACCTCGGTCTGGATAGACGCCGGATCGACATCATTCGACTCGCCGTGATTCTGCCAGAAGGTGGAAGTTTCCGTCACCAGCGGATCGATAACCACCATGTACTTCAGCTTACTCAGGCAGCTCACCACTTTGTTTTTGTCCGGGAAGGACGCAACCGGGTTAAAGCCCTGGCAGAAATAACCGGTGACTTTGCCTTCATCCATCATGTTGAAATACTTGATGACGTCGTAGGCTTGATCCCACTTCGGCAGCCAGTCGTAGCCCCAATCGTTCTCTTTCTGTGCGGCATCACCATAGAAAGACTTCATCAGACTGACGAAGAACTTCGGATAATTGCTCCAGTAGTTCACCTGTTCAGCGAGCGTCGCTTTCGGCGTATTCGCTGCAAGATAGGATTGCAGATCGACCTGTTTTTCCGACGGCAAAGTCAGATAACCCGGCAGACTGGTTGAGAGCAAACCTAAGTCGGTCAGGCCCTGAATGTTGGAGTGACCGCGCAGTGCGTTCACGCCGCCGCCGGCCATACCCATGTTGCCGAGCAGCAACTGGATCATCGCCATAGTGCGGATGTTCTGCGCACCTACAGTGTGCTGTGTCCAGCCCAGCGCGTACAGGAAGGTCGTTGTGCGATCGGGTACGCTGGTGGAGGCCAGCACTTCGCACACTTTCAGGAAGTCAGCTTTCGGCGTACCGCAGATGTTTTCCACAACCTCCGGCGTATAACGGGAAACGTGCTGTTTAAGCAGATTCCACACACAGCGCGGATGAGTCAGAGTGTCATCGCGTTTCGCATAGCCGTTTTCATCGAATTGATAGTTCCAGGACGACTTATCGTACTGGCGTTTTTCAGCATCATAGCCGCTGAATAAACCATCTTCGAAAGCATAATCATCACGTACCAGCAGACTGGCGTTGGTGTAATGCTTAACGTATTCGGCGTTGATTTTGTTGTTTTCGATCAGGTAGCGCAAAACGCCGGAAAGGAACGTAATGTCCGTACCAGAACGAATCGGTGCGTAAATATCCGCTACAGAAGCAGTACGCGTAAAACGAGGATCGACAACGATCAGGGTTGCATCGTTGTTGTTTTTTGCTTCCATCGCCCAGCGGAAACCGACGGGATGCGCTTCAGCAGCGTTACCGCCCATTACCATCACGACGTTAGCGTTTTTGATATCCACCCAGTGGTTGGTCATCGCACCGCGACCAAATGTTGGAGCAAGACTTGCTACCGTTGGTCCGTGTCAGACGCGTGCCTGGTTGTCTACCGCCAGCATCCCGAGGGAGCGGGCAAATTTTTGGGTCAGCATCCCGGTTTCGTTGCTGGCGCCGGAAGCGCACAGCATACCGGTAGAAAGCCAACGGTTTACCGTCACGCCCTGCTCATTCTTCTCTATAAAATTGGCGTCGCGGTCAGCTTTCATCAGCTTCGCAATACGGGAAAATGCTTCATCCCAACTGATGCGCTGCCATTTGTCAGAACCTGGCGCACGATACTCCGGGTAACGCAGACGGCTTTCGCTGTTGACGTAATCCAGCAAACCGGCCCCTTTCGGGCACAGCGCACCGCGGCTTACCGGATGATCCGGGTCGCCTTCAATGTGATAAATCGCTTCTCGGGCGTTTTTAGCGCCATCACCCAGGCTATACATCAATAGCCCGCAACCTACGGAACAGTATGTGCAGGTGTTACGGATCTCTTTCGCGCGTAATAATTTATAGTTTCGCGCCTGAGCCAGTGCTTGCTTCGGGGCAAAGCCCAATGCTGCAACTGTTGTTCCAGCCATACCGCCCGCGCAGATTTTAAAAAATTGTCTGCGACTGACGTCCATTGCTTTCCTCTTTTTTACAGGTGTAACTGCGCGAGGAAACTAACAGTAAAATTCCTAATCTTTTTGCGCCAAATCAAAAAGAGTGCCTGTTTGCCACAAAATAGTTCGTCTTTGCAAATTGACTTACCTCAATGGCGGTAGAAATATGCACCACTGCCTGACAGGCCGGTTAAAAAAATGCTATAAATTTCTGCTTAATTTTTAACGGCAAGAGAGATTAAACGGCGAGCATGACAAAACAAAAAGCAACGCTCATTGGTCTGATTGCGATCGTCCTGTGGAGCACGATGGTCGGCTTAATCCGTGGCGTTAGTGAAGGGCTCGGTCCGGTAGGCGGTGCGGCGGCGATCTATTCATTAAGCGGGCTACTATTAATATTCACCGTTGGATTTCCGCGCATCCGGCAGCTCCCCAAAGGGTATTTACTTGCTGGCAGCATATTGTTTGTCAGCTATGAAATCTGCCTCGCGCTTTCTTTGGGGTACGCTGCCAGCCGCCATCAGGCTATTGAAGTCGGCATGGTGAACTATTTATGGCCCAGCCTGACGATACTTTTCGCCATTTTGTTTAATAACCAGAAAACGAACTGGTTGATTATTCCTGGATTATTATTGGCCCTTGCTGGTGTTTGTTGGGTATTAGGCGGTGAAAATGGTCTGAAATATGATGAAATCATCAATAATATCACCACCAGCCCATTAAGTTATTTTCTGGCGTTTATTGGTGCCTTTATCTGGGCAGCTTATTGCACGGTAACGAATAAATATGCCTGCGGATTTAACGGCATTACTATTTTTGTTCTGCTGACGGGAATAAGTCTGTGGATTTACTATTTTGTAACGCCACAACCGGAGATGTCATTTAGTACGCCGGTCATTATTAAGCTTATCTCTGCGGCATTAACCTTAGGATTTGCTTACGCGGCGTGGAATATCGGTATATTGCATGGTAACGTCACCATAATGGCGGTTGGTTCATATTTTACCCCCGTATTATCATCAGCGCTTGCCGCCATCCTGCTCAACGCACCGCTATCATTTTCATTCTGGCAAGGCGCACTGATGGTCTGTGGCGGCTCCCTGCTCTGCTGGCTGGCGACCCGCCACAAGTAGGAATAATTGCCGGACTAAACAACAGCCCGGCAATTATCCTGTTATTTTAGACATAATATTTCGATATATAAGTATTTAACCTGATACACTCTTTCGACCCCGATCACATATCAACAATTAATATTGTTTCATCTATTTTTCTGATTGTCTTTAATCACCATTCTATTTTAAAACGACATGTCATTTGCAAATGGCATTGTTTACCATTCGTTTAAAAACGATATTCAAGGATAATTAAAATGATTCCATTAAATGAAAATAAATATAGTTGCAGTGGTTGTGACTGGTTTGTTAGCAGGAAGCACTGCTCATGCCGCAGAAGTTTATAATAAAGATGGTAATAAACTGGACCTTTATGGAAAAGTTACCGCTCTCCGTTATTTTACTGATGATAAACATGATGATGGTGATAAAACGTATGCCCGCCTCGGCTTTAAAGGTGAAACCCAGATCAACAACCAGATGACCGGTTTTGGTCACTGGGAATATGATTTTAAAGGTTACAATGATGAGGCCAACGGCTCGCGCGGGAATAAAACGCGCCTGGCCTATGCAGGCTTAAATATTGAACAGTTTGGTTCGCTGGACTATGGCCGTAACTATGGCGTGGGCTACGACATTGGCGCATGGACTGATGTGTTACCGGAGTTCGGCGGCGACACATGGAGCCAGAAAGATGTCTTTATGACCTACCGCACGACTGGTGTGGCGACTTATCGCAACTACGACTTCTTTGGCTTGATTGAAGGGCTGAATTTTGCCGCACAATATCAAGGTAAAAATGAGCGTACTGACGGCGGACATCTCTACGGTGCGGACTACACCAGAGCCAACGGCGACGGTTTTGGTATTTCCTCAACCTATGTTTATGATGGATTTGGAATTGGGGCTGTTTATACCAAATCCGATCGTACTGACGCGCAAGAAAGGGCTGCTGCCAACCCGCTCAATGCTTCGGGTAAAAATGCTGAATTGTGGGCAACCGGCTTAAAATATGATGCCAACGACCTCTATTTAGCAGCCAACTATGCCGAAACGTTGAATATGACTACCTACGGTGATAGCTATATTTCCAATAAAGCGCAAAGTTTTGAAATTGTGGCTCAATATCAGTTCGATTTTGGTCTGCGCCCGTCCCTCGCTTATCTGAAATCGAAAGGGAAAGAACTTGGCCATTACGGCGATCAGGATCTGATTGAGTACATTGATGTCGGTGCGACATATTACTTCAACAAAAATATGTCAACCTACGTTGATTACAAAATCAACCTGATTGATGAAAGCGATTTTACCCGCGCAGTCGATATTCACACTGATAATATTGTTGCCACCGGCATTACTTATCAATTCTGATTTTTATCAGGAGACCTCAATCAGTTTGTATAAAATTGGTTGAGGTCGCAATAACGCATTTCATTACAATAGACATAACAAAACCGCAGTATATAGCCCTTAATTCGCCCTTTTTGTTACATCTGGTAACACATCTCCATTCAGATAATTCGCTTTCTCGCCGCACGGTTGCGCTTTCTTATCTATTCTTTCAATCAGCACTTCATTCTATTCATCCTTAATTCTAATAGCGGGTCATTGTGCCCAACATCCTGTCTTACTTTGTCTTTTTTTCATTAACAATGTGTACATGTGAGGAACAATATGGCACTGCAAAATGAGAAAAATAATCGTTATCTCTTGCGCGACTGGAAGCCAGAAACCCCGGCTTTCTGGGAAAATAAAGGAAAGCACATAGCACGAAGAAATCTCTGGATATCAGTCAGTTGCTTACTTCTTGCCTTCTGTGTCTGGATGCTATTTAGCGCAGTTACCGTTAATCTCAACAAAATAGGTTTTAATTTCACGACCGATCAGCTTTTTTTATTAACGGCATTACCCTCCGTTTCTGGCGCATTATTACGTGTTCCCTACTCTTTTATGGTCCCGATATTTGGCGGGCGTCGCTGGACAGTTTTCAGTACCGCTATACTGATTATTCCCTGTGTCTGGCTGGGTTTCGCTGTACAAAATACCAATACGCCTTTTGGCGTATTTATTGTTATTGCCTTACTGTGTGGTTTTGCCGGAGCGAACTTTGCTTCAAGCATGGGGAATATCAGTTTTTTCTTCCCGAAAGCCAAACAAGGCAGTGCATTAGGGATTAATGGCGGGCTGGGAAATTTAGGCGTCAGCGTGATGCAACTGGTTGCACCGCTGGTGATTTTTGTTCCGGTATTTGCTTTTCTTGGCGTCAATGGCGTACCGCAGGCCGATGGTTCCGTAATGTCGCTGGCGAACGCGGCATGGATTTGGGTGCCGCTGCTGGCAATTGCCACATTCGCTGCCTGGTTAGGGATGAATGATATCGCCAGTTCACGTGCGTCAATTACCGACCAGTTACCCGTTTTACAGCGTCTCCATTTGTGGTTGCTTAGTCTGCTCTACCTCGCCACTTTCGGTTCATTTATCGGTTTTTCTGCCGGGTTTGCCATGCTGGCAAAAACCCAGTTTCCAGATGTAAACATTCTGCAACTGGCGTTCTTTGGCCCATTGCTCGGCGCTCTGGCACGCTCGGTCGGCGGAATGATCTCCGATAAGTTTGGTGGCGTTCGTGTCACGCTCATCAACTTTATTTTTATGGCTGTTTTCAGCGCCCTGCTGTTCCTGACGCTACCGGGTACTGGCTCAGGAAATTTCATCGCGTTTTACGCCGTGTTTATGGGACTGTTCCTGACGGCGGGTCTGGGTAGTGGCTCCACCTTCCAGATGATTGCCGTCATCTTTCGCCAGATAACAATCTATCGGGTGAAGATGAAAGGCGGTAGCGATGAGCAAGCCCAGAGGGAAGCGGTCACTGAAACGGCGGCAGCACTGGGGTTTATCTCAGCGATTGGCGCGGTTGGCGGTTTCTTTATTCCACAGGCATTCGGTATGTCGCTGAATATGACCGGATCGCCGGTAGGCGCGATGAAAGTATTTTTAATCTTTTACATCATTTGTGTGCTGCTGACCTGGCTGGTTTATGGTCGGCGGAAGTTTAGCCAAAAATAAGAGATCGATGCCTGATGCGACTTATCAGACCAACAACTGTGTCGCCTCCGTAGGTCGGATAAGGCATTAACGCCGCATCCGACAAGGCATCAGATCCCAAATCATTCCTGGAGCAGGAGTCATGTCATGAGTAAACTTTTGGATCGCTTTCGCTACTTCAAACAAAAGGGCGAAACCTTTGCCGATGGTCACGGACAGGTGATGCATAGCAATCGCGACTGGGAAGACAGCTATCGCCAGCGCTGGCAGTTCGACAAAATTGTGCGTTCCACCCACGGCGTTAACTGTACAGGCTCCTGTAGCTGGAAAATCTACGTTAAAAATGGTCTGGTGACCTGGGAAATCCAACAGACCGACTACCCGCGCACTCGCCCTGACCTGCCAAATCATGAACCTCGCGGCTGCCCTCGCGGCGCAAGTTACTCCTGGTATCTCTACAGCGCCAACCGCCTGAAATACCCGCTCATTCGTAAACGACTGATTGAACTGTGGCGCGAAGCCCTCAAGCAACACAGCGATCCAGTACTGGCGTGGGCATCGATTATGAACGATCCGCAAAAGTGCCTGAGCTACAAACAAGTGCGTGGACGCGGTGGCTTTATCCGCTCCAACTGGCAGGAGCTAAATCAGCTGATTGCCGCCGCTAACGTCTGGACCATCAAAACTTACGGCCCGGATCGCGTTGCCGGTTTCTCGCCGATTCCGGCGATGTCGATGGTTTCTTACGCCGCCGGAACTCGTTATTTGTCACTGCTTGGCGGCACCTGTTTAAGTTTCTACGACTGGTATTGTGACCTGCCGCCCGCCTCACCGATGACCTGGGGCGAGCAAACCGACGTCCCGGAATCCGCCGACTGGTATAACTCCAGCTACATCATCGCCTGGGGTTCTAACGTACCGCAAACGCGCACGCCGGACGCCCACTTCTTCACTGAAGTGCGCTACAAAGGCACCAAAACTATCGCTATTACCCCTGACTACTCTGAAGTGGCGAAACTGTGTGATCAGTGGCTGGCGCCGAAACAAGGCACCGATAGCGCGCTGGCGATGGCAATGGGGCATGTAATCTTAAAAGAGTTTCATCTCGATAATCCCAGTGATTATTTCCTCAACTACTGCCGCCGCTACAGTGATATGCCGATGCTGGTAATGCTGGAGGCGCGTGAAGATGGCAGCTATGTTCCGGGACGGATGATGCGTGCCTCCGACCTGATTGATAGTCTGGGCGAAAGCAACAATCCGCAGTGGAAAACCGTGGCAGTTAATACCGCAGGTGAACTGGTGGCGCCTAACGGTTCGATTGGTTTCCGCTGGGGCGAAAAAGGCAAATGGAATCTGGAATCTGTCGCTGCTGGAGCAGAAACCGAATTGTCTTTAACCCTCCTGAATCAACACGATACTGTTGTTGGCGTGGCTTTTCCCTATTTTGGCGGCATTGAAAATCCACACTTTCGCAGCGTAAAACACAATCCGATACTGGTGCGCCAGCTTCCGGTGAAAAACCTGACGTTAGCGGATGGACGCATCTGTCCGGTGGTCAGCGTTTACGATTTGGTACTGGCGAATTATGGCCTCGATCGCGGGCTGGAAGATGAAAACAGCGCGAAAGATTACGCTGAAATCAAAGCCTACACCCCCGCCTGGAGCGAGCAAATTACCGGCGTGCCGCGGCAGTATATTGAAACTATTGCCCGTGAATTTGCCGATACCGCCCATAAAACACATGGGCGCTCGATGATTATCCTCGGTGCTGGCGTCAATCACTGGTATCACATGGATATGAACTACCGCGGGATGATCAATATGCTGATCTTCTGTGGTTGTGTCGGGCAAAGCGGTGGCGGCTGGGCGCACTATGTCGGTCAGGAAAAACTGCGCCCGCAAACCGGCTGGCTGCCGTTGGCCTTTGCGCTGGACTGGAACCGTCCGCCACGCCAGATGAACAGCACCTCGTTTTTCTACAATCATTCCAGCCAGTGGCGTTATGAAAAAGTCACCGCGAGAGAACTGCTCTCACCGCTGGCAGATGCCAGTCAATATAGCGGTCATCTGATTGATTTCAACGTCCGTGCTGAACGCATGGGCTGGCTCCCCTCCTCGCCGCAGTTGGGACGTAACCCGCTTACCCTGAAAGCCGAAGCCAACAAGGCCGGATTATCTCCCACCGAATTTACCGCTCAGGCGCTGAAATCAGGTGAGCTACGCATGGCCTGCGAACAACCGGATAGCGGCAGTAACCATCCGCGCAATCTGTTTGTCTGGCGCTCAAACCTGCTTGGCTCCTCCGGAAAGGGGCACGAGTATATGCAGAAATATCTGCTGGGTACCGAAAGCGGTATTCAGGGTAAAGAACTCGGCGCCAGCGACGAGATCAAACCGGAAGAGGTGGAATGGCAAACCGCAGCGATTGAAGGCAAACTCGATCTGCTGGTGACGCTCGATTTCCGCATGTCCAGCACCTGCCTGTTTTCCGATATCGTCCTGCCCACCGCCACCTGGTACGAAAAGGACGATATGAATACTTCGGATATGCATCCGTTTATTCATCCGTTATCGGCAGCGGTCGATCCGGCGTGGGAATCACGCAGTGACTGGGAAATCTATAAAGGCATTGCCAAAGCCTTCTCGCAAGTGTGCGTGGGGCATCTCGGTAAAGAAACTGACGTGGTATTGCAGCCATTGTTACATGACTCTCCGGCGGAACTTTCTCAGCCGTGTGAAGTGCTTGACTGGCGCAAAGGCGAATGCGAACTCATCCCCGGCAAAACCGCGCCAAATATTGTGACGGTGGAGCGCGACTACCCAGCTACCTATGAACGCTTCACCTCTCTGGGGCCGCTGCTGGACAAACTCGGCAACGGCGGTAAAGGAATTTCGTGGAATACCCAGGATGAAATCGATTTCCTCGGCAAACTCAATTACACCAAGCGTGATGGCCCGGCGCAGGGGCGTCCGCTAATTGACACCGCCATTGATGCATCAGAAGTCATCCTGGCGCTGGCGCCGGAAACTAACGGTCATGTTGCAGTAAAAGCGTGGCAGGCGCTGGGCGAGATCACCGGGCGCGAACATACCCATCTGGCACAACACAAAGAGGACGAGAAGATTCGTTTTCGCGATATTCAGGCGCAGCCGCGTAAAATTATCTCCAGCCCGACCTGGTCCGGTCTGGAAAGCGATAACGTCTCCTACAATGCCGGATACACCAACGTTCACGAGTTAATTCCGTGGCGCACACTGTCCGGGCGTCAGCAGATCTATCAGGATCATCCGTGGATGCGTGCTTTTGGTGAAAGTCTGGTGGCTTATCGCCCACCTATCGACACTCGCAGCGTCAGCGAAATGCGTCAAATCCCGCCAAACGGCTTCCCGGAAAAAGCGCTTAACTTCCTGACGCCACACCAGAAATGGGGTATTCACTCCACCTACAGCGAAAACCAGTTAATGCTGACGCTGTCACGCGGTGGGCCGATTGTCTGGATCAGCGAAACTGACGCCCGTGAACTGTCCATTGTTGATAACGACTGGGTGGAAGTGTTTAACGCTAATGGCGCACTGACGGCCCGTGCGGTGGTCAGCCAGCGTGTACCGCCAGGCATGACCATGATGTATCACGCCCAGGAACGCATTATGAATATCCCCGGTTCCGAAGTGACCGGAATGCGCGGCGGCATTCATAACTCGGTCACCCGCGTTTGCCCGAAACCGACGCATATGATCGGTGGTTATGCGCAACTGGCCTGGGGCTTTAACTACTACGGCACCGTCGGCTCGAACCGCGACGAATTCATTATGATCCGCAAGATGAAGAATATTAACTGGCTGGATGATGAAGGTCGCGATCAGGTACAGGAGGCGAAAAAATGAAAATACGTTCGCAAGTCGGCATGGTGCTTAACCTCGATAAATGTATCGGCTGTCATACCTGTTCGGTGACCTGTAAAAACGTCTGGACCGGGCGTGAAGGTATGGAGTATGCGTGGTTTAACAACGTTGAAACCAAACCAGGCATTGGTTATCCGAAAAACTGGGAAGATCAGGAAGAGTGGCAAGGCGGCTGGGTCCGCGATGTCAACGGCAAGATCCGTCCGCGTCTGGGCAGCAAAATGGGGGTCATAACCAAAATTTTCGCCAACCCGGTAGTGCCGCAGATTGACGATTACTACGAACCTTTCACCTTTGACTACGAACATTTGCATAGTGCGCCAGAAGGAAAACATATTCCTACCGCCCGCCCACGTTCACTGATTGACGGCAAACGGATGGACAAAGTGATCTGGGGGCCAAACTGGGAAGAACTGCTGGGCGGCGAGTTCGAAAAACGCGCTCGCGACCGCAACTTCGAGGCCATGCAAAAGGAGATGTACGGGCAGTTTGAAAACACCTTCATGATGTACCTGCCGCGCCTGTGCGAACACTGCCTCAATCCCAGCTGCGTGGCGACCTGCCCCAGCGGCGCTATCTACAAACGCGAAGAAGACGGCATTGTGCTGATCGATCAGGATAAATGCCGTGGCTGGCGTTTGTGCATTAGCGGTTGCCCATACAAAAAAATCTACTTCAACTGGAAAAGTGGTAAGTCAGAGAAATGTATCTTCTGTTACCCGCGCATTGAGTCGGGTCAACCGACCGTGTGCTCAGAAACCTGCGTGGGTCGCATCCGGTATCTGGGCGTGCTGCTTTACGACGCCGACCGCATCGAGGAAGCGGCGAGCACCGAGCGCGAAGTTGACCTCTATGAACGCCAGTGCGACGTGTTTCTCGATCCGCACGATCCCTCGGTGATCGAAGAAGCCCTGAAACAAGGTATCCCGCAAAACGTGATAGAAGCGGCCCAGCGTTCGCCAGTCTACAAAATGGCGATGGACTGGAAACTGGCGCTGCCGTTGCACCCTGAATATCGCACTCTGCCGATGGTCTGGTACGTACCGCCGCTGTCGCCGATTCAGTCTTACGCCGATGCGGGCGGTTTGCCGAAAAGCGAAGGCGTGTTACCTGCCATCGAAAGCCTGCGTATTCCGGTGCAATATCTCGCCAATATGTTGAGTGCAGGTGATACCGGTCCGGTACTGCGGGCGCTGAAGCGAATGATGGCGATGCGCCACTACATGCGTTCACAAACTGTGGAAGGTGTCACAGATACCCGCGCCATCGACGAAGTGGGCCTGAGCGTCGCCCAGGTCGAAGAGATGTATCGCTATCTCGCTATCGCCAACTACGAAGACCGTTTCGTTATTCCAACCAGTCATCGTGAAATGGCAGGCGATGCGTTTGCAGAACGCAACGGCTGCGGCTTTACCTTTGGCGATGGTTGTCACGGCTCCGATACCAAATTCAACCTGTTCAATAGTAGCCGCATTGATGCCATCGACATCACCGAAGTACGCAATAAAGCGGAGGGCGAATAATGCAGATCCTCAAAGTGATCGGCCTGTTGATGGAATACCCGGACGAGCTGTTGTGGGAGTGCAAGGACGACGCGCTGGCGTTGATTCGCCGGGATGCGCCAATGCTCACCGATTTCACCTGCGACCTGCTTAATGCGCCGCTGCTGGATAAACAGGCCGAATGGTGTGAAGTATTCGACCGTGGGCGCACCACGTCACTGCTCCTGTTCGAACACGTTCACGCCGAGTCCCGCGATCGCGGTCAGGCGATGGTGGACCTGCTGGCAGAGTATGAAAAAGTCGGTCTGCAACTGGATTGTCGGGAGCTACCTGATTATCTGCCGCTGTATCTGGAGTATTTAAGCGTACTGCCGGACGATCAGGCGAAAGACGGATTACTCAACGTTGCGCCGATCCTCGCCCTGCTCGGTGGACGCTTAAAACAGCGAGGTGCTGCGTGGTACGCGTTATTTGACGCCCTGTTGCAACTGGCAGGAAGCCCCCTTTCAAGTGACAGTGTCACAAAACAGATTCGCAGTGAAGAGCGCGACGACACCAGACAGGCGCTGGATGCGGTGTGGGAAGAAGAACAGGTGAAGTTCATTGAAGATAATGCCACGGCGTGTGACAGCTCGCCGCTTAATCAATATCAGCGACGTTTTAGCCAGGATGTCGCGCCGCAGTACGTCGACATCAGTGCGGGAGGTGGGAAATGATTCAGTATCTGAACGTCTTTTTTTACGATATCTACCCGTACCTGTGTGGCACGGTTTTTATCCTCGGTAGCTGGCTGCGCTACGACTACGGGCAGTACACCTGGCGCGCCGCCTCCAGCCAGATGCTGGATAAACGCGGGATGGTACTGTGGTCGAATCTGTTTCATATCGGTATTCTGGGGATCTTCTTTGGTCATCTGTTCGGTATGTTAACTCCGCACTGGATGTACGCGTGGTTTCTGCCCGTGGCGGTAAAACAGCAGATGGCGATGATCCTCGGCGGAATTTGCGGTGTATTAACGCTGGCTGGCGGCGCGGGGTTGCTGGTGCGCCGTTTAACGAATCCGCGTATCAGAGCCACCTCTTCCAGTGCCGATATTTTAATCCTCATCATCTTGTTAATTCAGTGCATTCTGGGGTTAACCACTATTCCCTTTTCAGCACAGCATCCTGACGGCAGTGAAATGATGAAGCTGGTGGGCTGGGCGCAAAGCGTCGTCACGTTCCAGGGCGGCGCATCCACGCATCTTGATGGCGTCGCCTTTATCTTCCGTGTTCATCTGGTGCTGGGGATGACTATTTTCTTGCTCTTCCCGTTCACCCGCCTGGTGCATGTGTGGAGTGCGCCGTTTGAATATTTCACCCGCAGGTATCAGATTGTGCGCTCACGGCGGTAATTCCTCCCCTGGCCGGATTGCCCTTCGCTCTCCGGCCACTTGCAAGCTATGATGGTTCTCCAGCCACAGGAGAACGTTAATGAAACCACAGGTTTACCACGTCGATGCTTTCACCTCCCAACCGTTTCGCGGCAATTCTGCCGGTGTTGTTTTCCCCGCCGATAATCTTAGCGAAGCGCAAATGCAACTTATCGCTCGCGAGTTAGGCCATTCCGAAACGGCTTTTCTGCTACACAGCGACGACAGTGATGTTCGCATTCGCTACTTTACGCCAACCGTCGAAGTACCGATTTGCGGTCACGCGACGGTGGCAGCGCACTATGTACGTTCACAAGTATTAGGTTTGGGAAATTGTACGGTCTGGCAAACGTCGCAGGCAGGAAAACACCGTGTGATTGTCGAAAAGCAAAACGATGATTATCGCATTTCACTGGAGCAAGGCACGCCGGGTTTTGAACCGCCGCTGGAAGGTGAAACACGCGCAGCGATTATTAACGCGTTGCATCTTACCGAAGATGATATTTTGCCCGGTTTGCCGATCCAGGTAGCCACGACCGGGCATTCAAAAGTGTTGATCCCGCTGAAATCGAAAGTGGATATCGATGCCCTGTCGCCTGACCTTGCTGCGCTGACCGCCATCAGCAAACAGATTGGCTGCAATGGCTTCTTCCCCTTCCAGCTCCGCCCGGGTAAAAATGAAACCGATGGTCGTATGTTCTCGCCTGCCATTGGCATAGTGGAAGATCCGGTGACAGGTAATGCTAACGGCCCAATGGGCGCCTGGCTGGTACATCACAACGTATTGCCCCACGATGGAAACGTATTACGCGTTAAGGGGCATCAGGGGCGCGCATTGGGACGTGATGGCGTGATTGATGTGACGGTGACGATTCGGGATAACCAGCCGGAGAAAGTAACCATTTCCGGCACAGCGGTGATTTTATTTCATGCCGAATGGGCCATTGATTTTTGATACTGTTGCCTGATGCGTTTCGCTTATCAGGCCTACAACCGGGCTACTGTAGGCCGGATAAGGCGTTTACGCCGCATCCGGCACTCTGGCAAAAACTATTTCCCCGCTTCAGGATGTGTATCAAACGCTGCCATCACCCGCGCCAGTTCATCTTCGGTAAATCCATGCTTTGCATCATCCACGCCCAGGCCAAACTCCTCCTGCATAACGGTATATAACGACGCCACATCCGGCAGGTTCCGCTGCTCTATCGCGTATCCATTTTCATAATGGGTAAAATGGAAATTGGTCAAAGTCAGTTTTCCCCCCTCCGGTAAATGACGGCACATCAGCAGATGATGGCGAAAATGCGATTGCGGCCAGTGCGCCGACCAGAAATTACTCATCACATAATCACTCTGCTGCTGTACGCAGAGGTCAAAACGATACATCGACTGCCAGTGCTGATGGTGATTAAACTGCAAAACCCAGTCGCTGCCCTCTTGCAACAGACGGTATTCTCCGTGCGGTGTAGTTTGCGCGACATCCGGCACTAAACGGATCGGCGCAGTCAGCGTCTGACCACCAAACCCCACATCAGCAATCCAGTGTTCACCTTCCAGTTCCACCAACAGCAAGCGATGCGTGCGCGGAGGGAGCGTTGCGGGGTTCGATAACACTACACGACCTAAAAGACTGCGAACATTGAATCCCAACTCGCGCAAAACACGTTCAAAAACGCCATTCTGCTCAAAACAGTAACCGCCGCGCCGGGCAGTCACCAGTTTCTCTTCCAGTGATTGATCATCAAGATGCATTTCTCTTGGCAGCAAAACGTCGAGGTTTTCAAATGGAATGGCGCAGTTATGTTTAAGGTGTAATGCACGCAGCGTGTCGATATTGGCCGCTGCTGCTCCCGACCAGTTTATGCGGGCAAAATAGTGATTCAGAATAGACGTCATAAGGCGTTCCTGTCAGTTGTGTTCTCAACTTATAACCTGGATTAATTCCGGCACTGGCCATTTTGTGCGTTCGCAGACATCCATCACATTCACAAATCGCCAGTCCCGTTAATTTCGTCGCTTATTGCGTTACGAGCTACGCTTTTAAAACTCCCCTTCATCGTGAGGTCATACCGTGAACCGATTTATCCCCGTTGAGTTGCATCATGCCAGTCGTCTGTTAAACCACGGCCCTACTGTTTTGATCACTAGTTTTGATGATCAATCCCAACGACGCAACATTATGGCAGCAGCCTGGTCGATGCCTGTGGAATTCGAACCACCACGCGTGGCGATCGTGGTAGATAAATCGACCTGGACCAGAGAGTTGATTGAGCACAGCGGTAAGTTTGGCATCGTGATCCCTGGCGTTGCGGCAACTAACTGGACGTGGGCGGTGGGCAGCATTTCAGGGCGTGAGGAAGATAAATTCAACTGCTACGGCATTCCAGTGGTGAAAGGTCCGGTACTAAGTTTGCCGCTGGTTGAAGAGAAATGTCTGGCGTGGATGGAGTGTCGTCTGCTTCCTGCGACTTCCGCAGCAGAGCGGTACGACACGTTATTTGGTGAAGTAGTGTCTGCGGCCGCAGATGTAAGAGTATTTGTCGAAGGCCGCTGGCAGTTTGATGACGATAAATGTAATACCCTGCACCATTTAGGCGCAGGCACGTTTGTCACCAGCGGCAAACGCGTCACGGCGGGTTAACGCGTTACATGCTGTAGCCAGGTTTCTTAATTAATGTTTCCATCCTGGGAGCAATTTCTGCATCCCAGACAGACTTCCACAATTCCGGGGGGATTTGCTGTAGTGCAATGCTGATGGAACTCTCTTTACTGTTCAGATGACGAATAATGACGTCAGTGATTTCTGCTGCTAATTCGGCTTTTTGTTGATCATTCAGTTCACGCGGGAAACATTTGATATCAATATGCGGCATGGTTGTGCTCCTTTTGAAAGATATCAGAAAAATTAACACACATTACAGATATCATGCGTCAGATAATGCTTTTTTTCGATAATAATATATAACTTGTTTTTTGTACTACGGGTTGAAAATAGAGATTCAATTATACTTTTAGCTGACAGAATATGTTTTGTTCGCAAAGTATCCTTAAGAAAAATCTCCAGTAACTCATGACTAAATCACTCCCCTGCGGCGACTCTTGTCATAAGAGTGCCGGAGCGTTTTTCCATCAATTGCAATGACGTCTTTATCATTTGATGAGTGGTAGTCACGCATCCCGTTAATAAAGCACTCGTGAAATTTTGCAGAACTGATACAGGATACAACTCTGGCAATAGTATCGTGAACAGGAATACCATTTTCAAAATCACCATATTGCTTCAAAAAATCGAGATGTGTTTCCCCGAAATCCTCTATATCTTCATAGTCTTCTGCACCAGGAATGACGGCACAAATAGTCAACAGTAGAATATCTGACAATTTATGTTCTATTTTCCAGGTTTGTCTGTAATCGGGGATAGAAATATGTTCCATCAATTCTTTAAGTTCTATTTAATTCTCCTTATTTATGTAAGGAATATTTGATCATATGTAAGCGGTGAAAACACTTTTAGATAATAAGGAGTACCTCAATTATTTAACATTTAGTATGAACTGTTTAGTTCAATAAAACGGTGTTATGTGATCTTTCCCTGTTGCCCCGGCAGACCAGACACCAGGATACCGAGTTTTTTAACTGGAACTATTTACTGACAAAATGGAAAATTCTACGTGATGATCACGCCCCTTGTTGAATGCATCCCCACCAATTTCATATTACTTATTTTTGGCATTTTTCCAAAAATCCACATTCCCCTCTAATAAAAGTTTTTCAATAGAATTTTCATCAATTTTACTCTTCAAACATTTAGCATTATCTTGAGTGTCAAATGCCCCCCCTATTTTATCAATATAATACCTATCTTTATCATCAATAATATAAACCCTAACATTTTTATCATCAAAATGATGACACTCTCCATTAGTTTCACTCAATAATAACAATTCATCACGGTTTTTCTGTAATAATTTTTGTGTACCATTTCCCATTGCCAAACTTTCAATTTTAATTTTAGTAACAGGGGAATACGTTTGGATGTGAAAAGGTATTCTATAATAAAAAACCTCGGCTAAACAGCAAGATGAAAACAAATATGTAAACAGACTAATATGCAGATATACTTTCATACCCCTCCTAAACTAACATAGTTAAAACGTAAAGGTTTATTCCTTTTCTTTTACCTTACATGTCCATACAAATAGTTACCCATACTGTCTTTGAATATTGCCACACCATTTAAAGCCCACCTATTTATTGCGACAACAAAGGGATTTCTTTTTTAATCCAATCTATCATTTCATTTTTTCAAAACACACGTTAATGCCATTCACACTTCCACATTCACCAAAAGCATCAAAATAAATTTCACATTTATTATTGTCTTTCGAAATGATACTAATCCCAGGGCAAGCTTACAAAAGCCCGTCCCACGCAAGGGCTAGCGTGGGAGAGTCTCTGCCTGTGGTTAATTTCGCAGCCCATGTATTAACTCTGCTTTGAAGATTTTATGATTTGTTGAAATATTCATCGCAACATATCTTGTTATCTTGTTCATAAAAATAATCTGGCTGAGTTCCTCTTCTTATTTTGTAATTATCTTCGTTCATTATCACATCCAGATCTCAGTGCAGTTCATTCTTCACAAGCCAGTAGCTTTGGATGGCAAAATATCTCTTAAATCAATAAATAACATGAATAACCGAATAAAAAGCATAATCAACATCAATTATTAAATCATTAAAGACGCTACCGCTCTACCCTGATGAATTGATCTGCACATAGCCATCTTAACGTCATGCCCTCAATATTGAGTAATAGATATTATAAATTCAGAATTTATCAAATTTATTTCACAAATAAATACATAGAATAACATGCAAAATAATTATATTTTAAAAAATAGCAATGATTGAAAAACACCGACACTCATCCAGATATAAAGCGATTTGCGCCATTCGATAACATTCTTCTTTAACAGTACAGGCATGCCAGGTATCTGGCGCTCAGGATAATCACTAAAGGTTAATAGAGTAAGAGCGGACGATAACTTGTCATTTTTTCACCAGTCACGTCAATTCCCACTTAACCTGCAAGGGTATGTTTTGCATCGTTTATCGATAACAGGTAGGATGCAGCGCCGACAGTTATACCCATAAAGAATAATGGTGAATCTTGTCATCGCCAGGATGAATAAACATTGTTCATGACGGCTTATAAGACTTCTTTCATTAAAACAATCAGGGAGCGCAATGAGTAAACACAACACCGACTCTTCAGATCAACACGCCGCGAAACGCCGCTGGCTTAATGCCCACGAGGAGGGATATCACAAAGCGATGGGCAATCGCCAGGTGCAGATGATCGCCATTGGCGGCGCGATTGGCACTGGTTTGTTTTTAGGCGCAGGCGCACGACTGCAAATGGCGGGTCCAGCGCTGGCGCTGGTCTATTTAATCTGCGGCCTGTTTTCATTTTTTATTCTGCGTGCATTGGGCGAGCTGGTATTACATCGCCCTTCCAGCGGCAGTTTTGTCTCTTACGCCCGTGAGTTTTTAGGCGAAAAAGCGGCTTACGTTGCCGGCTGGATGTACTTTATCAACTGGGCGATGACGGGCATTGTCGATATCACCGCGGTCGCGCTGTATATGCACTACTGGGGGGCGTTTGGCGGTGTGCCCCAATGGGTGTTTGCTCTCGGCGCGCTGACTATCGTGGGCACCATGAACATGATCGGCGTGAAATGGTTCGCGGAGATGGAATTCTGGTTTGCGCTGATCAAAGTGCTCGCCATTGTAACCTTCCTGGTCGTGGGTACAGTGTTTCTCGGTAGCGGCCAACCGCTCGATGGCAACGCAACTGGCTTTCACTTAATTACCGATAATGGTGGTTTCTTCCCGCACGGTCTGCTGCCTGCTTTGGTGTTGATTCAGGGCGTAGTGTTTGCTTTTGCATCGATTGAGATGGTGGGAACTGCCGCCGGTGAATGTAAAGATCCGCAGACCATGGTGCCAAAAGCGATAAACAGCGTGATTTGGCGCATTGGCCTGTTTTATGTCGGTTCTGTGGTTCTGCTGGTCATGTTGTTGCCATGGAGCGCGTATCAGGCTGGGCAAAGTCCATTTGTGACTTTCTTCTCTAAACTGGGCGTGCCGTACATTGGCAGTATTATGAATATTGTAGTGCTGACCGCGGCCCTCTCCAGCCTGAACTCGGGGCTGTACTGCACCGGACGTATTTTGCGCTCAATGGCGATGGGCGGTTCTGCACCTGGTTTTATGGCGAAAATGAGCCGCCAGCATGTACCGTATGCCGGAATTCTGGCGACGCTGGTCGTTTATGTCGTCGGCGTATTCCTCAACTATCTGGTACCGTCGCGCGTATTTGAGATTGTGTTGAACTTCGCGTCACTGGGAATCATCGCTTCATGGGCGTTTATCATCGTTTGCCAGATGCGTCTGCGTAAAGCGATTAAAGAAGGCAAAGCAGCGGATGTCAGTTTTAAACTCCCGGGCGCCCCCTTCACTTCCTGGCTGACTTTGTTGTTCTTGCTAAGTGTACTGGTATTGATGGCGTTTGATTATCCGAACGGAACTTATACCATCGCTGCGTTGCCGATTATCGGTATTCTGCTGGTTGTAGGTTGGTTTGGCGTGCGCAAACGCGTTGCCGAAATTCACAGCACAGCCCCCGTAGCCGAAGAAAAAAACAGGAAATCGTGTTTAAGCCAGAAACAGCAAATTAATTGCGTAAATTGCCCGGCTACGTGCCGGGCAATTTCAGATTGCTGACGAAGTGGTCGTTGTTTGTGCCGGATGCGTCGCGAGCGCCTTATCTGGCCTACAAAAGACAAACTCCGCCATATCTGTTACAGCGCAATACGAATCACATCATCCGGCTGAGTCGCTTCCTGCTGCTTAGTCGATTTTTGCTTCACACTGACATATAGCGTTTTACCATCGGCAGATAGCGCCAGGCTGTTCGGATGAGTCGGTGTATCGAACGTTTTCACCACTTTGTAAGTTTTCGCGTCAATCACACTGACTTTACCTGCCTGACGATGAGTGACATAAACTTCATCACGCACAGGGTTAAACAGCACTGCCAGAGATTCCGGTGCCGCTACCTTCGCCAGAATATTACCATTACGGATATCGACGACTAACACTTCTGCTGCTTTAGAGTCGGTGATAAACGCACGCTGGTTGGCAGTATCGAGACTAATGTTGATAAAGAAGTGTTCTTTGCCATCATCCAGCAGCTTTTTACGGCTCAGAATTTTGTTGTCGGCGGTGTCGATAGTAATCAACTCACCGTCGGCATTGGTGGTATACAGACGTTTGCCTTTACCATCCAGCGCCAGGCCAGTGCTCATTTTACCGGTGTTCTGGATGGCGGTTTTCAGTTTGATATTCTCGCCATCAACCACCCAAATCACGCTCTCCTTGCCAATACCGCTGATGTAAATGGTATTCGTGGCATCGTCGGCTACCAGTTCACGCGGCTGTAACGGACGCACCTCTTCGGTACGCTTACGCTCATCGAGCACCAGACGCCCTTTCACTTCGCCCGTTTTGGCATCAATCGCCGTGACCGCGCCGTTTACCGTATTACCAAACCATAAAGTCTGGGTAGCGTTGTTGATAGTGGCGCCAAATGGTTTGAGATCGTTATGAATCGCCTGAGTAACTTCTAGAGTAACCGGATCGAGACGATAAACCACTCCGCCTTTATCCAGTTTGCGGCTTTGCGAAGTGGCGAGCCACAGCGCATTTTCCTGTTGGCTATAAGCCATTTCGTAGGCGCCTTTACCTACCGCTTTACGCAGCATTTCTTCTGCTGCCTGCGCGCTAAATGAAGAAGCAACAAGCAATGAACCTAACAGTAACGAACCACGCAGGCGCGATGAAAACAAATGACGTAAATGCATGACGACTCCCTTTGATGAACTGATATTTAACAGCTTCACAATGCTTCGTTGAGCATAATCATAGTTACGCTCTTATTGTAAATGGGAATGGTAATCATTATTTCTTCAAATGTGGAGCTTTTCTTGCTGTTACGGCTACAATCACCTCAATAAACCAACATTTTGCGCCATTTTGTTTTCTTTTGTTTTACAAATCAATTGCCATAACGGCGTCTTTCTATTCTTAACCTGGCTTTTTTCATGAAGATTTTTTCCGTCCGGGAAACTGTTTTACCTGCACTGATTGCCCTTTCCGCTTCCGCTTTTGCCGCCGTACTGATGAACAAATGATGATTGTCAGTACCGCGCCGCAGGTAGTTTCGGAACTGGACACATCGGTAGCAGTGAGCGTGGTTAATGGTGAAGAGGGGCGTCGTCAGGGGACTGAACGGGCATGGGATCAACGTTTCGCCGGAAATTTTCGTATGAAAGCGTCGTGGACGTGGCTTGACGCAACGTATCGTAGCAATGTTTGTAACGGTAATCGGATGCCCGGTATCTCTCGCAATATGAGCTTTGCGTCTTTAGGTTATGTACCGGAAGAAGGCGGATATACAGGTACAGAAGTACGTTATATGGGCGATATCATGGCGGATGATGAAAATACGGCAAAAGCGCCCTCTTATACACGCGTCGGTCTGTTTACCGGGTACAAGTTTAATTACCAAAATATGACTGTTGATGTATTTGACCGTGTCGATAATTTGTTTGATAAAGAATATATCGGTTCCGTTATTGTCAATGAATCAAATGGGCGTTATTACGAACCTGGCCGGGGCGAAATTATGGTATCGACATGAATCTCGCCTGGCGTTTTGAATAAAATTAATTTGTGGCGTCATAATGTCGCCACCCACTTTATTAATCATCCTCCGCCACGCGGATAACGACTTTGCCGAAGTTTTTACCTTCTAACAGGCCGATAAAGGTCTGCGGGGCATTCTCTAAACCATCGGTCATGTGCTCGCGATAGTGAATTTTTCCCTCTTTCACCCACTGTCCCATCTCCCGTTGAAATTCATGGATCCGGTGCCCGTAGTCCTGGCTGATAATAAAGCCTTGCAAACGAATTCGTTTTTTCAACACCGTCGCCATTAACAATGGTAAACGATCCGGCCCGGAAGGCAGTTCCGTGGCGTTATAGCCGCTGACTAATCCGCATACCGGGATCCGCGCAGAGGTATTGAGGAGCGGCAGCACCGCATCAAACACGTTACCACCAACATTCTCATAATAAATATCAATGCCTTTCGGACAGGCTTTCGCTAACTGTTCGGCAAAATCATCTGCGTGGTGATCAAGGCAAACATCAAAACCCAACACCTCGGTTGCATGGCGGCATTTTTCTGCGCCGCCAGCAACCCCCACGCTCCAACAGCCTTTTAGTTTGCCAATTTGCCCCACCGTTGCGCCAACGGGTCCGGTCGCCGCGGCAACCACCAGTGTTTCGCCCTCTTTTGGCTGTCCGATATCCAGCAGCCCCATATAAGCAGTAAACCCGGGCATCCCCAGTATTCCCAGCGACCACGATGGATTTTGCGGATGATCGCCCAGTTTGACCAACTCATCGCCACTGGAAATCGCGTAATCCTGCCAGCCGTTGTAACTAAGAACCCAGTCACCAGGCTGATAATCAGGATGATTCGATTCCACCACTCGACTTACCGTGCCACCCACCATCACACTGCCAATTTCAACTGGCGGTGAATAAGACGGTTCATCGCTCATGCGCCCGCGCATATATGGGTCCAGCGACAGATAGATTGTGCGTAATAACACCTGTCCCTCACCGGGTGTGGCGAGCTCGTCTTCCTCCAGACGAAAATTATCCAGAACCGGCGCGCCATGTGGTCGCGAAGCCAGAACCCAACGGCGATTACGCTGCTTTTGTTGTCCCATAATGCTCTCCTGTGCTTTTAGCATGAACCTATCAATAGTAGCAGGCTCACGGGATTGGTTTTATTTGCAGCCATCACACCGCTGCTACGACACGCAATAATTTCATCAAGGAATCCGTTGCTTCGGGTCATTTTCGATAGTATTCATAGCATCATCATTATTCGTCGTTTAATTGAGGCCAGACATGTCCATCCGTTTTGCCCGCAAAGCCGATTGTGCTGCGATTGCGGAAATTTATAACCATGCTGTGTTGTATACGGCGGCTATCTGGAACGATCAAACCGTGGATGCAGACAACCGTATTGCCTGGTTTGAAGCACGGACTTTATCGGGTTATCCGGTGCTGGTGAGCGAAGAGGATGGCGTCATCACGGGGTATGCCTCATTTGGCGACTGGCGCAGTTTTGACGGTTTTCGCCATACCGTGGAACATTCGGTATATGTTCATCCCGATCATCAAGGTAAAGGTCTTGGGCGCAAATTGTTAAGCCGCTTAATTGATGAAGCACGAGGCTGTGGCAAACACGTGATGGTCGCCGGGATTGAATCGCAAAATCAGGCCTCGCTGCATCTGCATCAGTCTCTGGGGTTTGTGACTACGGCACAAATGCCGCAAGTGGGCACTAAATTTGGACGCTGGCTGGACCTCACCTTTATGCAATTACAACTCGACGATCGCAGCGAACCGGACGCGCTCAGATGAACCACTCGCTCACCCTTGCTTTTCTGATCGCCGCCGGGATTGGTCTGGTAGTGCAAAATACGCTGATGGTACGCATCACTCAAACCACCTCCACGATCCTCATCGCGATGTTGCTGAATTCACTGGTAGGGATCGTGCTATTCGTGTCTATTTTGTGGTTTAAACAAGGGATAGCGGGGTTTGGTGAACTGGTCTCCAGCGTGCGTTGGTGGACGTTGATCCCCGGTTTACTGGGTTCATTTTTTGTCTTTGCCAGTATCAGTGGATATCAAAACGTTGGCGCGGCAACCACCATTGCCGTACTGGTTGCCAGCCAATTAATTGGTGGTTTGGTATTGGATATTTTCCGCAGTCATGACGTACCTCTGCGCGCGTTGGCTGGCCCGATTTGCGGAGCGATTCTGCTCGTTATTGGCGCCTGGCTGGTTGCCAGACGCTCATTTTAATCAAAGGATCGTGCCACCTTTTGTTAACTGTTCGTGGCGCGCTTCCATATCTTCTTTATGTTTGCGTCCGTGATGAGCAATTGCAGTACGCAGACGCTGTTGCTGGGTATAGCGATCTTCCCGACTTAATTCCGCGTCATCGCTCAGGGCGATTAATAGTTCGTTCATATGGGCAATGACGCTCTCATCAATCGCGGCATCCACGCGCGCGATGACCTCTTCCAGATGCGACATACTTTCTCCTTAGCCACTTGTGAAAAATATCGACTCACCCAAATGATATAAGTCTGCGCAGTGCCGTCAAGCTAACGAGTAAGAATTAAAACAGAGAAAATAGCAGTGCCACCGGGAAGCTTATTGGCCATGTCACCCCCACAAGGAAAGCGCTCAGAAAGCGAATGCTCTTTTTATCGTAAGAAAGAAACCAGGTAATAATAAATGCGATAACTGCCATAACAACATAAAAAATAAGTATGTATTGAAAGAGAGACATGTACAGACGTCCAGCCAGATAAATAAAATGCGCACGAATATGCGTCATTTTTTGATGCGTATCAAATTTTTTGCCCGTTTGAGGAAAAAGCAGCAAACAACGGCTTGCCCTTCCTGTCTTCAGAATGAGTATTATTGCGAATTTACTTAACCCGTACTATACCCATAGGGGCTATGATAAAAGGTGGCAAAAATGAACGTTTCCAGTAAAACAGTAGTACTGATAAATGTCTTTGCTGCTGTTGGTTTGTTTACTCTTATCTCTATGAGATTTGGTTGGTTTATTTGAACTGTTGCAGCATCCACAGTCAGAGAGATACCCACTCTCTGACTGTGGATTAAGTTATCTCCCTCTTTCCTGATTTACAAAAATAGAGGGAGACTCTCGCCTCCCTCTTATTTATCTATTTATTTTTCATCTGGCTTGGGCAATTTTGACACGTAAGTCGTCTCTGTCTTCTCGTACTTTTTCTTCCCTGTATCCACGACGACTTTTACCCAAACAACACCGGCGACATAGGTTCTCAGCTCAGAACTTGCATGCCCGGTCCAGGTCAGATTCGCTTTTGCTGGCGTCATAGTAATGTTGCCACTATCTGGATGCTCCTCACTGCCAGCAGTAAATTCAGCAACTCCTGACAATGGGTTACCAAAACTATCGGTCAGTCTGGCAATGAAACCAAAAGGTTCTCCATCATCAGTAACATAGCCAAAATCACTATTGACTGTCAGAACGCCATTATCAGCATCCGCATACAATGAAAATGACTGTTCTGCACTAGTGTTACTCCCCAGTTCGTCCATGGCGACGATCATTTTGTATGCTCCTGCGGTTCTGCCATGAACATTGACGGTCGCCTTACCATCCGAACCTGTGGTTACTGATGTGTGATCGACAACTAATGCCCCCTTATCAGATGGCCCCGTCGTTTTAATACTCAATACCCGATTACTTAACGCTTCTCCTGATTCACTTTTGAGCGAGAGCGTAAATGTCAGGTTGTCGGTATCACTGACCACTGCGGAAGACGCGCTTGGCGAGATCGTCAAAACCGCGTTCCTGGCATCAGTCACCGCATCAATACGTTGGCTGGAGGTAATTCGCGTTCCATTCTGCTCATATGCAGCCTCAATCGTATACTGCCCCGCTTTCGCCGCTGTAAACTGCGTTTTTGCTCGCCCACTGGCATCGAGTTGCAGCAACTTACTGGCTAATGACGCGCCTGAAGACGGTGAAACAGAGAGCGCGACATTGCCTGCGAAGATATTGTTATTGGCATCAACCAATTGAATATTAACTGCTGAACTCTCTTTGCCATCAGCGACTATCTGCGGTTTTGATACCTCCATAGTAAATTTAGCCGTGGCAAGATCCGGGACAAAAATAACCTTCACAACATCGGATTCAATACGATGAGAGCCATCAGTGACTCGCGCTTTCACCGTATACTCACCAGCTTTAACCGTCGTGATCGGAACGGAAACACGCCCCGTGCCATCAGTTATGATATTGGCCGGAATAGACAAATCAGCAGATGATGTAATGAGCTCGATTTTTTGCCCATTCACTGATGTATTGTTGCTATTAGTTAGCTGAACATTCAAAACGGCTGCACTTTTTCCATTAGCAGGAATATTGGTAACCGCGCTGCTATTTTCAGGTGTCAGCGTCAATGATGCACCAGCCATATTCGATGCAAACGTCAGGGTAAGTTCAGGTGAGACCTGATTCCCCGCCTGAGCTTTAACGACGTAAGAGCCAGGTGTTGAACTCACCAGGGCGAACGTCGCATTACCGTTTGCATCAGTCGATACAGCATGTTCGCCGCCAACCTGAGTCACACCAGAAGGTAATGACAAAGTCACCGCATAATCAGGAATCACATTCCCGGTTGGGTCTGCAAGTTGTACTTTCACCTTATTCTGCTGCTTGCCATCTGCCAGAACATTATTCTGAACGGCTTCAAAGCGAGAGAATACCGGCTGAGTTCTATCCTCAATGAATGAAATTTCTTTCTCAACGCCAGAGAAAGAGTGACGATCGGATTTTACACCAATACGAATTTTACCCGCTCGTTTTGTGGTAACCGTTGAGCTATAGACACCGTCTTTTTCAGTTACTGCACCGAACTGCACATCATTTGTTCCGTTGATGGCATAAAAATGCAGTGATTTATCACCTGTGATTGGCTTTCCTTCCGCATCTTTTGCTGCCATCTGCAAATTGATGTTATAACCCACAACCTGCTGCGCAGGCGCCACGGTTAACCCCGTATCAGGCTCGGCTTCAGACTCTGTCTTCGCAGTTTGCTTAACCGTTAACGTAAACGATTTATTCAGTACTTTGGCAGTTACCCGAACGGTCCCCTCTTGCGAACCTGCGGTAAGAACCGCACGGTATACACCTGCCGAAACTTCCTGAACTTCGCTCAACTGTGGTTCGGTAAGGTTTCTGCTGCGTTGAGCATTATTAGCCGTAAACTCCAGCGACATCTGGATGTCCTTTGCCAAACCAGTGAGTGGCTGCCCTTTAGCGTCTTTCAGACTCAATACAACCGGATAGTTTGATTGTCCATCCGCAACAATTTGCGCATTGTTGCTGCCATTCAGAGTAAAGGACGAATCGTTGACAGAAACTTCGCTGCTGATGACGCTAATATTCATTACCGCATAGTTGGACACATGGCCTTTATGATCGCGAGCGGTTGCCCCAACGGTCCAGGAGTTAACCCCGCCATATTGATAAGCCGGCAACGTAAACTGCCACGACGTGCCACTACCGGTGATTTTGCCTCCGGCAGCAACAAATGCACTGTCAGACCACTGAACAGACTCAATACCACTGCTGGCATTAGAGACATTCAACGTAACAGGAAGCGTCGTTCCTCCCTGGCCTTCAATAGCGTCAGGCAGGCGAATACGCAATGCGCTTTTCTTTTTATACTCCAGAACAATATTATTATTACGCTCAACAAAATCGTAGCGTCGATTCTGCACTTCGCGCATCACCGCAACATTTTCGCTGTCCAGTTGTTTAGCTAACGGGACACCAGGACGATAATTAATTTCAACGCCAAAACGAGTATCGTGGTTATTACTCTGCCCCTGCTTATGTTGAGCAGAAAGTTTAACTAAAGGAACCGGGGTATAAGAAATTTCCCCGGTTACCGCATAAGGATTTTCCTGGAGATTATCGCTACCAAATAAGCCGACATTCTTACCATAGTATTTTTCGAACTGAAGAGATGCGCCTAATTGTGGATATACTGGTAGCCAGCCTTCAGCAGAAACATCCCAGCCATTTGCCGGGCGCTCAAGATAATCATCAATATCGCGACTGTCTTTCCAGTCAGAAAGACCAAAATAGGTATTCGCACCAAAACGCATATAATCGCGCCAGTATTCAACGCCCAACCCCGCACGAGAATGGTGACGGCTCAAGTCATAATCGTAAAAAATATTGGCGCCCAACATGGCGTTGTCAGTTGTAAAGTGACGTAAACCTAAGCCAATATTGGCCTGATTACGGTCATCTGTGCGATGCAATGATGTCTGGCTGAACAAAACATAATCTTTACTATCCATCCAGGGATATAAGAAATCAAATGCAGCATCCTTTAAAGTAAAGGACTCATCAACGTTCAGTTTAATACGCGCATTGCCATATTGTTGTAGCCAATCAACAACTTCTTTTGTTGCCTGAGCCGACAATGTATCTACAGCAAAACGCCCGGCGGTATTATTCGCCAGACTCTGCCCCGCATTTGCCGCTAATGAAGCCAGCTCTTTTGCATACTCATCATTAGCATTAGTTTGTGCACTCTCAGTATTAGCTGAAGAGGCAAAACTGTTTGCCGGGATCAGGGTAAATGTAACTGGGGATAATATCTGAGTAGCTATTACCGACCATGTTACTGCGCAGGAAGCCTTTCGTCTTAGTTTCTTATTCACCATAGTCATTTGTATTACTTATATGTGCTTAAAATAATCAAAAAAACCAACTGGTACGACAAGCGGCGGGAAATATACACAATTTCGCCAAAAACACAATATATATATACGAGTAAGTTTAGTTATCGTATGTTTGTTATGGTTTGATTATTTCTCAGTTAAAAAAAGGAAAGCCACTCTATTAATAAAAATGGTTTTGCTTATGGCAAACGTAGATATCACCATAAAGAGTTAATCAATAAGATGTATCAGATGCAGTTAAGTGAAGTGTTAATTTAAAACTGAACTTTCTGGTTTTTTATTCTCAGTAAAAATAGCTGGAATACAACGTAAATATTCCAGCTTATATCTTGTTAATGTTTAACCATCACATGACGGACCACCGTATAATCTTCCAGGCCATAAAGTGACATGTCCTTGCCATAACCAGAGAGTTTCTGCCCGCCGTGCGGCATTTCGCTGACCAGCATGAAATGCGTATTAACCCATGTACAACCATATTGCAGGTGAGCACTGACGCGATGCGCCCGACCAACATCTTTTGTCCATACTGAAGAGGCCAGTCCGTACAGGCTGTCATTTGCCCAGTGAAGCACCTGTTCCTCGTTATCGAATACAGTGATGGTCACGACCGGACCAAATACCTCTCTTTGAACGATGGCATCTTCCTGTAACGCGCCAGCCAGTACCGTCGGTGCATAGTAGTAACCATTACCTTTACGTTTCTCGCCGCCAGTGATCACTTTGATATGCCCTGTCGCTTTCGCCTCTTCTACCGCTTTGCTGACGCGCTCCAGGTGCGCCAGCGAACTCAATGGACCAAGCTCTGTGGATTCGTCATCCGGCGCGCCGGATTTAAGTGTCGCAACTGCAGAACCAAGTTTTTCCACCAGCGTATCGTAAATCTCTCTTTGCGCGTAGATACGGCAGGCAGCGGTGCAGTCCTGACCCGCGTTGTAATAGCCAAAGGTGCGTACACCTTCAACCACAGCTTCAATATCGGCATCATCAAAAACAATCACTGGTGCTTTGCCGCCAAGTTCCATGTGGGTGCGCTTAATGGACGGCGCGGTATGGCTGATGATGTGTTCCCCTGTGGCGATAGAGCCCGTCAGCGACACCATCCGTACTTTGGGATGTCCGGTCAGCGGATCTCCCACTGTTTTGCCTCTGCCAAACAGCACATTAATTACGCCAGCCGGGAAGATATCTTTTGCCAGTTCTGCCAGTTTCAACGCGGTCAGCGGGGTAATTTCTGATGGCTTAAGCACTACGCAGTTCCCTGCCGCCAGTGCCGGGGCCAGTTTCCAGGCCGCCATCATCAATGGGTAATTCCATGGCGCAATAGAGGCCACGACGCCGATCGGATCGCGGCGGATCATCGAAGTATGTCCTTCGAGATATTCACCCGCCGCCAGACCATTCAGACAGCGTGCCGCACCGGCGAAAAAGCGAAAGACATCGACAATCGCCGGAATTTCATCATTGAACGCACTATGCAGCGGTTTGCCACAGTTACGGGACTCCAGTTCGGCGAAAACCTGACCGTTCTCTTCGATAACATCCGCCAGTTTCAGGAGACATTCCGCGCGAGTTTTCGGTGTGGTTTGTCCCCACTGCGCAAATGCTGCCTCTGCCGCGTGGACAGCTGCATCAACCTGCTCTGCCGATGCTTCTGCAATCTCCAGTAAAACTTCCCCCGTTGCCGGGTTATAGACAGGCTGTTTTTCCCCTTCGCCGCTAACCAGTTCTCCATTAATCAGTAACTTATGTTGCATAGCATATTCCTGTATCAGTGGTTATTGACCATTGTCGCCTTCGCGGGTTAGCCACCAGGCTCCCAGGATCGGCAAGGTTGTTACCAACATAACCAGCAGAGCCACCACGTTAGTTACCGGTACATCACGCGGTCGCCCAAGTTGATTGAGCAACCACAACGGTAACGTTCGTTCATGACCTGCCGTAAAGGTCGTAACGATGATTTCATCGAACGACAATGCAAACGCCAGCATTCCTCCTGCCAGTAGCGCCGAACTGAGATTCGGCAACACTACGTAGCGGAAGGTTTGCCAGCCATTGGCCCCAAGATCCATTGACGCCTCAACCAGACTCCACGAGGTACGGCGAAAACGGGCGATGACATTATTGAAAACCACCACGACGCAAAAGGTCGCATGACCGATCACGATAGTGAAAAAACCGGGCTCCAGATTGATAGTTTTAAACGCGGTTAACAGCGCCAGCCCTGTCACAATGCCCGGCAAGGCAATGGGCAACAGCAATAACAGCGAAATAGCGTTTTTACCGAAAAAATCTCGTCGCCAAAGCGCCGCAGCCGCCAGCGACCCTAACACCAGCGCGATAAATGTCGCCAGTGTCGCCACTTTAAGTGACAGTGTCACTGATTCAAGAATATCGCGACGCTGTGCTGCCACGCTAAACCAGCGCAGCGTCAGGCCTTGCGGGGGAAAGCTAAATGCCGCCTCTTCAGTATTAAAAGCATAGGCCGCGATAATCAGGATGGGAAAGTGGAGAAAAACTACGCCGCCCCAGGCTGCCAGCTTGAGGAATAATGGTGCGCGTTCAGAGTGCATCGAACGCTCCCAGGCGTTTCACAAACGCCAGATAGAGTGAGATAAGAACAATCGGCACCAGGGTGAAAGCGGCTGCCATCGGCATATTACCAATCGCCCCCTGCTGGGAATACACCATATTGCCGATAAAATATCCCGGGGGACCGACCAGTTGCGGGACAATAAAATCCCCCAGCGTAAGTGAGAAGGTAAAAATAGAACCTGCGGCAATCCCCGGGATCGCCAGCGGCAACACGACATAGCGGAAGGTTTGTCGAGGGCGCGCGCCGAGATCTGCCGACGCCTGTAATAATGACGGCGGTAAACGCTCCAGTGCCGCCTGCACGGGCAAAATCATAAACGGCAGCCAGATATAGAGAAATACCAGAAAGCGACCCAGCCCGGAAGTTGATAACGTATTGCCGCCCACTGCCGGTAGCGTAAGGAACGCAGTCAGAAGCGGTTCCAGCCCCAGATGTTGCAAAAACCACTGCGCCACGCCATCTTTTGCCAGCAATAAGGTCCAGGCATAGGCTTTTACAATGTAACTCGCCCACATCGGCAACATCACTGCGATATAAAAAAACGCTTTCATTTTTCCGCTGGTGTAACGTGCCATATACCACGCCATTGGAAAGGCAAGAATAGCGCTGGCAATAGTCACTACCACAGCCATCGTCAGCGTGCGAATAATGATGTCGTAATTTGCCGGGTTAAACAGCGCGCGGAGATTTGCCAGCGTCAGCTCCGGCGTCACCGACATGGTGAAATCATCAAAAGTATAAAAGCCCTGCCATAACAGCGTCAGCAGCGAGCCAAAATAGACGATACCAAACCACATCAGCGGGCCGAGCAGCAGTAAAAACAGCCCCAGCCCCGGTTTACGCCAGAAAAATCCTGATACCTTACCCATGCCCGGGCGTGAAGGTGACTGCAATACATTCATCGCCATTCACCTCTCCTCAACCAGTGGCACCATCACGTTACGCGACCAGGAAGCCATCACCTGTTGACCGGGGGTAAGCGTGGCAGGCAATTCATCGCCCGTCATATTGGCCTGACTGACCAGCAGTTTTTCACCGCCGCTCAGTTTCAGTTCAAAGCGCGTTGCAGCGCCCTGATACTGCACGGCCTGAATAGTACCGCTGGCCTGCACTTCGCCGGGCGTATTCAGGCGAATATGTTCCGGTCGTAATGCATAACTCCCCATCATGCCGCAGATTTTCTCAGCCATTAGCGAATCAAATACGTTAGATGTACCGACAAATCCGGCGACAAACGGCGTGCGTGGGCGCATATAGAGATCGCGCGGCGAATCCACCTGCTCAATGCAGCCATTGTTGAATACTGCCACGCGATCGGACATTGATAACGCTTCACCCTGATCGTGCGTAACGAAGATAAAAGTGATACCGAGCGACTGTTGCAGCTTTTTCAGCTCCAGTTGCATCTGCTCACGCAATTTGAGATCCAGCGCGCCGAGCGGTTCATCCAGCAATAACACGCGCGGTTCGTTCACCAGAGCCCTGGCGATGGCGACACGCTGGCGCTGACCGCCAGAAAGTTGCGCGGGTTTACGTTGCTGCACAAACCCCAGCGCCACTTTCTCCAGCGCTTCTTGCGCCATGATGTAGCGCTGTTTTTTATCCACGCCTTTGACCATCAGCCCGTAGGCCACATTGTCAAGAATCGACATATGGGGGAACAGCGCATAGTCCTGGAAGACGGTATTCACGTCCCGATCCCAGGGCGGCAGATTACTGGCAGGCTTACCAAAGATAGAGATAGCCCCGCCGGAAAGTTGTTCGAATCCGGCAATAAGCCGCAGGCACGTAGTTTTGCCGGAGCCGGATGGCCCCAGCATTGAGAAGAACTCGCCATCTTTTATCGCAACACTGACGCCATCGACCGCGCGCACCTCACCGTACAGTCGCGAGACATTGTCAAACTCCACTGCGTACGTCATAAAACACCCCAGCGAAGTTAGCGACCGCCCATAATGGCAATGTAATCCTGTGTCCAGCGACTGTAGGGAACAAATTTTCCCCCTTCCGCAATAGGTGTTTTCCAGAAGGCAATTTTATCGAAGTAGTTAAAGCCGTTGGTTTCACAGCCTTTATCGCCTAATAACGGACTGGCTTTACAGCCTTCCGGCACCACGGGCAGCGAGCCAAACCAGGCTGCCACATCGCCCTGCACTTTTGGTGTTAATGACCAGTTCATCCATTTATAGGCGCAAACTGGATGTTTCGCTTCGCTATGCAGCATAGTGGTGTCAGCCCATCCGGTGACGCCCTCTTTCGGGAAGACAGTGGCTATCGGTTGACCTTCGCCTTTCAGTGCGTTGGCCTGATACGGCCAGGCGCTGGAAGCCACTACCCCCTCGTTTTTGAAATCGCTCATTTGCACAGTGGTGTCATGCCAGTAGCGATGGATCAAACCATGTTGATCGCGCAGTACTTTCAGCACTGCCTGATATTGTTTTTCGGTGAGTTGGTACGGATCGCTGATGCCCAGCTGCGGTTGCGTAGCTTTGACGAACAATGCCGCATCGGCAATATAAATAGGGCCATCATAGGCTTGTACGCGACCTTTATTGCTTTTGCCGTCTGGCAAATTTTGTTCCACAAAAACCACTTGCCAGCTATCTGGCGGCGTCGGGAAGGTTTTAGTGTTGTACATCAGCAAATTCGGCCCCCACTGATATGGTGTGCCATAAACTTTGCCGCCAACGTTAAACCAGTCGCCTTTTACAACCCGTGGATCGATCGTTTTCCAGTTAGGGAGCAGCGCGGTGTTAATCGGCTGTACGCGTTTCCCCATAATCAGGCGTAGCGAGGCATCGCCGGATGCCGTGACCAAATCGTACCCCCCTTTGGCCATCAGGCTAACCATTTCATCGGAAGTGGCGGCGGTTTTCACATTCACCGCACAGCCTGTTTCTTTTTCGAATTGCGTAACCCAGTCGTATTGTTTATCGGTTTGTCCGCGTTCGATGTATCCAGGCCAGGCGATAATATCCAGTCGTCCTTCAGGGTTATCTAAATGGGTTGGAAGTTCTGCGGCATAGGCAGTCATTAATGACATGCTGAGCGCGCACAGGCTGCTGCGGGCAAATGTCTTGCTCATAAGGTCTTACTCCTGTCGTAATTAATTGTTCAGCAGCCGTGCCGTTAAAATATCTCCTCGTTTAACCATAGACGGCGGCTTGCAGGCGCACCTTCCCCCCTGAGAAAATTTAATCAGGTTGTGAGCTACCACGCATTATGCTGCCGGAGAAGTTATCTTCTGGAGTATAGACAAGGAGTTAGAAAATATGGCTTCTATTCGAATTTCATATTACCCAACCTGAGAGGAATTAAATTAAACGCTATTTCAGACGCTCTTGAATAAGTTTGCCTAATTGTTTTACCGCCTGTTCTTCACGCTCTCCCCACTGCCATGCAGTATTAAAGCGGAAAAAACGTGACCAGTTTTCACCAGTGGAAAACATTTTGCCAGGCGCAATGCTGATCTGGTGTTCCAGACTCTGAAGACTTAATTCACCCGCATCCAACGGTTCGGGAAGTTCAAGCCAGAGAAAATAACCGCTGTCATTGCGGTATATTTTCACTTCTGCGGGTAGATAACGCAGTAGCGCCTGCCAGGCACGCTGTTTACGTTCCGCAAGCTGGCGACGCAGGCGCCGAAGATGGGCGTCGTAACGGCGTGTGGAAAGATAATCCACCAACGCAAGCTGCATCGGTGAGCTGGTGGAAAGCGTACTCATCAACTGCAAACGTTGAATTTTTCGCGCATGTTTTCCTGCTGCAACCCAACCGATACGAAAACCAGGTACCAGGCATTTCGAAAACGAGGAGCAATGCAGAACGCCATCGTGACGATCCCACGCTTTCGCGGGCAAGGGTTTTTCCCGGCCAAAATAAAGCTCGCTGTAAACGTCATCTTCAATCAACATCACGTTGTACTGATTGAGCAACACCACCAGTCGCGCTTTTTTCTGCGGCGTTAAAGTAAAACCGAGCGGATTCTGGCTATTCGTCATTAACCAGCACGCTTTTACCGGGCACGCCTGCAACGCAAGTTCCAGCGCCTGAAGGTCGATCCCTTCGTTAACATCCGTCGCCACCGATAACGCCTTAAGCCGTAATCGTTCCAGCGCCTGCAACGCGCCGTAAAAACAAGGATTTTCGACTATCACCCAATCACCAGGTTCGGTTACCGCTTGTAAACAGAGGTTTAATGCCTCTAACGCTCCGGCAGTGATGACAATCTCATCGGGTGAAATGGTGATGCCCTGTAAAGCATAGCGACGAGCGATGGCCTGACGCAGCCCGGCGTTTCCCGGCGGCAGATTTTCAATTACGCTCATCGCAGTGGCGGTTTTACTTACCTGCGCTAATGAGCGATTCAATTGTTGAAGCGGGAAAAGCCGCGGATCGGGAAAGGCTGAAGCAAACGGCACTACCGACGGATCGCGACTGGCCTGCAACATCTCAAAAATATAGGTATTGATATCGACCGTTTCATCGCGTGTTACAGGAACTGCGAGTGGCAGTGGTGATTTTACCGTACGCGGCGCTACGTAATAACCTGACTGTGGCCGCGCAATAATATATCCCTGACTTTCCAGCAACTGGTATGCATGGCTGACGGTCATAAAACTCATGCCAGAGAGCGCCACTTGCTCACGTAGCGAAGGCAGACGATCGCCGGGCTGCCAGATATCTGACACAATTTGTTCGCGTAATTGTTCTGCCAGACGCTGATATTTTTTCATTATCGAATCGTTATGCGATACAGGTGTTCCGGCAGTCTATATCAGTTGTTAAAAATCACAACGTTTCATTAACTGTAATTATACCATCACCAGCGTCAATTTTTGTTGCATGGTACACCACAAAAGAACCACATAACCGCCTTCCGGCATGGGTGTAAGAGTGATGGGATATAGCCGTAGCAACAGAAAGTGGTGCAAAATCAGGAAGGCGTATTGCAGAATTTCTTTGCGCTAATTTGCAAAACCGAATAACAACCTAAAAAAGCAATTGGCATCATAGCGGCAAAAGTTAAGGAAAAGGTGGCGGGATGTTTGCAAAAGCGTTATCGATAATGTTGCTGGTCTGCACATTGTTCTCAGGTCAGTTAATGGCGGGACACAAGGGACATGAGTTTTTGTGGGTGAAGAATGTGGAGCATCAATTGCGACATGAAGCGGATAGCGATGAACTGCGCGCCGTAGCAGAAGAATCAGCAGAAGGCTTGCGCGAGCACTTCTACTGGCAAAAGTCGCGCAAACCGGAAGCGGACCAGAATTAATCAGATACGCTCTATCTTTCTTGCCGGATGCAACGTACCTCATTAAGATTCAATGAATTGCAAATAGCCCGATAATTTCACATATCGGGCTATTTTACGTAGAGGGTTACCCTTTGCGCTTCGGCAATGTTTTCAGCAGCTCATCCGGGCTGATGGATGCGACGACGCTTCCTGGCAACGGCATTTTCAGAATGTGGTTTTTAATCTTGCCGATAACGTGCATTTCACACGGGCGGCAATCGAATTTCAGGGTTAACACTTCATCGCCGTTAACCAGTTGCATTGGCGTTGCCTTCCAGCTTTTGATATTACCTTTCGCCTGTTTCGGACACAGATTAAAAGCAAAGCGCAGACAATGTTTGGTGATCATCACCGGCACTTCCCCCTTCTCCTCATGCGCTTCATAAGCTGCATCAATCAGTTGTACGCCATAGCGGTGATAAAACTCTCTCGCTTTCTGGTTGTAGACATTTGCCAGGAAGGTCAAATGCGTTTGTGGATAAACCGGCGCAGGTTCAGCAACCGGTTTACGACTGCCGCGCTGGTAACTGGCGAGACGCGCAGTATCCAACATTTCGGCGGCTTCACGGCGGAATTGATTTAACAGTCCGTTTGGCACAAACAATGCCCCCGGTAAGTTAATTTGCACATTACGGGCGTAATAAACCGTCTGTCCCAGCTTCGACAATCCGTCTTTCAGGTTATTGAGTGCCTTTTCGGCATTATTGGCCTCGTCGAATTGCCCATCCAGCGTATGTGTGACACTCACGCCCTCTTCGCTGGTCAGCGTCAGGATGAGTTGTTCTTGCCAGCCGCCAAGTTCGATATCCACCGCGACCCGACGCTCGCTGGAAGTTTTGGTTAACGCCTGTTGCCAGTTATGGTCGAGGTTACGGTTCAGAGGATGATGCGGACGAATTTTATGCAGTTCTGCGGGCATCTCATTCGGCCAGACGCGGTAACGATTTTGTCCCGTTTTTTCAACCGTATTGGCACGAAAACCAACCACTTCTCGTTTTACCAGCACGTTAAGACCATCGCCATTAGCCAGCGGTTCCGTAACTTCAACATCCAGATGATCTTTCGCTACGTTCAGCACTTCGCCCACCGGCAGGCCGATAAATTTCGGCGAATCAAATGCGCCAATATCACCTTTACGTGCGTTAACAAAATAGTCGGTACTACCGCGATGGAAGGTTTTTTCTGTCGAAGGTACAAAGAAGTGTTCAGTTCGACCGGATGAAGCCCGCGCCAGATCGCCGCGTTCTTCAATAATGGCGTCCAACATTTGTCGATAATGCGCAGTGATATTCTTCACGTAGCTCATATCTTTATACCGCCCTTCGATCTTGAAGGAACGAACACCGGCATCAATCAACGCCCCCAGGTTAGCGGTCTGATCGTTATCTTTCATCGACAGCAGATGTTTCTCATAAGAAACCACCCGCCCCTGATCATCTTTCAAGGTATATGGCAAGCGGCACGCCTGCGAGCAATCGCCACGGTTGGCGCTGCGGCCCGTTTGCGCATGAGAGATGTAGCACTGACCGGAATAGGCCACGCATAATGCGCCATGAATGAAGAATTCTATGGTTGCGTCCGTGGCCTGATGGATCGCGCGGATCTGCTCCAGATTCAGTTCACGCGCCAGTACAATCTGGGTGAAGCCAACATCAGAAAGAAACTTCGCTTTTTCAACTGTGCGAATATCACACTGCGTACTGGCATGCAGTTCAATGGGGGGAATATCGAGCTCAAGGATCCCCATATCCTGCACGATTAACGCATCGACACCAACCTGGTAAAGATCGGTGATCAGCCGCCGCGCGGGTTCCAGTTCGTTATCATGCAAGATGGTATTCAGCGTAACAAAAATTTTTGCGCCATAGCGATGAGCAAACGGCACCAGATCGGCAATATCTTTCAGGCTATTACTGGCGTTATGTCGTGCACCAAAACCAGGGCCACCGATATAAACAGCATCGGCGCCGTGCAAAATAGCTTCGCGGGCAATGGCGGCATCGCGTGCCGGGCTTAACAGTTCAAGACGATGAGAAGATACGGTCACTTTCTTATCCAGTAGCTGAAAAATGGCGGCTATTTTAGCCACAAGCGTGACGTTGCGAAATAGTTTTCCCGCTTAACTGCGCGGGTAATGGATTAGCGAATGAAAATGCGCCGTCTGAGTGCCGCGGTTGTGACAGAAATGAGTAACATCCCGGCAAATGAGCGCCTTTTTATCGTCACAAGAAACAGATTAAAGAAGCGCCGTCTTCTGACGGCGCGACTGGAATTACTTTTTGTTGACGTCAAACATGGTGGCATCAGTCGCCATATCATCAATAACTTGCTTAATGTTTTCGAAAGCCATTGGCGTGTTTTCGTTATTCAGATCTTTACCCTGGCCCTGACGTACAACTTTGACAACCGGTTTATTGGTTGCCGCATCAATCAGTTCACCTTCAAAATACAGGCGGGTATCCATGGTACGGTGCCCCGTCGCCATTTGCGTCCCCGCAACCACTAATGCAACAGGAACAACTTCGTAGAACTGTAACCCTTCTTTGCTGGTATCAACACCGGTAATTGCACCACGGAAAATCAGACTGCGAGGTCCAGCGGTGGTAACCAGTGGTTTACGCTGTGCAATCGCATCTTTCATTTTGGTGTTGGTATAACTCAAAATTTTATCCAGAACTTTCTGCCCTACCTGAGTGGATGGTTTAGGTACTGGATAATAGGTAATTGGATTCCAGACAATGCTGTCATATTTACTTTGATCAAAACCAGGATCAACCCAACGTAAAACAGGTTTACCCGTTGCTGACGTTGCTTCTTTTAAATTGGAGTAATTGTTTAAAAAACCGGAGTATTTATCCGGCTGAGTGATTTTAGAAGCACACCCAGACAGAGCCAACAAACCGCATAAAGCTGCAGCTTTTGCAATGGATGAAATTTGCATGAATAGTTTCCTGAATTGATTATATGAGTTTTTAAGTTATAGCAAAAAGCGCCGCTTCGTGTTGTGGCAAAAAAAGTGTTGGTGAAAATAAATTTCCAGCCCCTTTTCTGACGATATAGTCAATGACGAAAAAGGGGCAAAGTCAATTATCAGTAGTTAAATTTCAGTGGGTTAAGTTGATAAAAAACGTCACCCACTGTGATTCATTTCACATCACTTTGATCAAAAATGTGCTCTCAAAAAAGAACAGCGCTTCACCATCTCATCGCGGATCATTTTCATGCAAATTGTCTGTGTCCAGTTATTTTTTACGCGCCAGCATAGTCGCAAAACGCAGTTTAATACGATTACCGTTGGCGTCGGTGCGGTGCAGTTCACCGACGTCTTCATTGTATTTCACCATTTCCCAGCCTTCGTAATAACGGCGTAGCTCCCCTTCTTTAAAGGCAAACGGAAAACCAACAGTACATGGGAAATCCGCGGTATCCATCGCCGCCACAATCAGGTTATACCCCCCCGGTTTTGTGCAACGCTGCATATTGGCGATAAGCCCTGGAATCGTTTTTGCCTCAAGGAACATCAGCACAACGGTGGAAAGAATGAAGTCATATTGCCCGTCAAAAGTAAGGTTATTAAGATCGACGATCTGAGTGCGTAAATTATTCAGTTTTTCAATAGATTTAATACGCTCGACGTTGGCAATGCTCATGGCATTTTTATCCCATGCGTCGACATCATATCCATTGGCTGCCAGGTAAAGGCTGTTACGACCATTACCACAGCCCAGATCCAGCGTTTTACCCGGTTTAATGACTTTTACCGCTTCCAGAACTTCTGAGTGTGTGCGGGTTAATTCATATTTGTCAGTAAAATAGTTTTCGTCACGAACGATCATTCTTTGTCCTCGGATTTCATTAAAACGGCGCGCTCAGTTCTGATTAACAATTTCCCCTGCATCAGAAGCGCGAAAGTACGAATGAGCAGTAATGCGATAATAAAATTGGTAAAGATAAATAACGGCACCGCCAGCGTATGGAAAAAACCATTATCGTTGCCGCTGCCAAGATGCAAGCCGGTAGTAGCCAGCGCGGATACGCCGAACGAGAAGCTCCAGAATGAGGCATTAAACGGTTGTGAGAGATACCATGGCATCAAACGCAGCATAAACAGCAGTTGCAGCAGCCCGTAACCGAAAAGCATTTTTGCCAGCGTGTCACCCTCGCCGCCATTAACGCTCAGCCAGGCACTGCACGCGACAAGCGCAGGCGCCAGTTGAATTCCCAGCGATGTACGCAGTGCCGTCGGTAACTCTCCTGAACTGCGCAGACGCTGCAAAATGACGGGTTCAAGACTTAGCCAGGAAAAAACGCCAGCGCCTAAAAACACCAGACCCGCATCGGTATAACCCAGTGCGCCGCAGGCCATTGCGCTAATAAAGTTGTTCGCAACTGTCGGCAGATAAAGCCCCGGCGTGGTGGCTTCTTCTGGATGAGATCCTCGCCATAATCCCGCCGTTTGCCAGGCGGCATAAACCAGTTGAACCACAACGCCAATACTGAACATGCATACAGCCAGTGGGCGAAACCACGGAACAAAACCAATCGCCACCAGCATGGTGGTTGCCGGGAACAGGCTGACAAAACTGCTCATCACGGGATGACGTACTTCCGCAAGAACGCTGTGTGGAAAGCGTACCAGTCGGGTAATAAATGCTACGGTCAATAATCCCCAGATGATCATCGCCAGAATTACCAGTCCATCCCCCAACCAGTGGCTGACTTGCCAAACCTGGCTGGCATAGCGCCAGGCGAATCCCATCCCTATCGTCCCCAACACAATACCAAAGTAACCTGCGGGTAAATTGAGCACTTTATCGCTCTGCATCTTATTACTCATTTTGTTTAATTTATAAAGTATATTTGAAATGCATTTTATGGAATTTTCCCGACCATAGCCAGAGTCGTAGAATTTGCTACGGTTATAGTAAGCCACCTGCGGGAAAACGCTATGCGCAAATATCGTCTTAATGAAGAACAACGAACCTTTAGTTATCAGAAAGATGGCTGCAAAAAGAGTGTGTTATTGCGACAAATTATTGCTGTTACTGATTTTAACGATGTGATAGCCGGGAATACGCGCATTACCAGGAGTTGCGTGTTATGGGGAGACGTTTATGTCACAAATAACGTCTGGATTGATAACGCCGAAATCAGTCAGGGCGCCAGAATAAGTGACAACGTCACAATCAAAGATTCACTCATTTGCGGTCAATGCCGGATTTTTGGTCACGCCCATATCGACCAGCATTCAATGATCGTCGCCGCGCAAGGGTTAACCCCCGACCACCATCTTTTGCTACAAATCTATGATCACGCCAGAATCAGCGCCTCACGAATTGTTCACCAGGCGCAAATTTACGGTAACGCGGTCGTCCGGCATGCGTTTATTGAGCATCGTGCCGAAGTTTTTGATTTTGCCTGTATCGAAGGCAATGAAGAGAACAACGTCTGGCTTTGCGATTGCGCAAAAGTCTACGGTCACGGGCAAGTGATCGCCGGGATGGAGGAAGATGCTATTCCCACGCTTCACTACAGCTCTCAGGTTGCAGAACATGCCATTGTTGAAGGAAACTGCGTGTTAAAACAGCATGTTCTGGTCGGCGGTAATGCTGTTGTACGCGGTGGCCCGGTGTTACTCGACGAGCACATCATCATTCAGGGTAACAGTCGCATTACGGGAGCGGTCATCATGGAAAACCATATTGAAGTGACCGACCACGCAGTCGTCGAATCCCTTGATAACGATACTGTTTATTTGCGTGGCCCAAAAGTCATTAACGGTGAGGAACACATTACGCGAACGCCGCTGGCGGGGTTATTGTGAATCGATGATACGTGCGTATATATTCACATCATCATAAGCACCGTTGAGAAATTCAGCCTGTTTCAAGCACCCCTCCAGTACAAAACCATTACGCAACGCCACCTGATTGCTTTGTAGATTATCCACCCGACATTTGATCACAAAACGTCTTAACTCACCACGCTGAGCGTAATGGTGAATAAACGCCTGCAATGCCTGAGACATAATCCCCAGTCCCTGACAGGATTCGTCCAGCCAGTAACCGATTTCAGCGGTTTTATTCAGAGGCTCTATGCGATTAAATGAGATAACGCCGACAAGTTCATCCTCCCGGTAAATCATGAACATTTTGGCGTAGCCACGTTGATGCAACATCATATTGCCCTGCACCGTTTTCCGCGTGTCCTCTTCGCTGTGAACAAACTGCGGCCAGTTTAGCGATTGTTGCAGCCAGGTTTTATTTTTACAGGTTAACTGATAGAGCGGCGTGACATGGCTTTCTTCAACTGCACGTAATTCAAGTGATTCACTAACTTTAATCTTATCGGTCATAATTCTTGCATCAGTTTAAAAAGCCGCCTTACTGGCGGCTTAGAAAGTTTATACCTCTTTGACACTCTCCTGTTGCAGGATTTTAAGCATCTCATCTTTCAACTGTAACTTCTGTTTTTTCATGCGGACCACTTCCGCGTTGTACCCTCGCCCATCAGAACCTTCCATCCTGGCAATTTCATGATCAAGCTTATTATGTTTATCGAACAAGGAAATAAAGCGAGGATTCTCGTTTTTCAGACGGGATATTAAATCTCGGTATTCTGGAAACATACGCACTCCCTGTTAGTGGCTGACAAAGTGTATGTAATACGCACCATCAGATTACTCATTTAACGTAGGGAAAAATGCGAGCGGGATCGTGTTTAGTCAGACGGCGCCTCCAGTAGAAGGCGCCGAAAAAATGGCAATTAATTCATCACGCGATCGTCAACGTACCGGCGTTTATCCGGTGCTGGCGGGAAATATTGATACAGCCAGGTTTCGCTGATGGCATCCCCCTGGCAACGTAGATACATCCGCATATCGACCGGGTCAGTGGAGTCCGAAGTCGGATACCAGTCGAACTGAATACGATATCCATCAATCGGTTCGATGTAGAGAATTTCGATCTGCTTCGCCTCACCGCTGGAAAGCGTAATGACGGGTTCAATGCCTTTCGGTGCAGCCGCTTTCAGATCGCCGCCGACAAAATCAACAGCAAAACGACGGGCCCATTTTTCTGGATAATGTTCGCCTGGCGCCCAGCCTTCCGGGAAACCACCCATCCCGGTACGTGTTGCCAGAACACGTGCCAACGGGCAATGAACGGGAGGCAGAGCACTCCAGTACAGACGATACTGGAATGCAAACTCATCACCGGCTTTTACTGCTTTTTCTGGCTGCCAAAAACAGACGATATTATCCAGCGTTTCACCGGTGGTTGGGATCTCCATCAGACCGATTGTACCTTTGCCCCATTTATTACGCGGCTCCACCCACAGGCTTGGACGTTTGTTGTACCAGCCCATAATGTCCTGATAATGAGAGAAATCGCGATCCAGTTGCAGTAAGCCAAATCCTTTCGGGTTATTGTCGGTATAGGCATTGAATTGCAATTTCTGCGGATTATTCAGTGGACGACAAATCCACTCGCCGTTGCCTCGCCACATAGAAAGACGGTCGGAGTCATGGATTTGTGGATGAATGGTGTCGCACATCCGGCGCTCATTGGTGCCGCAGCTAAACATGCTGGTCATCGGCGCGATACCCAATTGTTTTATATCTTTGCGTGCATACAGGTGGTTTTCAACATCCATAATCACCTGATTCTTCTCACAATGAATGGTGAACTTGTAAGCTCCGGTGATGCTTGCGCTATCAAGCAACGCGTAAACAGTGAAAGTTGTCGCCCCGGGTTGTACAGTATCGAACCAAAAAGCGGTAAAGTCCGGGAACTCTTCTTTGCTATCGGTGTACGTATCAATCGCCAGACCACGCGCCGACAAACCGTATTGATAAGTGTCATCGACGGCACGGAAATAACTCGCGCCGAGGAACGACACCACATCACGGCGCGCCAGTTCTGGAGCTTTAAACACGCGAAAACCTGCAAAACCGAGATCGCTTTGCCCTTCAAGTTGTTTGGTATCAATCCCCGTATCGTTGTATTTGAACAACTCCGGGCGGAAGTGAATTTCACGCGCCAGATGCGTTGCCGGATCAACAGAAAACATCCGTACGCGGCGGCGGAACCCCATGCCCATATGAAAGAATTGAGCATCCAGTTGACGGTTTTCGACGTTATGCCAGAGCGATTTCTCAGCGTCATATTGAATGCTGTTATAGGCCTGCGGCGTCATTGTCGCCAGAGTATCGGGTAACGGACGCGGAGCGCCACGCCACGGTTTTCGCGCTAAATCATGCGCCATCGATTGTAAAATAGAAAAATCAAAACGCTGGCTTTGCCCGTCGGCAATGTCCGAATCTGCTGCGAACGCAGCCTGAGAAAAAAGAGAAGCAATGCCGCTGGTACCGCACACGGCGGCCATAGCCATTGAACCTTTAATAAATCGTCTACGATCCATACCTGAAAGTGAGTCCTTCTGGTGTAGTGAATGGTCCCGCGCTGGTCGTTTTCAGCGGCAAGAAAATGCTTATTTGTGACCGCTCACTCTAGACAATATTTATTAATAATCCAATTGTTGAACACAGAGAATCTGCACAAATCGGCAAATTTTTTATGTCGATGGGAAGAGCCTGATTCGTTTGTAAAATCAGGCAAATTTTTGCAAAGTCGGAGGGCTCGAATTTAAAGCAAACCGCAGCGGCGTTTACTGCGTTCTTCCGCTTCCTGATAGAGCCGGAACTCATCAAAAACCGGGCAGCCCAACGCCTGTTCAAAGGCTTCACGACTGGCATTGCCGTGACTGCGTGCCTGTATTTCATCACCCAGATTTGACTGGAAGATCCCCGCCGCACTAACAGGCAAAAAATCTTCGTAGGTAATAGGTTGCGCAACCACCCAACCTCGTTCAATTAAGGGTTGTGGATCGTCACCAGGATGAATCGCCTGACGATGCGCTTCACCTGACGGCGTCAGGCGATAGCGAAACCATGCCAGCCCCTGCTGACGCATCAAAAACTCGCTGTCAGGAAAAGCGCGAAAAGTTTCTTGTAGATGCAACTGATGCGTAAGATTATCCTGCCCGGTTCCAGCCTTACGCAGTAAATCGTCATACAACCGCCGCCCTTTCCGGGTTAATGCCGCGCCACGTTGCTCTATTTCACCAAAGCGGGCGGTATGCGTCCCCTGCTTTTGCCCCACAAACTGGACAACCTCTTCCAGTGCCTTAAAGCTGGTCTGGCGCAATAAAATGGGAACCTCACGACGCGGCGGTCCTTCAATGAGAATTTTCGGTTCAATACCGCACTCAGGCATCATTGACTGAACTCTGTCTATATCCAGAGTACGTGGCGTCAGGTGGTTAATATGACAGCCGGGAAAACAGACCACATCAGCAATCAGTCGATGTTCATCATGTAATGCATGATAGGTTTCTTTATCCACCGTTGCCGACTGATGCCAGCGAAATGTCTCCAGCGCTTCCTGCACAAACTCTCGCGTTTGTACTTCGTTAAAACGACCAGCCTGATCATATTCATCTAACAATTGCCGGCAACGCGGGGTAAAGATATCGCGCCGCTGTAAAATCTCCGCCGCCTTCTGGCGCAACGTTTCGTTTTCAATAAGCTCAAGACGAAGTAATGACGTAAAAACACGAAATGGATTATGCGCCAGTGAGGCATCGTCGACAGGACGAAAGGCCGTGGAATGAACCGGCACGCCTGCCTGCGAGAGATCATAATAGCTCACCGGATACATCCCCATAATGGCAAACATTCGCCGCAAAGTAGCAAGTTCCTGCGCGGTTCCAACACGAATCGCGCCATGACGTTCAACGTTAAGCCGCGTCAGTTCATCCGCATTCACCATTTTTTCATGCAGTTGGGGATTGTTTTCCAACACAGCCAGATTCACATCAGCTACCAGCTCCAGCAACGTACCGTACTGTGGAACCTCTTGCTGATACATGGCTGACATTGCCTGCGAAAATTGTTCCCGGATCTCATCCGCCGTGATGCTGTTCGCCATAATGCCCGCCCCCAGTGATCAATTATCTGGAGTGTAGGTAACCACATTCACTCTGGTGGGAAGAATTTACAAACTGTGATCTCGCTGCGAAATCAGCAATGCTGCATATCCGGCGTAATAAAATCACATTAAAATGTTAATAATATTTTGCAATCAAGTTATCATAATTAAACAACATCACTTGTCAGCAACATCATTTCGTTTTTAACATTGCTTATGGAAAAAAATAGTCTGTTTAGTCAGCGCATTCGTTTGCGCCACCTTCATACATTCGTCGCTGTCGCACAACAAGGAACTTTGGGGCGCGCGGCTGAAACCCTTAATTTAAGTCAACCTGCGCTCTCTAAGACCCTGAATGAACTGGAACAATTAACAGGTGCTCGCTTGTTTGATCGTGGACGGCAAGGCGCGCAACTCACCTTACCTGGCGAACAATTTTTAACTCACGCAGTCAAAGTGCTTGATGCTATCAACACTGCCGGTCAGTCGCTGAATCGTAAAGAGGGATTGAACAATGACATTATAAGAGTGGGAGCGCTACCTACTGCCGCGTTGGGGATATTACCTTCTGTTATCGGTCAGTTTCATCAACAACAAAGAGAGACCACCCTGCAAGTTGCAACGATGAGTAACACGATGATTCTGGCAGGATTAAAAACGGGGGAAATTGATATCGGCGTGGGTCGGATGTCAGATCCTGAATTGATGACCGGACTTAATTACGAGTTGCTGTTTCTCGAATCGCTGAAGCTGGTTGTTCGCCCCAACCACCCTCTGCTTCAGGAGAATGTGACGCTGAGCCGGGTTCTGCAATGGCCCGTTGTCGTTTCACCGGAAGGCACTGCGCCACGGCAACATTCCGAAGCACTGGTACAAAGTCAGGGCTGTAAAATTCCTTCAGGATGTATCGAAACGCTTTCCGCATCGCTTTCACGCCAACTCACCGTGGATTATGACTATGTATGGTTTGTTCCTTCGGGCGCCGTAAAAGATGATCTACGGCATGCCACGCTGGTGGCGTTGCCTGTTCCGGGACATGGAGCGGGCGAACCGATTGGGATCCTTACTCGCGTTGATGCGACGTTCTCCTCCGGTTGTCAGTTATTCATTAACGCTATTCGTAAATCGATGCCCTTCTAAAAGGAAAAGGGACCTTTCGATCCCTTGTCCATATTATTACACCGTTGCCAAAGCCGTCTTAATCCCTGCATTTTGTGGATCCACGGACAACGTTTGCGTTTTCAGGCATAACATTCCAATCACATTTTTGCCGCATTCATGGCGGTAAGAGATTACTGGCGACTGCAATTAATGGATTTGTAAAAGATTATGTCCCGGAAGGCACACTGAGAGAGATTCTGGAAAACTTATGGTTTTATTTGTCATACAAATAAATATAATAAGCGCTTCCGATGTAGGCCCGTATTCTTCGCCTGTACCACGGGTCTGGTTTAGTACAGGCGTTTTCTTTTAATGTCGTCAGGAACGCTTACGCGGCATCATGCGCAAAAGCGTGTTGTCCTTCCAGAAATAATGATGTGCTAATGCTGCGGCAGCATGTAGCCCAATGATGAAATATCCCAGATTTGCCAACGTTTCGTGCCACGATTTTAAGGTATCGACCAAATCAAAGTTGGCCTCTGGTGCATAAGGCATCGTCATGCCAAACGCAAACCAGGGATTACCACGGTAATACATCATTATCAGACCAATCAGAGGCAGCGCGATAAACAGCAAATAAATGACCAGATGCCCAAGATGAGCAAGTCCCGTCATCATGGGTTTCGGTTTAGGCACAATTGGCGGAGTTGGATATTTCAGCCTTAGCACAAGACGGAGCACCATCAGTACGAGAATCGATATGCCACAGGAGACATGGATCATGTTGATTACTGGCCGGGCGCTACGTGGGAAAAATCCACGAAATTCCATTGTGCAATATGCTGCAATAACCAGCAAAAAGACCAGCCAGTGAATACCGATTTGTAACCTTGAGTACTTATTCTCCATAACATTTCCCTATTTTAAACAATTCTACGTTAACATAACGAGCTTTTCTTAAAATTTCATTAAATATTGTTCCCATCATTTTCAGTACGTTACATTTGGCCGCAAGAATGTAGATTGCTCATCCAGCTATCCTGGTCTAAGCCTGGAAAGGATCAATTTCCATCCGAGTGTTCCTGACAGGAGAAAACCATGAATAAAATTGGTATTAACGGTTTTGGTCGTATCGGTCGTCTGGTGTTGCGTCGACTACTTGAGGTCAAAAGTGACATAGAAGTTGTTGCGATCAATGATCTCACCTCACCGAAAATTCTCGCCTACCTGCTGAAACATGATTCAAACTACGGTCCGTTCCCCTGGAGCGTTGACTTCACGGAAGATTCACTTATCGTCGATGGGAAAAGTATTGCGGTGTACGCCGAAAAAGAGGCGAAAAATATCCCGTGGAAAGCGAAAGATGCACAAATTGTTGTTGAGTGCACTGGATTTTATACTTCCGCAGAAAAATCGCAGGCACATCTGGATGCCGGGGCAAAGAAAGTACTGATTTCCGCTCCGGCTGGTGAAATGAAAACCATCGTTTATAACGTTAATGACGATACTCTGGATAGCAACGACACTATTGTTTCTGTGGCGTCATGCACCACGAACTGTCTCGCGCCAATGGCTAAAGCATTACATGACAGTTTTGGTATAGAAGTGGGAACGATGACGACAATTCATGCCTACACCGGTACGCAATCATTGGTTGATGGTCCGCGTGGTAAAGATTTACGTGCATCACGTGCTGCGGCAGAAAATATCATCCCTCACACCACGGGTGCAGCAAAAGCCATTGGTCTGGTGATCCCGGAGCTTAGCGGCAAACTGAAAGGCCATGCGCAACGTGTGCCAGTGAAAACGGGCTCAGTAACCGAGCTGGTATCCATTCTTGGTAAGAAAGTGACTGCTGAAGAAGTGAACAACGCACTTAAGAAAGCAACGACCAATAACGAGTCATTTGGCTATACCGACGAAGAAATTGTCTCTTCCGATATCATTGGCAGCCATTTTGGTTCGGTGTTTGATGCGACCCAGACGGAAATCACCGCAGTGGGCGATTTGCAACTGGTGAAAACCGTCGCCTGGTATGATAACGAGTATGGATTCGTCACCCAACTTATTCGCACTCTGGAAAAATTTGCCAAACTCTGACAGACGCAGGCGGAGGAAAACCTCCGCCTCTTCGCAAACGGCACAATGATTAACGTAATGAACGACTCGCCATCGTCTCGATAAGCACAGCATCTCGTTTCAATGTTTGCCACGCCATGGTGACTTCTGTAGGAAAATCAACGTGAACGATAAAATTACGCCCGCGTGGACCATAGCCATCACAATCATCCTGCAAGCGAGGCAACTCGCCAGTGAGTAACGACAGATAACGTTCGACCGACCATAAACCTTCCAGTTGATTAACAAACGCAACAGCGCCCGCCCTATTCTCCAGTTGGGGGATGAATCCCGGATAGCTTAACCAGCGAGGCGCATCGGGATTATCCTCTGTTATGCGATGGAACGTTGCCATGGTTCGGCGCTGCATTGTTGGGTCCTGAATGATGATGGCGGTATGAATTCGCTCCGTGGCCTGGTTCAGAAGCGCAACGCTAAAGCGTGCATTTTCCCCGCAATTCGTAGACTGGTCTTCAATCCAGATTTTTTCATGGGGAATATGCCAGAACTGGTGGGCGATATCCGCAAGGATGCTCGCTTCCGCCCTGCCCGTGGTGCGGATGGTGTTATAGTGCGGATGCTGTGCAATAGCGCTATATAAAAACGTTGTCGAATGACCGATACCACCGCTGATCAATAAAGGGATTTGCCGATCTCTGGCAATCTTGCATGCCGCGTCGATAGTGGGAATAACCGCGTTACCCGCAAGGATCACGCAATCAGCCTGATACAGAGCCTCATTGGAGAAATCATCCTGTGCCAGCCACTGCCCGATAACGTTTATGGCATCAATAGTTTTCGCTGAAAGCGTCGGAAACGGGGTAATATTCATGGTTCCTCCTTCTCGTTCCCTTAAGAATACTGTGTGAGATAATAAAGAGAAGTGGAGCACTCTGAAAGGAAGAAGTCGAATTTTCTTTATCGTCTTCACAAGACTTAATTATTTACTTATACACTATTTTCGGAGAAACCACAGACAGGACATCAACAACATCATTAGACGTTGCAATGACATAATGCTCAATCATTTTATTTTCATGAATACCGATACTTTGCTTAGTAAACCATGCCAGGTAAGTTGAATTTGCTACCCGATAAATCCCTGTTTGATTAATACCATACGCTCCCAGCATCCCTAATAAATCCCCTTCATCGGTGACACGAAATGAGTGTATCCAGTCAAAAGATATGTTGATTTCTGACTTAATCGGCGGACAAATCAATGAAATTGTAAGTTTTGCATTTCGATACTGTAAGTCTGACAAACCGGCATTTTTAAAAGATAAAAAATCCGGTGTAATATTTATAAAACATTCATTCACATTGACACCCTTTAATATATAAGACTGCAATCTATAGCGGACACATTAATTAAGTTCATTATTTTGTAGTTGTTGCATTAATTCCTTGTTGAAAGCGGGTTTTTCAGGGGGAACATTTGCAACACATTCATTAATGCAAAATATAACCTCCCCTCAGGAACCCATATTTTAATCCTGTCACGCCCCAAAAGAATAAATTTTAACTCACATTTAAAATATAAGCTTTTTTTGTGTGAGAAATCAGGTCTTATCTTTTTATTTATCTCATTAAGATAGATGTAATGGAGATGTTCATCAAAGACACTCACCACTTCCAGACCGTTAACAATTGTCCATCTGCGTTCATTTCCCCAAAAAACAAGAACAGGTATACGTTTTGTATATTTTTTTTAAAATTTGCTGAACACTATCTTTCTGGTTTTCATAAAATATTGTGTTTGCATTAGAAATTTGCCGACTCATTCGCCAGCGGAGTTTTTCTTCATAAAAAAGAAACCTGTCATCTTCATAACCGTTAGCATTCATTGCCAATAACTCTCAACTTTCTGAATGAAAAACCCCAAAAAACACCAAATAAATTAATCATTATTTTATATTTTTTCTTCTTATATAAAATAATTGCATCTTTGATATTACCCGCACTTTGATTATCAATAAGTTCAGTGGCATCCATAATCTGCGAGAAATGCTCAACACCCATAAACTCAATTATTTTTTGTTGTCTACCTGATGTAGAGTTATCGGTATATACTTCCACTATCAATATGAAATTATACTCTGCATGATGACATATTGTTCTGGTTTCCAGTAAAACACCATCATGCCATATCATTTCATCTACAATTTCAATATCATTTTTCATATTATTAACTCAGTTTGTTATTTTACAGTAGAGGGTGTGTCATCTTTTCCTTATCTGACTGTGTTGACAAATAATTTTTACATTAATCAAAAATCAAGTTAATACTGTTGTTTTATATTTATTACCGATAATCTTTCATTTATCCGACAATATTTGCGCTAGTTGCACCATATGCAATATTGCCCGAGACGTCGATAGAATGACCATAAAACATATCATCATCACTGTAATAGACGGTAAAATCGCCATCAGCTTCAATAACCAGCTCACAAAGCGTCATTCTTTCCGCAAAAGAGGTTTCTGTAATTTCATCAGCATCCTCATCATCCAGCCAGTCATTGGCGAGCTCAGTAAGTTCCTCCGCTGCAAACTGGCGAAATTCACTGTCTTTTTCTTGCTGGTGATCATAGAGATACCGCAAATGACCCAACGCAGCCTGCCAACTACTTTTATTCGCTTTATCGATATTTAAATGCACAAAAACATTATTATTCAGCCACGTTATTTTACCAGAAAAGTGAGAATAGTCTTTATCCAGCGTGAATTGTCCAAGTAATTCATCCTGCAATAGTACAGGCTTTCGATATTCAGCCAAAATGTCGCTTAGCGCATCACAGAATGTGTTTTCTTCAATTATATCAAGCACAAAAAAGCGATTATAAAATGCGGGGGATTTATCTTCAGCGACGGTTTTATCAATAAGTGATCGCACGCGTAAACGATATATACCGCCTTTTTTAAAATGGAACGGATATGTAGAGCCGTGTAATTTGATATCTTCGTCACTGAGCAACCACTCAATCCGCCCATCTTCCGTACTGATTTCACCTGTAGCAAGGTTTTTATACGCAATAAAGTTAGCGCTCGCCGTCCACAGATGCGCACCTTTAATTCGCCCGGCGCCACCGCCGGTATCGCTAAAAAGCACCAGTATTTCTTCGTCATTACTTTGATACTGCTGCATAACATATTTATATTCAGTTGAATTAACAACCATCTTGAGACTCCTTTTCATTTAGAATTACGTCCTGTCCTACACCTTATCCAATCGGCACATGACACGCTACCGCCCCACCCGGATTGATTTATCTGCACGCGAAAAGGTTACTCTTCTCCTCGGACTTACCCTATTGCGTAGCGACTTTTTCGGAATTTATAAAGAAAGAAACCCGGCAGCTTGCGCTAACCGGGTTACGGAGAGGGAGACGGCAGAAAAGACGTCAGGCGGTAACCTGCTCCATCGCCTGCAAAATACGCTTATCAGAGATCGGATATGGCGTGCCGAGCTGTTGCGCGAAGTAGCTGACGCGCAACTCCTCAATCATCCAGCGGATCTCTTTTACGTCTTCGTCTTCACGGCGAGCGGGAGGCAGCTTGTTGATCCATTGCTGCCACGCCTGCTGGACGTTTTCGACTTTCAGCATCTGGGCGCGATCACGATGCGGATCGACCGCCAGTTTTTCCAGCCGTTTCTCAATCGCTTGCAAATAACGCAAGGTATCGCCCAGGCGTTTGAAGCCGTTGCCAGTGACAAAACCGCGATACACCAGCCCGCCCATCTGCGCTTTGATGTCAGAAAGCCCCAGCGCCATGGTCATATCAACGCGCCCTTTCAGACGTTTGTTGATATTGAACACCGCTGTGAGGATTTGCTCGACCTGCTTCGCAATATCCACCACCGTATCGTTCAGTTCGGCACGCACTTTTTCATGCAGCGCCGCAAACCCCTCTTCGGTCCAGACCGGACCGCCGTTGGCGTCGATTAATTTATCCACACCACAGGAGATACAGTCATCGATCAGCTCCAGCACTTTGCCATACGGGTTAAAGTACAGACCCAGCTTGGCTTTGTTTGGTAACTTCTCATGCAGATACTTAATCGGCGATGGAATATTCAGCAGCAGTAAACGGCGAAGACCGTTCCACATCGCTTGCTTTTGTTCGAGCGGGTTATCAAACAGTTTGATCGCCACGCTGTCGCGCTCATCCACCAGCGCCGGCCACGCTTTCACTTTGTAGTTGCCGCGTTTCTGTTCGTAGCTTTCCGGCAGTTGACCAAAGCTCCAGATATGCAGGCCGCTCTGCTCGATACCGTCATCCGCCACTGCGGACAGCGTTTCCTGTACTTTGCCTTTCAGGGCGTCTTTCAGATCCTGTAATGAGCGCCCTTCTTTTAGCTTCTTATTTTTGTCGTCCACCACGCGGAAGGTAATTTTCAGGTGATCGGGCACCTGATCCCAGTGCCAGTCTTCGCGGTCAACGGTAACGCCTGTCATCCGCCGTAGCTCGCGCTCCAGACTATCGAGCAACGGCAGCTCCAGCGGTGTGACGCGGCCTAAAAACGCTTCGGCGTAGTTTGGCGCGGGTACAAAATTACGCCGTACCGGTTTCGGCAGCGATTTTATCAGTGCAATAACCAGCTCACGACGCAGGCCAGGGATCTGCCATTCAAATCCGCTCTCCTCAACCTGGTTAAGTAACGGCAGCGGAATATGCACGGTCACGCCGTCAGCATCCGCCCCCGGCTCAAACTGATAGCTCAAACGCAGCTTGAGATTGCCCTGATGCCAGAAGTTCGGATAATCCAGCTTGCTGATTTTTTCCGCACCTTCTTTGATCAACATGCTCTTTTCAAAGTTGAGCAAATCAGGCGTTTCGCGGCTAACTTTTTTCCACCAGCTGTCGAAGTGGCGTGCGGAGATCACATCGTGGCTGATGCGCTGGTCGTAAAACTCAAACAACGTTTCGTCATCCACCAGAATATCGCGGCGACGTGATTTGTGTTCCAGCTCTTCCACTTCGGCCCGCAGTTTCAGATTTTCGCGGAAGAATGCGTGACGCGTCTGCCAGTCACCTTCCACCAGCGCGTGGCGAATAAAGAGTTCACGACATAACGCCGGATCGATCTGGCTGTAGTTGACCTTACGCGCAGCAACAATCGGCAGCCCGTAAACGGTGACTTTTTCGGTTGCCATCACCGCGCCCTGCGCCCGTTCCCAGTGCGGTTCGCTGTAGGTGCGTTTGATTAAATGCTGAGCAACTGGCTCTACCCATTCAGGATCGATGCGTGCCGCAATGCGTCCCCACAGGCGGCTGGTCTCTACCAGTTCTGCCACCATTACCCATTTCGGCGGCTTTTTGAATAAACCAGAACCGGGGAAGATGGAGAAACGTGCGTTACGTGCACCGGTATATTCCTGTTTATCGGCATCTTTCATCCCGATATGCGAAAGCAAACCGGTCAGCAACGCAATGTGAATTTCACGATACTCCGCTGGCTCGCTGTTAACCGGAATGCCAAGTTCTTTTACTACCTGGCGCAACTGGGTATAGATATCCTGCCATTCGCGCACGCGCAGGTAGTTGAGATAATCGGTGCGACACAGGCGGCGGAAGGCGTTTGAAGAGAGCGCCTTTTGCTGCTCGCCGAGATAATTCCACAGATTTACAAACGCCAGGAAGTCGGATTCTTTGTCGTGGAAACGACGATGTTTTTCGTCCGATGCCTGCTGTTTGTCCATCGGACGCTCACGTGGGTCCTGAATGGAGAGCGCGGACGTGATAATCATCGCCTCACGCACGCAGCCATGTTTCTGCGCTTCCAGCACCATACGCGCCAGACGTGGGTCGACAGGCAGTTCTGAAAGCTGGCGGCCAAGCGGCGTCAGTTTATAGGCGCTGGCCTGTTCATCCGTGGTGATTGCGCCCAATTCTTCGAGCAGACGCACGCCATCCTGAATATTGCGTTTATCTGGCGCTTCGACAAACGGGAACGCGGCGATATCGCCCAGTCCCAGCGCGGTCATCTGCAAAATAACCGAGGCCAGGTTGGTACGCAGAATCTCCGGGTCGGTAAACTCCGGGCGCGAGAGGAAATCGTCTTCGGAATAGAGTCGAATACAGATCCCTTCTGACACACGTCCGCAGCGGCCTTTACGCTGATTAGCAGAAGCCTGTGAAATGGGCTCAATCGGCAAACGCTGCACTTTGGTGCGATAGCTATAACGACTGATACGCGCTGTACCAGGGTCGATAACGTATTTAATGCCCGGTACGGTCAGCGAGGTTTCCGCGACGTTGGTCGCCAGTACAATGCGCCGTCCGCTGTGCGACTGGAACACCCTATTCTGTTCGCTGTTAGACAGTCGTGCATAGAGCGGCAGAATTTCCGTATGACGCAAATTCAACTTATTCAACGCATCGGCGGTATCGCGAATTTCCCGCTCACCGCTCATAAAGATCAGGATATCACCAGGGCTTTCCTGACTTAGCTCTTCTACCGCATCGAAAATAGCCTGCAACTGGTCGCGCTCGGTGTCATCGGCTTCTTCAACAATCGGGCGATAGCGCACTTCCACCGGATAGGTCCGACCGGAGACTTCAATAATTGGCGCATTATTAAAATGGCGTGAGAATCGTTCTGGATCGATAGTTGCTGAGGTGATGATCACTTTCAGATCCGGGCGACGCGGCAACAGCTCTTTCAAATAGCCGAGCAGAAAATCGATATTCAGGCTACGTTCGTGCGCTTCATCGATGATGATAGTGTCGTATTGCATCAGCAGCCGATCCTGCTGGATTTCCGCCAGCAGAATACCGTCAGTCATCAGCTTGACCATCGTGTTATCACTGACGTGATCGCTAAAACGGACTTTATAACCGATGCAGCCGCCCGGCTCTGTTTGCAACTCTTCCGCAATACGGTTCGCCACGGTACGTGCCGCCAGACGACGAGGTTGGGTATGTCCGATCAGACCTTTAATTCCACGCCCCAGTTCCATACAGATTTTCGGCAACTGAGTGGTTTTACCAGACCCTGTTTCCCCAGCGACAATCACGACCTGGTTATCACGCACAGCGTCCAGAATGTCCTGTTTTTTCTGACTCACCGGCAAATTATCTGGATAGGTAATTTCCGGGCGTGCCGCTTCTCGTAGCAGAACTTTCCCTGCCGCCAGGTCAATTTCTTTCGCCATCTCCTGGAGAATGGCCTGTTGTGCATCAGGATTTTTAACCTTTTTCACCCCATGCAGACGGCGAGAAAAACGCAGTCTGTCACGCAACATTAACGAATCCAGGCGTTGCTGAAGGGCGTTAAAAGTCAATTTCTGTTGTTCTGTCATAACGTTAGTGGGCAGTGAGATGCCTGATTAAATTTCTTTTAAATGATAGATATAGAGTACCACATCGCGGCTTTCTATGTGTTGTTCAATAAATTCGAACATAGGCTTCGATATATTGCGCTATCTCTGTGGCAGGATTGTGAATAGAGTGTCAACAAGCAACGGGGCAATGCCCATTCAAACATCTAAAAGGAAACACCATGAGCAAGGTATTAGTTCTCAAATCCAGCATTCTGGCAGGGTACTCTCAGTCTGGTCAGTTGTCTGACTATTTTGTTGAACAGTGGCGTGAAAAACATTCTGCGGATGAAATTACCGTTCGCGACCTGGCCGCTAACCCGATTCCGGTACTGGATGGCGAACTGGTTGGCGCGCTGCGTCCAAGCGATTCCCCGCTGACCCCGCGTCAAAAAGAAGCCCTTGCTCTTTCTGATGAACTGATTAACGAGCTGAAAGCCCACGACGTGATCGTTATTGCGGCACCGATGTACAACTTCAACATATCAACTCAGTTAAAAAACTATTTTGACCTGGTGGCACGCGCTGGCGTTACCTTCCGCTACACCGACAAGGGCCCGGAAGGTCTGATAACCGGTAAAAAAGCCGTCGTTATTACCAGCCGCGGCGGCATCCATAAAGATGGACCAACGGATCTGGTTACTCCGTACCTGAACACGTTC
>OLIF01000078.1_pt1 | contig 73005 bp, 50 predicted proteins | sample 1609681 | NCBI WGS metagenome assembly OLIF01 (sample SAMEA4350143, study PRJEB24818) | metagenome | biome: human; feature: gut; material: faeces | place: Denmark | collected 2013-09 | reverse complement strand
GTAACTTTTAAACATTATCTTTGGGATATCTTACTTGATTCCCTAAGATACAAAAAATTAGGGAGACGGGCAAGTTCTGGCTAAGCGAAGTTAGGACTTGCCCGATTTTTTTGCAGACACAAAAAAGACCATCTCAAAGTTTATTTGAGACAGCCTCTTCTTTTGATTCCTTTGTGGTATAAAGTTTATGCTTCAGCAGGGATTACAGATACGAAGCTCTTGTCTTCGCGACCTTTCTTGAAACATACTGTACCATCTACCAATGCGTAAAGAGTATGATCGCTACCCATACCTACATTTTCACCTGGGTTGTGAACTGTTCCTCTTTGACGAACAATGATGTTACCAGCCTTGCAAGCTGAACCACCGAATATCTTTACGCCTAATCTCTTACTAGCTGACTCACGGCCGTTCTTAGAACTACCTACACCTTTCTTATGTGCCATTTCTTTCTACGTTTTTAATGATTAAGCAATAACTTGTTTGATAGTCAATTCAGTAAACTGCTGACGGTGACCGTTCAGTTTTCTGTAACCTTTTCTTCTCTTCTTGTGGAATACCAATACTTTATCACCTTTTACCAAGTGAGAAACTACTTCGCATACCACTTTTGCACCTTCTACGGTAGGAGCACCTACTGTAACAGTACCGTTGTTGTCTACCAACAAAACTTTGTCAAATTCAACAGTTGCACCGTTTTCAGCATTCTGAATGTGGTGAACAAACAGTTTTTTGCCTTCTTCAGCTTTGAACTGCTGACCGTTAATTTCTACAATTACGTACATTTTAAATATATATTAAACGGGTTTCTTCCGCAAGGTGAACCGTTCTCATTCGGTTGCTTTTCTACCTCCACGGATTAAAATCGGGTGCAAAGGTACAGGTTTTTGTTCATATAACCAATAGTTTAGCAAGAAATTATCTGATTTTTTTAGAGTTCAGACAAGCTTTTCATTATTTCTACGTGCGGATAAGCCGAAAGTTCTTCTCTGGTTGTAGCCCCATGTAGCACTCCGGCAAAGTCAACTTGTGCTGCTTGAGCTGTTTCAGCATCTACAATACTGTCTCCTATATATAATACTTCTTCCTTGTTGCATCCTAATTCTTTTATTGCAAGCAAAACTCCTTCGGGAGAAGGTTTAGGCTCTTTTACATCTTCTCCTCCTACGATGATATCGAGAAAGTTTGATGGTAGTTTCTTGCTTAGTAACTCCATGATGCGATAGCGGTATTTGGTGGAAATAATTCCTATTTTGGCTCCACGTGTTTTTAAGCGGGTGAGCACTTCTTCTGTTTCCGGAAAAAGAAAGGTGTTGACTGTCATATGTACGTCAGCCTCTTTTACGTATTCCTTTTTATATGCTTCCAGTGTATCAGCATCTGTTATTCCTGTCAGGATAGAAAATGATTCCTGTAGAGTCTTTCCGATAGTTCGTTTAATTTCATCATCTGTTATTCCAGTATGCTGATGACGTTCCAATACATTGCGGAAGCACATTACGATACCTCGGGAAGAGTCTGCAAGTGTATAGTCGAAGTCGAATAAATAAACCTTGTATAATTTCATCTTATTGTTTATAAAAAGTTAGTCAGAACTTTCTTTAAAAGTCGCTTTATGTTCTCTGAAAAGCTTTTAAGGAAAATTCTGGCTAAAGAGATTAATATCCTTTATTCCATTGGCTGGTAGTTCTTTGCTAATCCTCCTTCACTGGTTTCTTTATAAAGTGAAGGCAGGTCATGACCGGTTTGTTTCATAACCTCTACTACCTTATCGAACGATACGCGGTGATGTCCGTCTGTAAATGCTGAATAAATATTAGCGTCAAGAGCGCGGGCGGCCGCATAAGCATTGCGTTCGATACAAGGAATCTGTACCAGTCCACATACAGGGTCGCACGTCATTCCCAGGTGATGTTCCAATCCCATCTCTGCTGCATATTCAATTTGTGCCGGACTTCCTCCGAATAATTGGCTGGCTGCTGCTGAAGCCATGGAGCAAGCTACTCCAACTTCGGCCTGACATCCAGCTTCGGCTCCTGAAATGGAAGCATTGTATTTTACGATATTTCCTACCAATCCGGCTGTTGCCAGTGCACGCAGGATGCGAGCATCGCTAAAGTCACGGCTTTTTTGCAAATGATATAATACAGCTGGCACTACTCCACATGCTCCACAGGTAGGTGCAGTTACGATTTTTCCTCCCGAAGCATTTTCTTCGCTGACAGCAAGGGCATAAGCAAAAACTAATCCTCTTGAACGGAGAGAATCTTTAAATCCCTTAGCGCGGATATAATATGAAGAGGCTTTTCGACGCAAGTTAAGAGGACCGGGAAGAACTCCTTCGGCATCCAGACCTCGCTGGATAGCTTCTTTCATTGTTTCCCACACTTCAGCAAGGAATTTCCATATTTCGGGACCTTCACATTGTTCTACATATTCCCAATAGCTTCTGCCCGTGTGTTCACACCAATAAAGTATTTGGTTCATGGTATTCATATTGTATACTTCAGGCGTGGCATTTTTGTCATGTCCTTCTTCGGCAAGAGCTCCTCCACCTACACTGAATACCGTCCACTCTTCAGTTTGTTTCTTGTTGCTATCGAACGATTTGAAAGTCATTCCGTTAGGATGGAAAGGAAAGAAAATATGAGGTTTCCATAAAATCTCTACAGGAGCGTGAGGCTGAAGAACGTCCAAGATAGCGACGTCGGTCATATGCCCTTTACCGGTAGCAGCAAGGCTTCCGTATAGGGTAACCTGAAAAGATGTTGCCTCCGGATGGCGGGCAAGGAACTGTTCGGCTGCTTTTCTAGGTCCCATTGTATGGCTACTTGAGGGACCTGTACCAATGCGATATAATTCTTTTATTGATTTCATAATACAAAGATATGATTTTTTTATTTTAAATCAACTACCGTAATGCCTGCTCCTCCAAATTGTACATGTTCATCTTGAAAATGCTTGACTCCGGGTACGGTAGCAAGATATTGGCGGATAAGTGTACGCAAGATGCCTGTTCCAGTTCCGTGAAGGATACGTACTCGGCTAACTCCAACCAATATGGCGTCGTCGATAAAATAAGTTACGGCTTGTATAGCTTCGTCGCCCCTCATTCCTCGTACATCGATATCTTGCTTGAAGTTGAGCTTCTTTTCATACATACGTTCTTGTGTTTCACTGCTTACGAAAGTTGCTTTTGTTGTATTTAAGCTTTGTTTGGGAGCTTCTGCACGTTCCAGACGTTCAGCTTTTACGTTTGTTTTCATCAGTCCGAACATGACTACAGCATTCTTTCCATTCAGTTCCATAACCTGTCCGACACTGGTCTGTCCTTTAATACGTACATAGTCGCCTGCTTGAATAGGAACAACTTTAGGGACAGGTTGAGCTGCTGGCTGATTAGCCTGCTTATTCTTCTTATCTTTCTTTCGTTCCTGCTTCTCACGCAATTTCTCCATCTTGCGTGCTATCTTTTCTTCTAAAGCTGCTTTGTCTGCGGCTTCTACCTGCTGGCGGAAATCAGTCAATTCCTGACGTGCCATGCGGGTACGTTCTTTTTCAGCCTGAGCTTCCTTTATGGTACGGATAGTGTTTTCTATCTTTGCATTCGATTCTTCCAACAAGTGTTCGGCGTCTTCCTTTGCTTTTTTCAGAATCTCCTTACGACTTTTTTCCAGTTCTTCCAGTTCTCTTTCGTAGCGTGCAATGGTGTCTTCCATTACTTTTTCTCGCTTGCGGATATTCTGGCGTTTAGTTTCCCAGTATCGTTTGTCACGTACGATATCTTGCAGATACTTGTCGCTTTGTATATATTCGCTTCCCACAATTTCAGAAGCATCTGCTATGACTTCTTCCGGAAGTCCGATTTTACGTGCTATTTCTACGGCAAAAGAACTTCCCGGATTACCAATCTGTAACTGAAACAGGGCACGCATCTCGTGACGATCGTACAACATGGCTCCGTTTACCACTCCTTCATGATCTTCTGCAAAATGTTTCAGGTTCTGATAGTGAGTTGTAATGACTCCGAACGTCTTTTTAGCATTAAAGCGTTTCAGTACGGCTTCAGCTATGGCTCCTCCGATTTGTGGCTCTGTTCCTCCTCCAAACTCATCGATCAATATCAGACTCTTTTCATTGCAATACTTCATCATATTCTTCATATTCGTCAAATGTGAAGAATAAGTACTCAAATCATCCTCGATGCTCTGTTCGTCACCGATATCGATGAATATACTATGAAAAATACCCGCATGACTCCGCTCATTCATTGATACAAGCATACCACATTGAAGCATGTATTGCAACAAACCGACAGTTTTCAAACATACAGACTTACCTCCGGCGTTAGGACCCGAAATTAATAGAATCCGTTGCTCCGTTGTCAATACAATGTCGAGTGGTACAACTTTCTTATTATGTTTGGCAAGTGACATTTGAAGAAGCGGATGTACAGCTTCGAACCAATCTATGGCCTGTTTGCTTTCGAAAGAAGGTTTTACTCCTTTGATGTCGATTCCAAAAAGAGCCTTAGAACGGATAAAATCTATTTCAGCTAAAAACTCATACGACTGTAGAATCGCAGGAACTTGTGGGCGTACAGTTGCCGAAAACTCGGTAAGTATACGGATGATTTCACGTCGCTCTTCTCCCTCTAGTTCACGGATACGGTTGTTGGCTTCTACAACTTCAGCTGGTTCGATGAAGACTGTTTTTCCGGTAGCCGATTCATCATGAACGATTCCTCGTATTTTTCTTTTCATACCCGGAGCAACTGGAATGACAAGTCGTCCATCGCGCATCGTAGGAGTTACATCTTTATCGACGTAACCTTCCGATTGAGCCATTCGTAAAATATTATTCAAACTCCGTGATATACTTCCCGTCGTAGATGCCAGTTCACGTCGGATACGCAGTAATTCTGGAGATGCATTATCTTTTATTTTTCCGAATTTATCGAGAATGTTGTTTATGCGTGTAATGAGTTGGGGAAAAACCATGATATCTCCCGCAAGTTCATATAAAGCAGGATATGGAGAGTGGACTTCATCATCGTTAGTTAACTCATCATCCGTTTGTTGCAGGAAACGTACGATATCACGTATTGTTTCCAATGAACGACGCAGGTCGAACAATTCTTGTTCATCCATATACATGCCTTCTACACGGATACGTTTGAGTGATGGGCGTACATCAAAAAAATACTGACTGGGAAAATCATCTTCTTCTTGAATGATACGTACAAATTCCGTCACTTGCTCCAACCGGCGGTTTATTTCATCGTAGCTATCAGAAAAATCCATTGACTCAACTCTTTCTTCTCCCAATGTGCTAAGACATTTGGTCTTTAAAAGTTGACGAATCTGATCAAATCCGATTTTCTGTTCAAAATTTTGAGGGTATATCATTACTGTATTTTAGTCTGTATAACAAATAAGTTTTCGTTTGCAAAGTTACGATAATGAGAAAAAATAATCAAAAAAGCGGCAATTTATTTGCAGGTTTCAAAATAATGCGTACCTTTGCATCGCTTTTGAAAGGAAGCACTCTTACAAAAGAGTTTTGGAGAGGTGGCAGAGTGGTCGATTGCGGCGGTCTTGAAAACCGTTGTACCGCGAGGTACCCGGGGTTCGAATCCCTGTCTCTCCGCTAGGTTGATTAAAAAAAAGTCCCGTAGAATTTATTCTATGGGACTTTTTTTATGATAATCGATCTAAATTGTTTAGAAAAAGGGATCAACGTAAAAAGTCGTAATTTCCTTGGGGGATAAATCGTGTATTTAGTTTTCTATATGATCGGTTGCTCGTGTAATTGAATCTGAAAAAAATCAGAAATGTTTTTTTGAATAGCTGAATTAATCTTCTAGGGGTATAGCGCGTTTTTATTGCTTGTGATTCTTTGTTGCATTTTGTTGAGTTCGAAAACGCAGTACGGTTTGACATCATGAAAATGGGTTGTCCGATATTTGTCCGGTCTATAAACGGATAAAAGCTGCAACTTTTTGAGTTACAGCTTTTTGTCTCTGCACGGGAAGAGAGGCTCGAACTCCCGACACTCGGTTTTGGAGACCGATGCTCTACCAACTGAGCTATTCCCGTGTTTGCGGTTGCAAAGGTACGATAAATTTCTATATTTGCAAATCCTTTCCTATAAAAAATAGTACCCTTTTTCTTATATTAATCCTAAGTCTTTGAATATGAGTTGATATGTTTCTGCTTTTTTTTCTATTTTTAGTGGATAAGCCCGACTGGATGAAGGCATTCTGTATAGATAAAGTGTACGGTCGTTGTATTCAAAGGAGGATTTTCCTCCAATAGGAGGTTCTGATACATGTATTTGTTGGCGTAATGTATCTGTTGCCTTCTGACCTGTGGTAACGATTGCCCGACATTTAGGGAGTTGTTTTAGCAACAAATCGATGTCTGTAGGTTCAATTATCTCTAGAAACTTGTCTGATGCATTATCCTGTAACCGTCGTACGGCAGAAGCTGTATCGTATAGGGCTATCCCTTTTTCGTTGAGGAATTCTATGATTCGTTCTTTGTCGAATGATTTTTTGTCCGGATGCAGAAAATGATCTTTATCAGAAAAAAAGATTATTCCGATGATTCTCCACATATCATTTTGCAGGTTGGGGTAGAAGAAATCCATACTCCATCGCTTCTTCTGGGGAGGAAAGCTTCCCAGCATCAATAACACCGCGTTACCGGGAAGGAAGGGTTCCAATGGATGAGTTTCTATTGGCGGAATAATCTTTTCTGCGTTCATATCTGAATCTGTCAATCAGGCTTTAGGTTTAGGTTCTTTTTTAGCCAGCAATACAATGTTGTATACATATTCGGTCATCCAGCTTTCTGAATAGCCTAAAGTGTGCTGGTAAATACGGATATTATGACAAGTTTTACGTACTCCATCATCTTTCCAGTCTGTCTTAGTCATAATGTCATGGATAGCTTTTTCTGTCATGCCACGCAACATTTTCTTAAACACTCCCGGCATACGGAATTTCCATTGCATCAGGTTGCCTATTACCATCATCAGATCCTGGCTGAAACCTTGGAACATGAAGAGGTAATTTTTGATATCATTTGCATTTTTACAGTTCTTCTTGATAGAATTGTCAATTTCTTTAAAGAATACGTCATTCAATCCATAGATATCACTTAGCATCTTTTTACATTTTGAACGTTCAGCGATTCCCAGTTTATTGTTTTGGGTAGGAATTTTAAGAGTACGCTTGAATACAGCCATGTCAGGCAGGAAATTGATGTTGCTGATACCTAGCTGCGCAGCCATTACCGACTGATAATATACACGTATAAGTGTCATAAAATCTTCCATTCCTCCTACGCGTACAGTTTCGTCGGTTTCTGAAGTTTGTTTTTTCCCGAATATTTTAGAAAATATGCTCATAATGATATAATTTGTTTATTTAGGTGCAAAGATAGAAAATCTTTTTGTTCATTCTTTTCATTCACCGTCTTTAAGACGAAAATAAAATGTATGTTCCTCGAAATATTGTTCTACCAGTCCGAAGCGGATGAAGTCGGCCAGCAAGCGGCTTATTTGTTTGCGGTTCATACGTGTAAGTTTGCTGCATTGTCCTAGCGTCAGAGCTCCCTGCTGTTTTAAGATAGTCAGGACTTGCTGTTCCCGCTGAGTATAGGTTATGATTACTTTCTTTTCTTCGCGGTCGTGTTTCCATATATTCAGATGTATAGGGTTGGCCAATATATTTTCGTCTTTGATGCGTACGTAGGCCCATGGATGATTATTTTCGTCTAATGCATATATGGGCTTTTGTGTACTTTCGTTTATTTGTACCTCCAATACATCTTTCCCTTCTATGTGATAGATATGTGTTTCCAGTTCTATTTCCGGCCGGCAGTATAATGTGGCTGCGGCCTCTACCATATAGATTTCCTCTTCCGAGCGGACACCGGCTATTTTCCCATTATCTTTTACTCCAACCAGCAGTCTTCCTCCTTCTGTATTGGCGAATGCAGACAGGCTTTTGGCAATTTTTCTTGCGTCGGATATGGCAAATTTAAAATCCTGATGTATATGTTCTCCTTCAGATATGAGTTTTTGTATGTATAATGTATTTGAATTTGTTTTCATAACGGCGCAAATAAATAAAAACGGCTGTTCTCCCGCATGAAAGTACGCTATCTTTTGCGAAAAACAGCCGTTGTCTTTAGGCTTCTGTACTTATTTAGTCACAGTGCTTATGGGTCATAATATCTAATACAAGCTTGTCGGTTTCGTTCATTCCTTCCGAACCTATCTTGGTAAGATTGCGTATACTCTGATTTACGTTTTCTTCGATGATACCTTCTACGGCAGTTACACATTTCTGTTCCATCGCCATGATGGCAGACATAACAGCAGTCGAAACTCCACTTGTCAGCTTCAGTGCGCAACTTGGTTTGGCTCCATCGCAGATCATGCCGGTAAGTGTGGCGATCATGTTTTGTACTGCATACATTACCTGCTGATATCCTCCACCCATAAGGTAGGTGATACCGCAGCTACTTCCTGTTGCGGCAACAACACAACCACACAAGGCTGATAAACGTCCCAGGCTTTGTTTGATGTAGATAGCTGTCAAGTGGCTGAGTATAAGGGCACGTGTCAATTCCTCTTCCGAGTTATGATTGTCTTCAGCATAAACAACGACAGGCAATGTGGCGGCAATACCTTGGTTACCGCTACCGGAATTACTCATTACCGGTATCATGGCTCCTGCCATACGGGCATCACAGGCAGCAGAAGTATACGATAATATGTGGGTAAATGTATTATTTCCCATGATATTTCTTTCTGTCTGACTGTTTCTTAACATTCTGCCCAGTTCATGTCCATATTTCCCTTGGAAAGAACGTTCGGCTGCATTTTTGTTCAGACGTCTGGCCTCTAGAATAAATTCAATTTCTTCAAGAGGAGCTGTTGTTGCGAAATCGAAAACTTTACGTAAGGTCAGTTCAACGTGAGCAGCCTGAGCTTCGGCTGAGGCTGGTGTTCTATTGTCGAGAAGAACATCCTGATTGCGGCTTATGTAAACAAAATTAGTATGTCCGCCGCTAATGATAGCCGTTGCCGAATCATTGCCATGAGTACAAACTGCCTCTATATAAAGTTTTTCTTCAATATTTTCCTTTAAGGCAATGTCGATGCATTGTGATTCTATCATCTTTTTTCCTGCTTCAACAGCTTCGGGGTTACTGTCTTTCAATACTTCCAGTTGGTATTCAGATTTTCCAATCAAAGCCCCTAAAGCTACAGCTATGGGAAGACCGATCATATCCGTTCCCGGAATACCTACTCCCATGGCATTTTTCAGGATATTGGCACTTAAAAATACTTTTATGTTTTCAGGATGGCAGCCTAAAGTTTCTGTAGCTTTCGCAACACATAAGGCTACGGCAATAGGTTCTGTACAACCAATCGCCGGGACTACTTCTCTTTTTATAAGAGCTATAATTTGCTCTCTTTCAGGTTTTGCGATAATACTTTCCATTCGGTTACGTATTTAAACTGATGAAAATTCCTATTGTTTCAAATCAATGAATGTACAAAAGTACATTTTTTGGAGGAATAAATAAGTATAGTAAAGAGATAAAAATATATTGTTGAAAATTTGTAAATTAAAAAATAATATGTACCTTTGCATTGCTTTTGAAAGGAAGCATTCTTGCAAAAGAGTTTTGGAGAGGTGGCAGAGTGGTCGATTGCGGCGGTCTTGAAAACCGTTGTACTGCGAGGTACCCGGGGTTCGAATCCCTGTCTCTCCGCTGAAATCTAAGACATTAGGTAGTCAAATTAAGACAAGTCCCGTAAAATCAACGTTTTACGGGACTTTTTCTATTTATCCGGTGGACAACCGAAAGACATTAAAATGCCCACTTCTGACAAAGTTCCGTTACAAAATCGTTACAGGAAAATCGGGAAAATCTTCTGTAACGATTTTCGATGTAAGTCCTTGATTTGTCGCTCATTGACGTTCAAATGTCTGCTTGTAACCCAATTATTAATTATTCCTTTGCAGAGGGAAGTCATTACACCCACTGTAACGGAGCTAAATTAAAAAAGGATATGAGTAAGAGTACATTTAAGATTCTGTTCTATCTAAGAAAGAACTATCTGAACAAGGAAGGAAAAGCGGGTATTATGATTCGTCTGTCGCTTAACGGTGAAATTTCTCAATTCAGCTCAAAGCTGGATATAGAACCTGATAAATGGGATACCACATTGGGCAAGGCGAAAGGAAATACACAGAAAGCCCGCCAGTTGAATGAAACATTGGAGGACATCCGTGCTTCGCTGAAAAACCACTACCGGGATATTGAAGTGCATGAGTCATTCGTAACGGTAGAAAAAATACGCAATGCGTTTTTGGGAATAACGGCGAAACAAAGAACACTGCTGGAACTTTTCAAGAAACACAATGAGGATGCAAGAAAACTGGTCGGCATCAGCAAGACTCCTGCCACCCTCGCGAAGTATGACCGCTGCTACCGGAGGCTGGAGGAATTTATGAAAGTGAAATACAATATTTCGGATATATCACTGAAGGAAATCGGGCACATGTTCATTACGGACTTCGAGAACTATCTGAGAACGGAAAGCAAATGCAATGAGAATACTACGGCAAAATTCATGCAGACGTTCAAGATGATTGTAATCATCGCCAAAAACAACGGTTGGATTTATACTGACCCGTTTTCAAATTATAAAATCAGACTGAAACGTGTGGACAGAGGTTATCTGACGGATGCGGAACTGCAAAAGATAATGAAGAAGAAGTTTCCGACTAAAAGACTGGAACAGGTACGGGACGTGTTCCTGTTCTCCTGTTATACGGGATTGTCATATGTGGACGTGAAGGAACTGAAGGCAAGCGACATCAGAATCTCGTTTGACGGGAAGCCGTGGATCATGACGCACCGTCATAAGACAGATACTCCGGTAAACGTACCGCTGCTGAAGATACCGCAGGCGATACTCCAGAAATATGAAGGTCAGCTCCCCAAAGGCCAGTTGCTGCCTGTGCTGAGCAATCAAAAACTTAATTCCTACTTAAAAGAGATTGCGGATTTGTGCGGTATAAATAAAAATATTACCTTCCATGCAGCTAGGCATACTACCTTCTTTTATTCGTTGATAATAAAGAATTTACAAGATATATTTTTTAGACAGGTAACGATTTAGGAACTAGTAAACTTCTTCAAATCACCTGATTTTGCATAAAACGAAAGAACGCTTCTCTAACATTCAAATATAGAGAATTTCTCTATCATAACAAAATGATATGACTAGAAAAATCTCATGAAAATATAAATACCCTAGCTGTACAAATGTTGCACCAAAGTAAATAGTGCTATAAATCATAAAGTTAACATCAGGCAAAAAAACAGGTAATAGTTTAGGAATTGCTGAGCTTTACCATTCTACTCATCTCCAATGTCAATCAACCGATACAAAAGTAGCATATAAAATCTGAATGAAAGTATAATTTGCCCAATATTTTGTCATCTATAAATGCTCTTTTGAGAGAGTATAATTTATTTTCACGCAAGTGTACCATTTGATAGAGTTCCAATTGTAAATACAATTTGCCAGATGTTCATCTGAGATACGCTGATCTTATTAGTTACCATATTCGCTTTCCATTCATGGCCAACTTTAGAGTCAATATATTCTCTTCTCCCATGCTATTACTTCTAAGACATTGTAATGAATTTCTTTCTATATAGTATTGATTACCAAAATTAAATTGTACATTTGCTGTATATAAAATATAATTAGAAATGAAAACGATTCTTTTATATTTTTCAGATATCCACTTTACAGGTAAAAGACCTGAAAATGAAGGTATAGTAATAAAAGCGTTTTGTGAGGATGTGAAACAACAACTCGCAAATCTACAATATAATGATGTCTACGTACTGATAGGAGGAGATTTAGTTCAAGCTGCCGATGATATGAACTATTATCATGCTTTCTACGATAAAATACTTAGCAAGTTGGTTTCATACGGCATATCGTTGGAGAAAATAATATGTGTGCCTGGCAACCATGATTGCCAACGCCAATGGATAATCGATCATAAAGAAACTTATGGACCGATTGTAAACCAAAGCTTTACAGAAGACCGATTTAATAATATGATTAATGAGCAGTCTGGGAGCCGTTTTTTGGAAAAATTTGTCAACTATAAAAATTTTGTAGAACAATACTTGCCCAATATAAAACAGAGCCTGATAGGTTTCTCCGTTGAAATCAATGAAGAATGGAGCCTTTATTGTTTAAACAGTGCCCTAACTTCATTTGCTGGATATGAGTGGAATGAATATCCACAACTGAAAAATGATGAGCGAAGATTGAATGTTGATACCCGCAACCTAAACGATTGGGTGCAAAAGAACTCCAAAAGAAAAATCCTGATGATGCACCACCCACTATCTTTCATTGCGGAATGGGCAGATGATGAGCTAACTCAACTGTTACGAACGGATTTTGACCTTTTGCTTACAGGACACACTCACCGACAGAATATTCTCTGCAATCAAGTGAAAGGAGAAAACTATGTATGGTGTCAGGCACCGCAATTGTACACGGACAAGACAGATAAATTGGGGTATTGTATCATAGAATTAGAGGAAGACCATGTGGCTAGGGTGATATACCGTGAATGGTTCAGTTCCAGAAACAGTTTCAAAAAGGGACTCGATTTTACTGATGGCGAAGACGGTATTGTTGAAATCGAAAATACTAAGCAGGTTGTAAAAGACTCTATCCGTTTGAAATTTGAAGAACGATTCCGTGATACGATGGCCGTTTATGGCGATGAGTCATTAATATGGGTTGACCGTTATTTCAGCATCAACAGATTTGATAGGGCGTTTACATTCAACCCTAAAGATTTATACACAGAAGATGACATAATGGAAACTGGAAAAAGCCTGAAGATTGTTACTCCTGCTCAATATGGTCTGACTTCTTTTGGTTGGCACTTTCTGCTAAGGCTTTGGAAAGAAAAAAGAGAGTTTGGGTTGTACCTTGACTGCCGCATTGTGAAGGCAAACAAAATAGAAAAAGGAATAAGAAGGCAGTTGGATACGTTTGGTGTATCAAAAAAAGACGTAAAATGGTTTGTATTTGACAATTGGGATCTAAGCAACAAAGATGCCAAACAAATATTGTTGTATATGCAGGAAGAGTACAAAGACATTCCATTGTTACTGCTGTGCCCAATGCTAGAAAAATCGTTCGTAAATAATGAAAACATATCACAACAAGAATTCTCTATTGTACCTATTTTTATGGCTCCTATGCAGTTATGCCAATTGCGTAATATGGTAGCAGTATATAATAAAAAACACAGAATCGGAGAAGAAGACGTCGTCTTGAAGAGACTGAATGACGATATTCAGAACTTTAATATGCATAGGACACCTCTGAATTGTATCTCGCTATTGGAAGTGTTCAGCAATTCGTTTGATGAGAATCCCGTCAATCGGACAGCCATGACAGAACGTCTTCTCCGTATAATCTTCGAGAATGAGGAGGTGCCCAGTTATAAATCACTTCCAGATGTCAAAGATTGTGAGTTTGCCATTGGATATTATTGCGAGCAGATGATCCGCAATGAACAGTACTACTTCAGAAGCAAACATTTTTATGATCAGGTATCGGATTTCTGTAAGCAGCAAAAGATAACACTTGATATAAACTATCTCTTTTCCATTTTATTAAATAACCAAATTATCTGCCAATACGATAATGATCTCTATGGATTCAGATTTGCTTTTTGGGTGTACTATTTTGCAGCAATGCGAATGACAAAATCACAAGATTTTACAAACTTTATCTTGGATAAAGAAAACTATGCTCGTTACCCAGAAGTGCTGGAATTCTATACAGGCAGCGACCGAACCCGAAATGATGCTGCGGAGATAGTAATCGAAGACATCAAGAAGGTCACAGCAACGGTTCATGACAAAGTCGGGCTACCAGACAAAATGAATCCTTTACAACAATTGCGCCTGAATATAACAGATGAGCAGGCCACTAAAGTCATTGAAAAATTGGATATTCATTTAAAACAATCAAAGCTGCCAAATAATATTAAGGATGCATTGGATGACTCACGTTATAACCCATCTATGCCTTTTCACCAAGACGTAAGAAAGGTTTGGGAGAACTATTCTGTGAACTATCTGCAAGAAATGATAGGAATAGCATCCAAGGTGCTAAGAAATAGCGACTACATACTTCCTGAAAACAAAGTGAAGCTACTCGATGCTATCACAGATGCTTGGTTGAATACCATTAGAGTTGTGTATCTTATGGCCCCAGCTTTGGCCATGGAGGGCAAAGCTGGTTATGATGACTTTAGACTGCTTTTGGATAATACATTTGATACCCAATCGGGTGACAAAAGACAATTGTTGATTGATATTATGTCGGCAATACCTCATAATATCGTCACATGGTACAAAGACAATATCTATTCCTCTAAACTAACAGACCTACTATACGAAAAAATAGAAAACGAATCGAATCCTGTTATCAAACACGTACTAATAAACTTAGTAATCTATGAGCAACCCGAGCATTGGGAAGGTGTGGTGAGAAAATACATGGAAAAAGTAGACAAGAGGTCTTTCTATTTTGGGGACACGCTATCATCTCTTCGTGTTATGTATGCAAAGGGAGCTATGTCAGATAATAATATTGCAAAGACAAAAATGTTGATATTATTAGGGTACACGAAACTGGCCTCTAAGGACAACAAAATGAATCCTAGTAAGATAAGAGAGATAACTTCGGATATTTTACCACAACGAAAGTTTAATAACGAAGAAGATAATTGATTATAGCCAATTTATCACTATTTTTAGAAACAATTATAACAGACTATAAATCAAAATCTTTAAATATTACCCTTTCCAAAAATGAGATATATGTAGATGGCGGCCAATATATCATACGGTTACTCTTCTACATATATCTCATTTTCATTATCAACTATGATACAACTGCATTTCTAAAAAGTGACTATTGACAAAGTTTTTACTATGTCCATCGTTTGGCAAGAGAGTATAATAACAGAAAGTAGCAAGTCGAGGATATAACGAGGTTGCTTGTGTTCCCTTGACCAATCGTTAGGGTTATTCTTGATTTTGGATGTCTTGTCTATGGTGACTGCGTAGCGTTCCATTATCCACTCAATAGCTGACTTGCCATTGAGGATGTACTCGTAGGATTTGAGCGGAATATTCTCAATAGTAATGTAACCATTGTAGATGATTTTGCTCTTGTCGGCAACAAGCTTGCCGTTATCATCTCGTACTTTAGCAAATTTCATCTTCTCCACGGCGAAGTGCTGGTAGGTTTCATCCGTCCATTCGTTCTTCCAAATGTTGATATCACTGTTGACTTTTACGCCCAAGAAACGATGCGCCAACATAGGCATGGTAGCAAAGAAAGCATAATCTCCGTCTTGTCCGATGGCTTGTACGTTAATGCCTTTCTCGTAGTTTAGATGTAAGTCAGCCAATTCCTTTCCAACTTTATAAAAGGCCATAAAGTCCTGCACATTATCCACAATGGGGATACGAGGCAAGGACTTCTTCAAGTCATCGGCAAAGCGTTTACGATATTGTGAAGAATGAAGTAATCCATACACATAGTAGAAAATGTGTTCCTTGGTAATCGCGCGTGAGCCTCCGAAACGGTTACGGACTTCTTTCAAAATCCAGTCAGTTATACCATCGCGACGAATATAACGGTTGTTTTTTGCATCATCGAATAGCGTACCTTGCGGATTTTTGTTTTCTTCGTACCAATATAAAGGGAAACATTGGCTATTGAACAAAAGCTGATAATCTGATAATATATCGGAAATAAAACATGAAAAATTTTTATCACCAATTCCTTTAACGCAAATAATAAGATTATCTGATTGAAACACTGTAGACTGAATGCCTGGACGTTCTATTATATCCTTTCCATAATATATATTTTGCCTACAGAATGGACGATACATTCCTATTTCTAACTTTTTGGGGACATATGCTATCTCTTGACCTTTCATTGCTTTTAAACGTAACCCTGCAGTCCAACTGATTTTTGTTGGGTCATTAGTAATTTCATTTATAGGATATTTAATCTCTGAATTGTAATTGCAAACAAGCCTTTTAACATTATTCTTTACCTTACATAAAGAAAAATTGTAAACCCAGCAATCTCTGCCTGTAGCGATATTTGGACCATTTATAATAAAAATTGAATGAGAGTTATTATTTAGTTTCTTTTCAGGAGATAGTGGAATCAAACTATCGAAAACACCATCACGCTGATTTATCCAATCAGCCTTATCGTTAGGTTTAATAATTTGCCAATCCAACTTCTGTGAGGAAATAGAACGGAAATCTTTTACCATTTTGAGTTTTTGCTCACGGGTAAGATAGTCGCCAATATCATGATAATAGATGGGTGCCTTTTGTCCTTTCTTAGCCGGATTTTTGAGAAGGAATGTGATAGCAATTGGAGTTCGCGAACCACTGCCAAAGATTTTGCCACCTTCTTTGCGTGACAACTCACCCGAAGTGCGTTGATTTCCACGCAAATTTAATACATAAATGGACGTAAATTCTTCCTCAAGGCAGCGGCGCATTCCGTCTTGGCCTATACCATCAAGCCATGCCCCATTACTTATAAAAGCTACCACTCCGCCCGCATCCTTTGGAATACGATCTGATGCCCAACGGAATGCCTTCACATAACTATCATAAAGGGATTTGTTCAATGTAGCAGAACTTTTTGCTGCGTATGTTTCTGAAACACGGTTATCAAGATAAGGATATGACAAATTTTGCGCATTGTCATTGGCTGACTTCTGCCCAATAGAATACGGCGGATTCCCCACAATAACTCTCACGTGCGTAGCCATCTGTTTCTTTACTCGCTTGGAATTGTCCTGGAAGAACTCAGTAAAAAGCTCGTTGTGCCTTTTCTCTGCCAACTGGAAGGTATCAGTCAGACAGATTCCGCTATATGGTAGGTAAGTTTTACGACGAGTTATCTCATGAAACACCGATTCTATGTTCACATCAGCTATATAATAGGCCAGCAACACGATTTCATTGCAATGAATTTCATTAAGATACTTGCGCTCCATATCCTCGGGGCGGATAAGACCGGACTGCAACAATCGCGTAATGAACGTACCTGTGCCCACAAACGGGTCAAGGATATGTACATTCTGTGCGGTCAGCGAAGTGTTGAACTCCGCCTTGAGAATATCATCCACAGAACGGATGATGAAATCTACACACTCTACGGGCGTATAAACAATGCCCAATTTTTCCACTGTGAGCGGAAATGCGCCCTTAAAGAATTTCTCATATAGGTTCTTGATGATGGTCTGCTTGCCTTCCAAATTATCAATACCACCGACATTCATGCGTACCGATTTGTAGAATTTATCCAGAACCTCGGTATCCTTATCAAAAGCTTGTTCTTGCAAGAGGTCTATCATGCGTTGCATGGAACGGCTCACGGCGTTGTTGTTCACGAACTGGTAATCTGCAAACAAAGCATCGAACACCGGACGGGTGATGATATGTTGTGCCAGCATCTCGATAGCCTGTGCCGCATCTACTGACGGGTTAAGGTCGCGCTGTAGCCCCTTGAGGTATTCGTTGAACGCCTTTTTGTGTATGCCGGACTGGATGAGTTTGGATATGCGTTCGATGAACTTATGCGCGATGAGTCCGATTTCCTTAGCTCAATTCTCCCAATATAGGCGGTCGCCGCACTTTTCCACGAGCTTGGCATACATGCCGTCCTGCAATTCACCGAATCTAAGTTCCAACTGGCGGGCGATTTCCGCGTTCTCCATCTGCCGCGCTTCTTCCTCTCCCTCCTGAAAGCCTAATCCCGGCCTGCCAATAGTGACTGACGGGGTATAGGACTGTTTGTTTGGTTTCTGCTTGTTGAGTGCAATCTTATTCACCATCGCATTGAAACGGTCGTCGTGAGAGCGTAGCGCGTTCAGGATTTCCCAAACCACATCAAAGGTCTTGCTATTATCAAGTGCTTCTTCTGCTGAAACACCAGAAGGCACAACAATAGGGATGATGATATATCCGTATTTCTTCTCATCGGGCTGTCCCTTGTGGAAAGTACGCATCACACGACCTACCGACTGTACCACATCCACTTGTGAATTACGGGCGGAAAGGAACAGTACGGCATCAAGTGACGGCACGTCTACACCCTCGGACAAGCAACGCACATTGGTTACAACCCGACACTCCCGGTCATTGTCCGGTTCATCAGCCAACCATTGCAGAATTCCATTTCGTTCCTGTGAGTTCATAGAGCCGTCTATGTGTTTTGCGGTTATCGAAACGGTATGCGAAAGGCTTTCCGCATCCAGATTTTTGTCGTACTTTTCCGATATTTGCGGCAGTACGGAAGCAACATATTTGGATGCGATGCCCGTCCTGCTTGCGCTCTTGTCAATGGATGAACAGAACGCCACAGCACGGCGCATCATGTGTGGATCGGCATCCCATGTGCGATGATCATCACCCTGTATCATCTTTGAGAGACCGTTGATTACACCGATAAGTTTGGATGTATCATCAAAATTCAGTTCGGTTGTCGTATCGGTGATGTCTCGCTTGATATTATCAGGCACATCGTTTTCACCGACGGTAAGGACAAGCACTTTATAATCAGTCAGCAGCCCGTTCTGTACGGCATAGGAGAAATTCACACGATAAAACTCTTCTCCATAAAGTGCCTTGTCGTCCATTGAGCAGAGGATGCAGTCCTTTTCTGAAGCCTTTACTTTGGCCGATTCACCGTACAGGCGCGGCGTGGCGGTCATGTACAACCGTTTTCGACCTTTCACATTGCCATCGGAGTGTATTTTAGTAAAATTGCTCTCGTCCTTATCAGACAGTTTTACACCCGTAGTGCGGTGTGCCTCGTCGCAGATAATGAAGTCGAACACACCATATTCGCCGTTTGTTTCGGAAAGTATCTCCTGTTGTGCCTCTGACACGGCATCAATGGACTGGTAGGTGGAAAACACTACCACCAGTCCGTCATGGCTGCGGTACTTCTTCAGTTGCGAGGCGATGGACTTCGGGTTGGTAGATGCAGGTACGGCAAGGTCTACCACACTGTCATCTGCATCATCATATTTGTTTTTCTGTATCTTACGTGAAGCCTTGGAATCCGAACAGATACAGACCGCCTTTATGGTTTTTCCCGCATCAGCTGACCATGCGTTGAGTGACTGACCCAGCAGGGCAATGGACGGAACCATGAACAACACCAGTCCCTTGCCGTTCAACAACTGTTCAGCGATAAGCAACGAAGTATAGGTTTTTCCTGTGCCGCAAGCCATGATGAGCTTACCACGGTCGTTTCCCTCTGTAATATAATGCGTGTATGCCTTGGATATGGCATCAAGTTGATGCTTGCGCGGTTTTTTGCCTTCTACGAGTGCGGAGTTTCCCGTAAGGCCATCCAACAGTTTTTGCCAATCCACTGGGGATGAATTCAGGTCGGCCATGCCGACGCGTGTTACTGGCGGTTCCTGATTACGGATGGCTTCCTCGGCATTGCTCCCCCAATGACTGGTAGTAGAAATCCATATGCGATTGGAGAAACGGGTTGTTTGAAATGTAACCTCATTCGTAAATGTGCGGCTGGAGGTGGCGAGGAACGAATCCACGGCAGGCTTGTCTATCGTGGCATCCTCGGCATAACACTTGCACTGGATGGCCCAATAATCGCCCATTTCAGTCTTTGCCACAAGGTCTATACCTGTGTCTGTACCTCCGAAATCCTTACGTCCCGGAAACTCCTCCCATAGCCAGACTTTTTCCAACTCGTTGTAACGTGGGTCTGTCAGCAACCATGAGCGCATTAGTCGCTCGAACTTTGTACCTTTCTCCTTTTCCGTGAATGATTCGGTACGGAATTTATGCAGTATCTCCTTGAAATTCATCTCTTGATAAGAGATAAATGCAAGTAAAATCACATTTGAAAATCAATATGTTCTGTACCTATGAGAATATGATTGGCTCAACAGACGGATAGTTTTAATACAATTTATGGCATTATCAACAAGCTGTTTATGCTTATTCTTCAGTATTTTGTGTACCTTTGCATTATAACTATAACTCTTATCAAGAGATTCGGCTCTTTACTAAACAATTTTCACGTCTGTCCTGTTATAAGTCTTTCAGAATAAGTCCGTTCGCCTTATCCACCACATTCGTGTCAAGCGAAGCAAGATAGATGCGTGTCGTTTCTTCTGAATCGTGCCCCATACCTTCACTAATGACTGCAAGAGGGATATTTTTGCTTTTAGCGATACTTGCCCAGGCATGTCTTGCACAGTACATGCTCAACGGAAGAGTCAAACCGACTAAACGGGCTATCTCTTTCAATGCAATGTTTACACGAGAGATGGCATTTCTGTACTGTATCCGTTCATCGGTACATCGGGTGATTATTGGCAATAGGTATTGCATATCAGAATAACTTTCATACTTGTTTACAATCTCTCCCATACACTTTTCCCATTTAACGGTGAGTTGCCGGCTAGTCTTTTTTCTCCTATATGTCAGAATACCATTTTTCAAATCCGATTTTCTCAGATATGCCATATCAACAAATGACATTCCACGGGTATAGAACGAAAAAAGGAACATATCCCTTGCATAATCAAGATGCGGCTTCAATGTCAGATCAAGTTCCTTGATATATTTGATGACTTTTAGAGGAACAGCACGTTTCACTGTCTTGTCAATGCCTGTATAAACATGTCTAAACGGGTACTTCTGTTCAATCAGTTCTTTTTCCACGGCACGGTTATACACGGCACGCAAAATACGCATATAAAATGAAACTGTGTTGGGACAGATTCCTTTGCTTTTCAACCATGCCTCATATAGCATCATCATATCGCTATCAATTTCACAAAGAAGGGTATCTTGTCCATAGCGAAACTTCATGAAACTGTTCAATGCCGCAGTATAAGTTTCTGATGTCCGTATTTTGTTCAACAATCCTAATTGTTTGATGACGCCCTGCATAAAATTAAAAAATGACTGTTCATCCACCCTGTTTTGAAAGGCAACTATAATATCATTCGCTGTATATGTACTTTTCCGGTTATCCAGTTGGCGAATAATCATGTCCAGCCGCTTCAGATCCCATTCCATGCGTTCCTGCAAGGAAAGCAGCAGATTGCTTCTCTCCGAACTACCGACAATGATACAGCTTCCAGCTTCGTTCCATTCATCCATAAATATCCGGTAATCCGTCTTTAGCTGACGGATTACACGGTTCTGGATAATCTGATAATAGATGGTACCTTCCTTTCCCTCTATGGTGGAAGGTCTGAATTTCACTTTGACACTGGCCATGGGCTTACTTTTTGGGTTCGTCCGTAATAGACTTGTCCTTGATGGACTTCGCCTTGCTGTCCAGTTCTCTCGCGGCCTGTTCTTTCAGCCGTGCCTGCTCGGTCAGGGTGGCCTGTTTCCGTACCGCTTCCTCGTAGGCTTCCACGTCCTCACGCATCTGTTCTATTCGTTCGTTATTCCGGTTCGGTCCAAAGAGGTTCTCAAGTTCCACAAGTTGCTCGGGGGTAGCCTCTCCTTTCATCTTGACATAACGGTACTTCAGATCATTATCGGCCTGCTCGTTATCTGTTCTTGCCGAAAAATAGAGCGCCACGGACAGGGCCACGATTGCCGCAAACATCACGGAAAAACTCCCAAGGATGTACGGGGATTCCAAGCTCAGGCTGAAATGATGGTTGATGGTGCTTGTCTTGACGGCACTCTTTCTGATTGTGCATTGGTCTCACAAAACATAGTTTCCACTTTCTCCTGGTTCTGCCGCTGTTCATTATGCATTTCCGACAAGACCTGTCCAAGTCTTTCCTGTGACGAGTTTTTCCTGTCCATGGAAACCATATCGTTCTTGATGGCGGCAAGGCCTTCGTATACGCGAGCCAACAATTTGCGAAATGTCTCATGACCATTCCGGACTTCATTCAGCACGGACTCATCCTGTGTATTATTAACTGTCGGGCTGTTGCCTTCCGGCAAGGGGACGGACAACCCGTTGATTTTGTTCTCGATTCTTTCCAGGCATCCGAAGATGCTCTCGATACATTCTTCCATTTTCATATTCCTGCAATTTTAATGTTCATAAATAATTTGAATGAAGAAAGGACAGGCTACAGCCCGAATCCTTTCCTCCTTTTCTTTTTCCTGCGTCTGCGCAAGAGTTCTTCCTGAGATAACGGCTCTTCGGGAGCGGTGCCGCTTGTCGGGCTGAACAGTCCCGGTCCCGTACTTTCGAGAAGATGGCCTCCGTCCGGTATCCTTTGCTGCACCTTACGTTGGGATTCCGAAGTCTTCCAGCCCAGCCGGGCATTCAGCCTGGCAAAGCTGAACTCCCGGCTGATCTGTGAAGCCTTGAAGGTCTGCCCGTCCTTGGTGAACCGGATTCCCTGTATGTCCTCCGGCCTTTTTATCTCCCTGGTACGCTTTACAAATTCCAGCCTGATGCCCCGGCGAAGCAGATAATCGTTGAACTCTTTCCATGTCCCGGAGCGCTTCAAAGCCGCCTTGACGGCATTGAAGATTTCGTATTTCACACGCTCCGAAGCATGGAGTTTCTCTACGTTAGTCTTGCCCTTGTTCTCGGCGTATGTCAGTCCGTACTTGTCCTTAAGCAGTTTTGTGGCAATTTCATTGCGCTTGTAATCGCTCTGGGAAGAGATTACCTTGCCGTCATACCCGATGCGGTTATAGACCAGGTGACAGTGCGGGTTGTCCGTGTTATGGTGTCTTACCAGGATGAACTGGGTGTTCCTTATGCCCATCAGTTCCATGTATTCCCGGGCTATTTTAGCCATAAATTCATCCGTCAGCAGTGCCTTGTCCTCCGGCTTGAAGCTCAATGCGATGTGCCCGACAGGCTGTTTGATCTTCGGATTAAGCTCCCGCTGGTAGTTGAAACTGGCCGTTATTTCCCGGATATTTTCCAGCAGTACACCGTCGGAGTCGATAATTCCCGCGTTGTCCTTGCCCATCACGTAACGGATACAGCCGCCGAAGGATTTCCCTTTCTTGATCTTTCCAATCATGACGGCCTCCTTTCTCCGTGTCTATACCGGACAATAATCTCCTTGAGCTTCTGCAGGAGTTCTGTCACCGTCTTTTGGGTACGGTGGAATCCGGCCTGATGGGACAGACGGGTCAGTTGGTTCAGGTTATTCGCCATACCCGTAAGGTTGCGTATGAAGGCAGTCTCCTCGGCAGAGTGCCTGGCCGTTATCGTCGTCTCAAAGGCTGATGTGCGGAGAAATTCCGCCAGCGTGAGGTTGGCCTGTCTGCTGCGTCGGCACAACCGTTCATAGTCTATCTTGGAGAATTTCACTGTAACGGCTTTGCTGAGTTTGCACACTCCGCTTACTCTGGGGCGTCCCCTCGGCCTGTTTTTCTTTCTGTCATTCATATTTTCTCTGTTTGATTTTTGATAGTTCTTTTTCTCACAATCTGCGACCACCGGGAGCGGATTGCCTCCACTCTTCGGGAGTGGAGCGAGGTTTTCGGGATGCCCGAAAGATAACCTCGCTAACTCCCAAAACTGAAGTTTTGTCCGTTACTCCCTCTGGTCGACTGCTGACTGTCTGAATACAGTAATGACTGGAGTCAGTAAGCAAGTCGGTCATTCCTGAAAATGTCACAGCTTTCTCCACTGCTCGAAATCTTCCGAATAGATTTCAAGATGCTGCCGGGCAATATTCTCAAGCAGTCCGGAAACGCTCATTTTGCGTCCTCCCAACCTGCGGACAAACTCGTCCAGCCTGTCACGTACCTCACCGCTTACGAACACGGGTTTGCGGTCTTCGATTCTCGGCACTTGAAGAAAGGCTTTCCGGTATTCGTCCAGAGAAAGTTTCCTCTGCCTGCTGCTTATACGACGTTGAGACGAGAGAACTGCTTCCTCTTTTCCGGTTGACGGTTGCCGGGGCTCGGATGGAACTTCTACTTGTTCTACTGACTTTGTCTGTTCTTTATTTCCGGTATCATTCAAGGATGATTCCATGGCAGTTTCAATACTGCCATCTGACGGGAGTATGAATGACATGTCCGTACCTGTCATGGCCTCCCATTCTTCTTTGGTCAATTTCTTTTTTGTTACCATACATTTTGATTTTAATCGGTTTACTCACTGGTCTCGGTGCGCACCTTGACTCGTTGTCGTGAGCAAAGGAAATGTGTATAGTAAACAGAATCAAGCAAATGGAGATACTGTGACAATTATGTTACCCTATGCACAATATAGATTAGGCGGTCAGTGCTGCCTGCCGTGATTTGCCGGAGTGATTCTTCCATACCGGATTATTCAAGCGGATTCCGTTTATAAAGAAAGCTCATTGTATGCACTTGATATGTAACATGATGTCATTCCGGGCAACGCATCGTCACCGGTCTGAAAATCCATTGCAGTGTGATTCCTACTGCTTTTATTTGCAGTGGAAACAAGATAAAACGGTCCCATTTCCTACCGAGAATAGGACGATGATACATGATGGAATATCGGTTGTAAAGGATCTGTCCTGTTCCGGAATTTTGAATATATGTTTAACTGAAAATAATAAAGACAATGGAAATCATCAGCTTTGAAAAGAGAACATTTGAGGAAATTGCCGCCAAGCTGGATCACTTCGTGCAGCGGGTGGAAAGCCTGTGCCGTGAACACGGCGGAAAAGAAACAAGTGAATGGATGGACAACCACGAGGTCTGCCGCAGGTTGCGCATCAGTCCGAGAACCTTGCAGACCCTGAGGGATAACGGGACGCTTGCCTTTACGAAAATCGGGAACCGGACTTACTACCGTCCTGACGATGTAGAGCGGGTGGTCGGAAACGTGGAGGACAAACGCAAGGAAGCCCGCTGGAAAGGCAAGACCATTTGAACGAGTTTCAAGAATAATGTATAACCAATATCAAGTGCGTATGAGTAATGAAATCAGAGAAAAAGACCACGAGTGGGTAAAGGCGTTCCACTCGAATTTCGACAGGCTGCTGGCCCTGCTTGAAAAGTTATTGGAAAAACGACAACCGTCTGCGTATGGCGATGAACTGCTGACGGACAAGGAAGTGGCATACATGCTGAAAGTAAGCCGGAGGACCTTGCAGGACTACCGCAACAATGGCATTCTGCCTTACACGCAGGTAGGCGGCAAGATTCTCTACCGGGCTTCCGACATAGAAAGAACACTGATAAAAGGGTACAAGGAGACATACAGGAACAGGAAATAATGGATATGTTTGTCTTGCTCTATAATCTGCATCATTTGTCTATGAAATGGTGCAGATTTTTGCTATAGCTCATATTGTATATAAATCGTTACTATAGATCTATTTATCTATATTCTATAATTATAGAGTATTTAATCTATAATTTTGGCGGAATAAAAGAAAATTCATACATTTGTCATCAAATCAATGAACTATAATATGTTTGCAACAATTTCAGCGGATATAGTAGCATCCACTTCCTTGTCTGTGAATGAAACTATAGGATTAAAGCAAAGGATAGAATCATTATTTGGCTTGCTGAAAGTGAGTTATCCTGATTTTGAAGGTCGCCAAATAAAAGGGGACTATATAGAGTGTGTAATGCAAAATGTATCAAACGTATTCCGGATAGCCTTTATAATCAAATCCTGCATCAAATCTTTTTCCACAGCTAAAAATGAAAAGACGAAAAATTTCCATACATACGGAATACGGATAGCCATTGGTATCGGAGGTATGAGAATAGTGAATACCGAACAAGGCATTTGGGATGGTGAGGCCATATATCTATCAGGACGTGCGCTCGAGGAAATGAGTTCCCTGAATAAGGGAACGATGTCTGTTCATACAAGTAAAAAGCAATTATCTGCCCCTTTACAAACTATAGCCCTATTGACCGATGCCATATTAAATGATATGACTATGCGCCAAAGTGAAGTCGTTTACTATAAACTACTTGGTTTCAAAGAGGCAGACATTGCCAAGAAGCTGGGTATATCCCAAGCCAGTGTAAATAATGCTTCTACAGCTACAAAATGGTATTGTATAGAAGAATCCATAAAATATTTTGAGCAGATAAATTTTGAAGAATATGAATAGTTGGTTGTTTTTAGGTCTGTTATTGGCACATGTTATAGGTGATTTTTACCTGCAGAATGATAAATACTGTGCGCAGAAAGAGGAAAGGAAATTCAGAAGCTGGTTTCTGTATGTGCATTCGCTTATCATAGGCGGGGTGTCATGGGCAGCTGTTCCTGTTTATGAATTCAGATTTTATGCCCTTGCCATTGCTTTTTCTCATCTGGTGATAGATGTTATCAAAACATATAGCCCCAAAGGATTATGGAATTTTGTGATTGATCAGATTGCTCATTTGGCGATACTGATTATAGTGACATTTTCCTTTGACACTACAACAAAGTTGCCAATTCAATCAATGGATTGCAATGGCTGTTACTCTATACCTCTGTTCATATTGGCGTTACTATTGTGCATCAAGCCTGCAAACATCCTGATTAAGTTGGTCTTAAAGAAATATCAAGTTGGAGAGACACAGTCTTGTGAAAATATAAAAAATGCAGGAGCGTTAATTGGAAATTTAGAGCGTATTCTTACAATCATATTCGTTATCATTGGACAATATGAAGCAATCGGTTTTATCATAGCGGCAAAATCCATACTTCGATTCAAAGACACGGATACAGCAAAAACAGAATATGTCCTTGCCGGAACGTTTCTGAGTTTTGGAATTGCATTGCTGTGTGGTTTAATGGCAACAAAATAACAGATGGACAGTTTTCAAGAGAAATACAATGCGCTTGTCATTAAATACAATGCCCTGCTTGCCGAAAATGAAGAACTGAAGTCAATACTTTCACAGCATGGTATAGTGTATTCCTCCATCAAACGTGCTGATGAAAGTACAGCATTTTCTTCCATAATATATCCTCCAATCAAACTCTCTCTTGATGAGAAAATAGCATTGTTCCGTAACTTTTTCAAGGGACGAGATGATGTATTTGCACGACGATGGTTCAACAAAGCCACAGAAAAGGGTGGTTACCAACCAGTATGTATCAACGAATGGCGCAGAGGAATATGTGACAAGAAAAAGCATAAATGTGCAGAGTGTCCTAACCGCAATTTTGCCCCGTTAACCAATCAAGACATATACCGACATCTGGAAGGTAAAGATGAGAACGGATGCGATGTTATCGGTCTGTACGTCGTTACTTCTGATAACAAATGTTCTTTCCTGTGTGCTGATTTTGATGACAAAAATTGCACTCATGGATATAAGAACGATGTATTGGCATTTATTTCCATTTGTAGAGAGTGGAGAATTCCGTTCAGTATAGAACGCTCACGCTCTGGAAATGGTGCGCATGTGTGGATTTTCTTTAATGAACCCATACCGGCTTGCAAAGTAAGGAAATTAGGCAATACAATTCTTACGGAAGCCATGAAGCGCAATGGACGGATTACATTCGATTCATACGATCGTTTCTTTCCCAATCAGGATAAAGTACCGGAAAGTGGATTCGGCAATCTCATTGCATTACCATTGCAGGGAAAAGCCAGGAAAGCAGGAAACAGCGTTTTTGTAGATGAGCAGTTTCTTCCGTTCCAGGATCAATGGGCATACCTATACAATGTAAGAAAAATAGATAAAGGTACCGTAGATGCATTATTGACACAGCATCAGCAGGAAGATTTTGGAACATTAGCTACCTCTTCGGAAAATAAACCGTGGGAAATACCAGTCATACAGGATGTGACCCAGGAAGACTTTAACGGCAAACTTATAATACATAAATCAGACAGGATATATATTCCTTTAAAATCTATTTCAGATAAGGTTAGTAATCATTTGAAACATATTGCGGCGTTCAAAAATCCTGAATTCTACAGCAAACAGGCGATGCGTATTTCCACATATAACATTCCTCGTATTATCTGCCGTGCAGATTTTACCGATGAATATCTTGCAATGCCTCGGGGGTGTGAGGATGCCATTATCAACATGCTGAATTCTCTCAAAATTGATTGTGAAATAGTTGATAATACAAATCATGGTAAACCTATTGGCGTAACATTCAAAGGAAAGGAACGCGATGAACAGTTGGACGCTATCAATGCCCTCATGCCATTTCCCAACGGTGTGTTGTCTGCAACGACAGCCTTTGGAAAGACTGTTACAGCCTCGGCTCTGATTGCCCGAAGAAAGACAAATACACTTATTCTGGTACACTCCAAGGCATTGCTTATGCAATGGCATGAGCGTCTGTCAGAATTTCTTGACATAGATTTTACAGAAGATAGGATTTCCAAGAAACGAGGAAGGAAGAAGGCATTTTCTCCAGTCGGGTGTCTTGATTCTACCTCTAACACGTTGCATGGTGTTATTGATATAGCCCTTATGCAGTCGTGTTTTGAAAATGACGAAGTCAAGCCTTTTGTAAAAGGATACGGGATGGTCATTGTAGACGAGTGTCATCACGTATCTTCCATAACATTTGAGAATGTATTAAAACACGTTACGGCACATTATGTCTATGGACTTACTGCCACTCCAATCCGTAAAGATGGTTTGCAGCCTATTATCTTTATGCAATGCGGTCCGATTCGTTTTTCTGCCGATGCCAAGGCACAGATACAGAAGCAGTCGTTCCAACGTTATCTTGTGCCGAGATTTACATCTTATAGACCTGTTACCGATGATAAACAATCGTTTACGGCACTATCACAATCCCTCGCTGAATCGAAAATACGGAATAATCTTATAATAGAGGATGTCCTTAATGTCGTGGCTGCAGGCCGAACACCTATAATACTTACTGCCAGAACTTCTCATGTAGAATTGCTTGCCGAAATGTTGAAGCAGCATGTAGCCAACATCATACAACTCACAGGAAAAGGGACTGCAAAAAACAGGAGAGAAACGCTACAAAAGTTACAGGATATACCCAAAGATGCCCCTCTTGTAATAGTAGCCACGGGAAAATATGTGGGAGAGGGATTTGACTATCCACGACTTGATACACTGTTTTTGGCACTGCCAATTTCATGGAAAGGATTGGTGGCACAATATGCCGGACGTTTGCACCGTGAGAATGAGGGGAAAAAAGATGTTCGTATTTACGACTATATTGATATACACGAACCTGTTTGTGAGAGCATGTATCGTAAACGCCTGAAAGGATACTCTGCCATCGGTTATCGTGTACTGTCAAAAGATAATCCGACATTGTTTGATGACACAGAAAACTTGTACACATCGTCATGTGAAGGACAGATTTTCAATGGCAGTACGTTCCGCTTGGCATTTATGGAAAATTTGAAAAGTTCAAGACAATCTATTGTCATATCCTCTCCAAAACTCTATCGTACAGAACGAAACACATTTGTTAAAACACTCAGAGAGTTTCATGCGAGTGGTATTCAAGTATCAATTCTCACATCAGAGGAAAACAGTCAGACGGATTATCTAAAAAGTTTGGGATTATATGTAAAGATTGTACCGAAACTATCATTATCCTCGTGCGTCATAGATAAGTCCACAGTCTGGTATGGCAGTATCAATATACTTGGCTATGTAACAGAGGAAGACAATATTATTAAAATCACAGATGTGAGACTTGCAAATGAGCTACTTGATGTTATTTACAATAGCGGAAAATAGAAAAAACAAATAAGTGTGGAAAAAATCATCGTTTTACTCTCGTATGACAGTATCCCAAATGTGATGACTCTTGCCGAATAGATGAGAATAACAGCCAAAGCCGCAGAAAACAAAAATTGATTTTTCTGGAGGGAGCGCAGTTTGCCGTCTGCCCATTTTATTGTATTTCTAAAAAATATCCTTCTTTAGGTGATGAGAACAACATATAGAATCGGACGTGATTTTAATTTCCGTCTATATGCTGTTTTACTTTTTTATTTTCTGACTTTTCCGTCAGTCGCTTGTTTCCGCTGCCGTCGGCATTCATTGTACAGACGTGAAAGGGAAAAGGTTTTCGGGCTGAATACGCTCTGAAAGAGGAAGATTCTGCCCGAAACGGCATAGCCGACAGACCTTTTCGCTTTCAATAGAGTCTGTACTAACTTCTATGGACGGCAGAGGGAACGGGCGACTGTCTGGAATTGTCCTTTTGCTTTTGTCTTCGTTTCATCAGCTTGTCCATGTCCTCGGATATTTTATCATCGGTTACTTTGGCATATCCTTGTGTCGTTTTAATACTCGTGTGTCCCATCATTTTACTTATACTTTCTATCGGGACACCTGCAGAAAGCATCAAAGTACCGAACGAATGCCTGCTGGCGTGATAACTCAAATTCTCCTTTATACCAGCCACGATACCTATCTCATGTATGCAGTACCATAACATGTCACGTTTGGGCAATGGGAATATGGGGTTGCTTTCATCCGTTGTGTTATACATAGCCAATATCTGTTCAGCTATAGGATGAAGAGGTATGAATGACTCCACGTCCGTTTTTTTACGGTTGATACGGATGTACTTTCTTCCGTCTAAAGTCGTTTCAATATGTGAAGGATAGAGCCTTTTAACATCAACGTAAGACAATCCGGTGAAGCAGGAAAATATGAAAGCCCTGCGGGTAAGTTCCTGCAATCTTTCCGGCATAGGCTGCTCCATAATCCTTTGCAACTCAGCCCTGCTTATATGTTTCAATTTGCCTGTAGGCTTTTTCTCGTAAGGTACATCCGCAAGCGGGTTGAAACGGAGAACCTCCCTGTCAACGGCAATATATATCAGTCTGTTCAGCCATGTAAGACAATGGTTGATGTGACTCGCACCGCAACCTTTGCCCTTCAGATATAGTTTGTATTCCCACCCGAAATCTTCTGTAATGTCTTCAAAAGCTATGTCATTCATCCCCATAGAAAGCAGGTATTCGTGCAGGTATGCCTGAGTAGACTTGGACTGACGGTAAGATGAGGTAGAATTTATCGCTACGGAACGGATTCTCAACCTTTCGCGTTCTTCTTCTCCAGCTTTCAAAAGAGTTACAGGAACAATCCCTACACATGTTATTTCGTTTTTCAGCATTTCAGCAGTTATCATACCCGTTTCCTTTAACAGGTTCATGTAAGAAGTTTCAAGCCTTGCCCGTAGGTCCGCAAGAAGACCGTTTGTCCTGCCATCTTTTACCGTTTCGTTTTTGGTATTCCAGCATTCAGGATTACAATAATATCCGGTAGTAAATACACTGCTCTTGCCGTCAATCGTGATACGGCACATGATGGCTGTTGTCCCGTCGGTTTTGACCTTGCCTCGGTTAATATAGTAGAGAATAGAAAATGTACTTCGCATTGTTTAAATATTTTAAGAGTTATAGAATCAGTTTCAGGTCTTTTGTCGCCTCGATATATTTGTCCATGTCCTCAAAAAGTTTTTTGGGAGTCACACGGGCATATACTTGGGTTGTACCTATATCCGCATGTCCCAGCATCCTGCTGACAGTTTCAATCGGCACCCCGTTTTCCAATGTCATAAGGGTCGAGAACGAATGTCTCCCCATGTGGTATGACAAACGGCCTTTTATCCCGACTTTCATTTTGATGCTTGTAAGACACCATTTCAAAGCCTGGTAGGGGATGACGGGAAACAAGGTAGCCCTTGTCTCATCCTTGTACTTTTCAATAAGAGCCACGGCTTCCGGTAACAGCTTGACACGGCACAGTTGTCCGTTTTTACCTCTTCGGTATTTCAACCATGGCGCTCCCTGATCATCCTTGGATAGGTTATCAGGAGTAATTGCAACTACGTCAACATATGAAGTCCCGGTGTAGCAGGCGAAAAGAAACATATCCCTGACTATAGAGTGTTCGGGGCGGCAGCCGGTAAGCTCTACATCTCTTATTTTTTCGAAATCATCCTTGCTCAATGCTCTCGGGGGTGTCTCTTTCTGTTTTGGCAGCTGGTAGTGTTCAAAATAGGACTTGTCCGAATGCCCTTCCTTGAACGCGATACGGCAAATCTTTTTCAGTATGGCCAGATAGTGACGTACAGTCTGGACTCCCAGTCGTTTCTCAATTACAACATATTCCTGAAATTCACGTATAAACAGCTCATTAAGCTGGCAAAAGGCAAGGTCTGACACCTTGAATCTGCAATTTATGAATTCTGCAAGACGGTTACGGGTATAAATATAGTTTGGAAGTGTACGGTGGGATATGTCTATCCCCACACGGGACTTCACTTCCTCGATATGCCTGTCGAACAGCTTGAGCAATGTCATTTGGGTATCTTTGCTACCTTGAAGCGTTTCTTTTACATCCGTTGCATTAAAATCATTTTTCCGTTTCACGAGAGAATCAAAGGCAGCGTTTACAGCCAATAGCAACTTGGCGATTTTTGCATTGGTTTCCACCGCTTCTTTACTTTTCCCATTCAACCGACTCTCACGTGGATTCCATAACTCTGGAGTACATGACAGCTTGCAACTGAATTGCGCCATCGTGTTGTTCACCGTTATTCGTCCCATAATTGGAGCCTTTCCGAACTTGTCAAGACCGCTCTTTTTCAGGTAGAGCAACACCTTGAATTTTTCTATTTTCATACGCTTATCCTTTAATGGCAAAATTACCTAATTTATAAGCGTTCTTTAATATGCAAAATATTGACAACCAGTGAATAATAGCCCATTGTGATAACTTCTGTACTCCTCATTGCGTTACCTGTATGCTTCGGTAACTGGACAGCTAACGCTTTGGTAACTGAACGAATACTACAAATCACCTTTTTTTGCGTTTTACTCATTTGGCAGAATCCAGCAAATATACTAAATACCAACCATTTAAGTTTTATCTACTCATTTCTGTTATCGCTTGCTTTCCTGTTACTTATGCACCTGGCACGTCACACATTTGCTACGACCACTACTCTGGCTAAAGGCGTGCCGATTGAAACGGTGTCGAAAATGCTGGGGCATACGAACATTGAAACGACGCAAATTTATGCCCGCATAACTAATGAGAAGATAAGAAAGGATATGGAGGTCCTTGCGGGAAAACTGGATGCCATGTTATGACCTCCATGCTGAGATTCCATATATAATGTATAAAAGCAACTATTATGGTGAGATTTGGCAATTTTGAAGTGGAATATAACCGCAATGCACCTGATAAGGTGAGCGTAAGGATAGAAACGGACGACAAGGGCGAGGTATGGTTGCCGAAATGCGACATCGCACGGGCGTATGGCGTGTTTGTACAGTCGGTAAATGCCGGACTGAAATCCCTTGCAAAAACCGGTGACTTTGATGAATACCGGGATGTGCGGGTGGAACATTTCACCTATAACGGAAAAGATTACAGTGTGGACCTCTACAATCTGGCAACCATCATTGCACTGGGATTCCGCATGAAGGGACTGAAATGCGAGGCATTCAGAAAGTGGGCTGCAAGACGGCTGGCAGAATCATTTGAAAAGAAGAAAAGTACGGTGATTCTCTGCATGAGCGGCGAAAAGAGAAACAGCTGGAACTGAAAGCCGCAGGATATGGCGGATATACGTGTCGGGATAGTCTCCCCTGTTCGGGAGGCTGTCCCGACACGTGTTTTACATAAGTTAAAAAATATAAAACCGCAAACGTGTTTATCCGTAAACCGATAATAATGTGTAACTTATGTTCCTCTTAAACCTGTAATTAAAGACAGAAACGGTATGGTGGAAGAATTTGACCTGCTTGAAGAGGTGGAAGTGCAGTTCTGCGATGAGGAATGCACGGAGTCGGTATGGCACGGAGTGAATTACAGCGAGAGCCTGTTCTGCAGGGAGAAACCGAAGTCGGAACTGACGGTAGTCATCAGAGAGGAAGGCATGATGTACTTCCTGACTGCGGACATAAAGGAGTTTGCCGGTCTGTGCCGGAAACACGGGTGGTACATCGTCTCGAACCAGCGGTTCAGCGAGGCGATGGAAATCGGCATGTGCCTGATGGAAGCCGGGAAACATGCGGGATGGTATTCGCTGGGCAGGTCGAAGGAATGGAATGCCATGATGAGGGATGTGCTGAACTTTACGTTTGAAAGGGAGAAGAAAATGGACTTCTACCCGTACGAAACGATGTTCAAGGGAGAAGTTCTTATAGACGGGTGCAGGTGTCACTACCTGCATGACTATTACCCAACGAAGATTGAAAAGACGAATGCACACCAAAAACGGGTAAGCAACCTGATATTCCGTTTTAAGGAAGGAGGACACTGTGGCGAGCTGGTCGCACGGATACTGGCACTGTGTCTGAAACATGCGGGATTCAACGGAACGAAGGAAGACACGGTACTGATACCTATACCCGCATCGACAAGGGAAAGACAGCGGAAACGCTTTCCGGTGGTATGCTACTACCTGTCGGAATGGCTGGGCATTACGGACGGTTTCAAGGCCATCTGGATAGAGGAAGACCGCGAGCAGCTGAAAGGAAAGGGAAAGGATAAGGACATACTGCGGAACCTGCAATTCACACGGCGGTATATCAGAGGAAAGAATGTTGTCCTGCTGGATGATGTACTCACGACCGGGGAGAGCTTCAGGCAACTGCAACGAAAGATGAAGCAACTGGGGGCATTGTCGGTTATCGGGGTGTTTCTGGGGAAGACGGTGTGAGTCAGTCGTATTTCATTTTCAAAAGTTGCCCTAATTCACTGTCTTTAAAGTTTGGGGTACTTTTTATTCGAGATACAATCTGTTGTGCTGCTTTAGATGAAACTGGATTTTCTTCAATCAGAGATTTCTGTAAATCCGACCGTTCAAAAAGACACTCTATAATGCGGTTGTCATTTATTGTCCAATCTTCGATGAACGTCGTTTTTTCATATTCTGGTAGATTATTAACCAAGTATCCATATTCAAAGTCACCACTAGTTGAAGGCAATAAATCTGCAAAAAATATAAAGTTTGGGCACTTGCAAAAAAAGGCACAATTAATCATTATATCTAAGTTGTCTGTAATAACTCCAAAATCACAACTTCTTTTTAAATAAAATAGTAAATCAGCATTATCGGAAAATTCTGAGATGATATTATCAAAAGTTGCAATATAAATATTGGAATATATCTCAGGAATATCCCCTCCATTCAAATATTGCTTCCATTCTTTTTCTGCATCTATAACCAAGTCATAAATCTGTTTGTTTTTAAAGGCACTTTGAAAATTATCAGGGTGAAGATGCATTAAATAATGGATGGAACGCCATAATAAGGATACTGAGCAATAAAATAATTCATTTCTCATCTTTATTGGCTGAATGATTGTTTTTTGTTTATTATGATAATAATCAAACACGTTTTCTTTAAACCATTTTTCTTGTTTTGAAAATAATAGTTCTGCCTTATTTCCCAAAAGAGGAATTTTAATACCGTCTTTATGCTCTAATTTAGGATTATAAGTAGAACGAAAATAGCAGCCTCCTTTTTTCTTTAAATCAGCATAAAAGAATTTTGGTATGATATGTGAGGCTTTTAAATCAGTTACTTCTCCTGTTAGTGCACAAAATTTATTCATGTCTATTGATTTATATATTTTTCAATGTATAGCTTTTATAATACTGTTAGTAACAATATGTGCTGTAACTGGTTAAGTATATTTTGCTTCTAAAATACTTCTTTCTCTTGGAATTGTTATAGAAGCTTCAAAATTTATATTGGGATAAAATTTTATAGGAGAATATTTATCTTCTTCCCCCAATGGAATATTTTTAATGAAATTATATTTTGTAATAAGTTTATCATTTATATTGTTGGCATTATACTCCCATTCAGCCCCTAAATCACTTATTGTATCATAGAATAATAATTTTTCTTCTGTATTAGACATCTGACATCTTAAAATCTTTATATATTCATATTTCTCCATATAATGTAAAAAACGTTGCTTATTCACATATTTTACGCACTGAAATAGTGTTCTAAAATAATTACCACTTTCATGTTGAAATCCTGTGTAATATTTGTTGTCATTATTTATAATATTTGAATATTCAATAGGACCATGATATATTGCTATATTGTTACTGCCATTTATCCTTAAACGAAAACTTTTTAAAATATCATTTATGACATCTTCATTATATTTTTTCAGATACCTATTTTTCAAAAGATTGCATCCATATTTCTTTACGCCAAAGAAAACAATCAAAAAACTAATATTAATAATGGTACGCTCTTTTAACAACTCTTTCCATTTATTTTGGTCTTTATTGAATTCATTAATATCAGCGTATACAGTATCAATTTCTGCACCACTAATAATCTCATCTACAATTACTATAGCCTCTTCAATCTGTTTAACAAAGAACTCCATAAACTCAATAGACAAATCCTGATTAGGATTTTTATTGAGCAGTGAATTAGCTTTTTCTCTATTAAATTTTATCAATTCAAAATATTTGCTTTCAAAATTTTGAATTTGAAACTGCCTTCCTTGTTCTTTCAGAGTCTGATATAAATAATAAATACTTATAAAGGCTGCTATGCCACCCAGAAATGAACCATATTTATCCAAATAATCTGCATCAAATAACCAACTTAAACCAGTTTGAATAATCAAAGTTATTGCAGCATAAATTAATAGTAATATGGTTATGCCTAAAATAATATATTCTATTCGTTTACAGTTCCTGAAAATTAATTTCATGAGCATTAGCTTGAATTATAGTTAATTGTGATTTTCTCTTTGCCGAATGACCTTGGATACTCATAGACATATAAGAATTAGAAGAAAATCCATACAATTTTTCCATCTTCTTTATTACGTTGTCTACATTTGTATCAATAATAAATATAGGTTTAGATATACATTCATGTAATATACTATTAAAGTGCTCATCAGATTTATTGAATGAATAGCCTACAATAATAATTTTGTCAGCTTCTTTCATTTTTTGCTCTGCTTTATACCATGTTTGAATAAAGGTCTTAGAAAGCACAGGTTTAATTTTTATTGGTGGCAAAAACTCAGGAATAGAATACTTTATATTATCCTCCTCAAAGTTTATATTGGGAGTTAATTGATTTTCAATAAATGAAATAATATCTAATGAGCAATATTCTTGATCTTCAATTTTTATTTCTGTTTTATTCTGAATATCTACATAATTCATCAAATTACCATGAAAATATAATGCAGGATAGTCATTTCCTTTTGTAAAGAAATATGCAAATGAAGAGTAGTTAAAAGTAACAATCTGCCAATCTCCCGGAATCTTAGAATATACGGGAAACTCATGCATTCGTTCACTATATGTTGTATATATATCATTTTCCTTCTTTTTTAAATATACCCACAACATCCATGATATATAAATGTAATTTTTTATAGATGCTGGCTTGTCTATATAAAAACCGATAAAATAATTCATCAACAAATCTTCAATATCTAATAAATTATGATATACGTGTTTTAATATAGGATGATTAGGCTCTTGCATACTTCTTTCCAAAATCTGTCTCATAACACTTTTAAAGGTGTCAGTATATACTAATTTTGAAAAATCGATAATTGATTCATCTGTAACGGCAAAGTTTTCTCCAAAAACCTCTTCTATTAATTCAGCAGTTTCTTGATCCAATGTAGCCCCTGTTTTCATTGATTCTACCTTATTCATAATAGCAACAATCAATTGACCCATTTTTTGGTTTTCAGGACTCAATGTATCCTTATCATTAGTAAGAACAGTTTGTACTCCCTCTTTAATTCTAGTAATTTCTCTACCAAAATCTTGTACAAATCTTTCTATTGTATCTTTTATAAGTTTGTCAAAATGAAATCTTAATGATGGAATAATATTACGTAGCTTCTCATCTATTTCTCGTCCATCATTTTTTATAAAATCATTAATTTGAGGAATAAGTTCATTTGTCAATGGCATTTCGATACCAGATGTTGCATCTACTCCAGCTCCTAAAACTATAACTGTCATATTTGATATTTTAAATTTCCTACAAAGATAATGATAATAAACAACTTATAAGAAAATCAGGAAGGAAAACAAGGAAAATCATTCCCTACTATGGAAATACTATGGATTGTGCCTGCGTGGAGTTGCGCACCTTTGCAGCGTAACCAATACGGAAGGATATGGAAATAATAACGATGGACAATGAGGTCGTGAAGACGATGATGGAGAAGATAGACCGCATAGCGGACTATGTTTTCAAGAAAGACAACGTGCCGAAAGAAGAAGCGGAAATCCTGCTGACGAGCGAGGAGGCGGCGGACCTGCTGAAAATCAGCACGAGGACACTGCAACGGATGCGAAAGGACAAGACTATTCCCTATATGATGGTGAGAAGCAAATGCCGGTACAGACTGACGGATCTGGAGGAATGCGTGAGACGGAAAATCGTACACTGCAATCCCAAGACGCTGGAGGAGTTCAAGCATAACTACCTGATGACAAGAAAGGAGGCGGATGATGGAAGGGATTGGTAAGGATGTGTTCGAGGAATGGATGAAGCGTCTCATGGAACGGATTGACCGGCTGGACAGCATCATATCGGTGCTGATAAACAAGGAAGCGGCGGGCGTGAAGTACATGGACGGAGAACGGTTGTATGACAATCAGGACCTGTGCGAGATGCTGAGAACGAGCAAACGGTCGCTACAGCGGTTCCGCAGCGAATACGGACTGCGCTATCAGAAAATCAGCCGCAAGACCTACTACAAGGAATCGGACGTGCTGGAGTTTATCAGCCGGAACATGGAAGAGGTGACGCTGGACGGCAAAAAGGTGCTGAAAGTGAAGGAAGGAACGGGAAAGAAAGCTCCGGGCAAAACGGCGAAAGGGAAAAAAGGAGGCAGAAGGAATACCGGGACTGACAAGCACACGTGAAACGGAGGCGAAAAGAAAAATCAGTAATGGATGGTGACCGGATGTAAACGGAAAGTTGAGGGTGAGACTGATGCAAACCGGGACTGACAAGCATACGTGAAACGGATACGAAAAGAGAAACCGGAAGTGGATGGTAAACCGGATGTAAACGGAAAGCTGAGGGCGAGCCTGATGCAAACCGGGAGTGAAAGGTGAACGGGAAACTGGAACGAAAAGAGAAACAGACCTGTACGGGAATACCGGCGGGACTATCATCAAACAATAAAAAAATCAATCAATGGAACAGAAAAAGAAAAAGCAAGAGGATGTACTGGTCGTCCGCGACGAGAAGACGGGCGAAATCAGTGTGGTTGCCGGACTGGATGCCAGGGGCTATCCCAAGAGGGCACAGGCAAAGGCGGAACACTCGCAGGAGTTTTTGCGCTTTGACCGCCACGGGGATGCGATAGACAATTTCATGAGAAATTTCTACCGCCAGTGTAAGGAGCCGACACGATTCGGTTTCTACAGGGTGGCAGCGGACACGGTGGAAGCTCTGCTTCCGGTTATCAAGGACCTGCTGAAAGACCCTGTGGCGAACGCTGACCTGCTCGCACCGCACAAAGTGGATACATCGGCGTACCAGCAAGCTGAGGAACAGCAGACTACTGAGGAGGCGAAAAAAGAAAATGCCGAAACGGAGACTGAGGAACAGCAGGTCGCGGAAGAGGTGAAAAAGGAAAAAGCCGAAACGGAGACTGAAGAACAACAGACTGCGGAAGAGGTGAAAAGAGAAAATGCTGAAACGGAGACTGAGGGACAGCAGGCTGCGGAGGAGGTGAAAAGAGAAAATGCTGAAACGGAAGCTGAGGGACAGCAGGCTGCGGAGGAGGTAAAAAGAGAAAATACGGAAGAAAACAATGTGGAACAGAAAACGGACGAGAAAATGGAAGAAATGAAACAGAAAAATCAGGAACAGCAGCCGCAGGCGGCGGAAACGCAGACGGCACAGGGACAGCAGCCCGTACAGGAAGGGCAAGCGCAGGCAAAACCGGAGAAACCGAACCTGATTGCGGACAGCGATGTGGACTGGAAGGAACTGGAACAGTTCGGTGTGAAAAGGGAAAACCTGTCTGAAAAGGACATGAAAGCCCTGATGAACTACGGGAAGACAAGGCTGGTTACGGTGGAACCGGTACTGGGTGGAGAACGCTATGAGTTGCAAGCCCGACTCTCGTTGCAGAAAGCGGAAGACGGAAAGCTGAAACTTACCCCCCACTTCGTACGCCATGAGCCGAGACTCGACGTGCCATACAACGGCTATACATTCACGGACGAGGACAAGCAGGCACTGAAACAGACGGGCAACCTGGGCAAGCTGGTGAACGTTGCCGATACGAAGACCGGAGAGATGCGCCTGGCGTACGTCAGCATCGACCGACTGACGAATGAGATTGTGGACGTACCGATGAACAAGGTGCGCATCCCGAACCGGATTGGACTGACGGAACTGTCGAAGGCGGAACAGGAAATCCTGCGTGCGGGGCTGGCACTACCCAAGGAGGTGACACTGAAGGACGGGCGCAAGTTCGAGGTCATGCTGCAGGTGAACGCTGACAAGCGCGACGTGGAGTTTGTGCCGGAGCATCTGTGGCAAGGACAGTCGCAGCGACGCGGAAACGGACAGGAGAAAAAACAGAAAAGCCCGGAAGCCCCGGATGCTACCGGACAGCAACAGAAGGAAGACGGGAATCAGGAGAACGGACAGCGGCGCAACCGCTCGTGGACGAACGAGGACGGAAGCATACGTCCGATAGGCAAATGGAAGGACGACAAATTCACAGAACAGCAGAAGGCGGACTATGTGGCGGGCAAGGTTGTAGTGCTTGCCAATGCGAAGGATGACAAGGGACAGCCCTGCACAAAATACCTGAAGTTCGACCGCGAGAAAGGCAGACCGCTGACCTATTCGGAAAACCCTGACCTGGCACAGACCATTGCCCCGTCGAACGAGAGCCGTACACAGCTTGCGGTGAACAACGAGGGCAAGACGAACGAGGTCACCAGACATGTGAAGGAGCCGCTTCAGCAGGGACAGACCGCCCCGAAGGACGACACCCAGAAACAACAGCAGGAAAAACCGAAGAAGAGCAAAGGCATGAAGGTATCCTGAGTGCCACCACTAAATCCATTACAAGAGAATAAACAACGGATTGAAACGGGGCCTCATGCGCCATGTACCGCATATTCCACGGATAACCGGTGTACCCCGTTCCACTCCACAAGAAACAAAAGTATCAATGATTAAAACAGAAAATGTATGATTACCATATTGGCAGAAAAACCGAGTGTAGCGCGTGAGATAGCACGCATCGCCGGAGCAACAAGAAAGGAAGAAGGATTTTATACAGGAAACGGCTACCATGTGACATGGGCACTGGGACATCTGGTACAACCTGCCCTGCCTGAGGGCTACGGCTTCAAGGGATTCAGCAGGGACAGCCTGCCGGTGATACCGGAGGAGTTCATACTGATCCCCCGCCAGGTAAAGACGGACAAGGGCTACAAGGCGGACGCGGCAGCGGTGAAACAGATAAAAGTGATTACGAAACTGTGGAACGAGAGCGACGGCATAATAGTGGCAACAGACTGCGCACGCGAAGGGGAACTGATATTCAGATACCTGTATGCCTATACGGGCTGTACGCTGCCCTTCCGCCGCCTGTGGATAAGCTCGCTTACGGATACCGCCATCCGCAAGGGATTGAAGGAACTGAAGGACGGGCATGAATATGACGACCTGTATCTGGCGGCAAAGGCACGCAGCGAGGCGGACTGGCTGGTGGGCATCAACGGCACGCAGGCACTGACCGTAGCCGCCGGACGGGGCACATATTCGGTAGGACGCGTACAGACACCCACGCTGGGTATGGTTTGCAAGAGGTACTGGGAGAACAGACGTTTTATACCGGAACCGGTACACCAGCTGCATTTCTCGGTGACACCGGCGGGTACGGATACGGTAGTGAAGTTTTCCTCGGTAAAGAAGTGGCAGGACAAGGAAGAGGCGGCTGCATCATACAATAAGGTAAAGGCGAAGATGTGCGCCACCGTCACTAAGGTGGAAAAGAAGGAGAAGGTGGAGAACCCGCCGCTGCTGTACGACCTGACCACACTGCAGAAGGAGGCGAACACGAAACACGGATTCACGGCGGAACAGACGCTGGAGCTGGTACAGAAGCTCTATGAAGCGAAGCTCGTCACCTATCCGAGAACATCGAGCCGCCATATTCCGGAAGATGTGTTTGCTGAAATACCGCTGCTGTTTGAACGGCTGGCAGGACACTCCGCCCTTGCGGAGAAAATCAGGGAACTGGGAGAACTGAACCGCCGTTGTGTGGATGCCTCGAAAGTGACTGACCACCATGCCCTGCTGGTGACACCCAACCGCCCGCTTGCCCTGTACAAGAACGAGCAGATCATCTACGACATGATTGCCGGACGCATGGTAGAGGCATTTTCGGAGGAATGTGTGAAGGATACGGCTACCGTAGTAGCGGAGGTGGTGCCGGACTCAGGCGAAAGATGCGAGGGCCTGACATTTGAGGCGAAAGGCTGCATCGTGCGCAAGGCAGGCTGGCGCGGCGTGTACGGAGAATACGGCGAGGACAGCGGGAATACGGCATTGCCGGACTGGGCGGAAGGCGACACACTGGTGATGGCGGGATGCTCGATGAGTTCGGGCATGACCCGACCGAAACCGCTGCATACGGAAAGTTCGCTGCTGGCAGCGATGGAGACCGCCGGACGCGATGATGTGGAGGATGAGGAGGCACGCCAGGCCCTGAAGGACTGCGGTATCGGCACACCCGCCACACGTGCCGCAATCATCGAAACGCTGCTCAGAAGGGAATACATGGTGCGTGTGAAGAAATCGCTGGTGCCGACGGAGAAAGGGCTTGCCCTGTATTCCATTGTCAAGGAGATGGACATCGCCAATGTGGAGATGACCGGACGCTGGGAAGCGGAACTGGCAAAGATAGAACAGGGAAAGACACCACATGAGGCTTTTATGAGGGACATAGAAAGCTATACCCGCAAGATTACCACGGACCTGCTTGCGTGTGACCGCATTTTCGGGCACAAGGCATCGGGCTGTACCTGCCCCAAATGCGGCACGGGCACGATGCAGTTCTACGGCAAGGTTGTGCGCTGCGACAATCCGGACTGCCTGCTGCCCGTGTTCCGCCAGATAGCGGGCAAGACACTCACCGACGAGGAAATGACCGGTCTGCTGACGGAAGGAAAGACGGCGATGCTCGGCGGGTTCAAGAGCAAGCAGGGCAAGCCCTTCAGCGCTGCGGTGACTTTTGATGCGGAGTTCAACACGAAGCTGGTGTTTGCGGAGAGTAAAGGCGAAAGAAAAGGTACGAAAACGAAAGGAAGAAGAAAATAATGAGTAATTTTGCCACTGATTCATGTCATAATCTGTTTCAACCTGGTTGTACTTTTTATTTACATGGATTTAGTGGTGGCACCCGGAGGGATACCGGGTGCCTTTTTCCTTTTCATTTCCATAATCATTTATCCACTAAATCCATCATAAAATGAAACAGAACAAGAAAAACGCTCCGGCGGAGCTGTCCTACTACGGGCTGTATCTGCTGGACTATCTGAGAAAATATCATCCGGACAAAGTATCAGACACCCCATTCATTACAGGAAGGGAGGAAGCCGCCTCGGAAACATTCGAGAAGGAAAGGACGGCAGGAAGTACGGTGGAAGCTGCACAGGAGGAAGCCATGCGCGTCCTGCTCGAAGGGCTGCACTTCTCCCCCTACGCACTGCTGCTTGAGGTGGTGGAAAACGAGTTTTCCGAAGAGGTGCAGGAACAGGAACGCGAGGCGTTCTGCCGGGAGATATTCCCGCACCTGAAAAACCTGTTTGCCGGCTATCCCACAACGGACGACACATTCGCCCTGTCGCCCGAACACGACCTGCTCTATACGGAGCTGACGGGTGCGATAATGCTTTATCTGGAGGCTTATGGCGTTTAACAAGAAGCAGAGGCTCAGGGAAAACATCGAGGCGATACGGACGGCATTCACACTGGAGAAGGAACAGCGTACGCCCACCGCACGGGAACGGGCGCTGCTGGAGAGGTACTGCGGCTTCGGGGGACTGAAGTGCATACTGAATCCCGCCAGGGAACTGACGGATGCCGTACACTGGGCGAAATCAGACCTCGAACTGTTTGCTCCGACGGTGGAGCTGCACCGTCTGATACGGGAGAACAGCCGGGACGAAACGGAGTACAGGCGGTATGTGGACTCGCTGAAGGCATCGGTGCTGACGGCATTCTATACGCCGCAGGCCATTGCGGACACCATAGCGGACGTGCTGCACGACCGCAAGGTACGCCCAAGGCTGGTGCTGGAGCCGTCGGCGGGTATGGGCGCGTTCATCAGCCCGGTATTGTCGAACAATCCGCAGGCGGAGGTGATGGCATTTGAGAAAGACCTGCTGACGGGCAAGCTGCTCGGACACCTGTACCCGCAGCAGAAGATACGCACGGAGGGTTTCGAGAAAATAGAAAAGCCGTTTCTGAACCATTTTGACCTTGCCATCTCCAATATCCCTTTCGGGGATTTCGGAGTGTTTGATGCGGAGTTCAGCCGCAGCGCATCCTTCGGCAGACGTTCGGCACAGAAAGCCATCCATGACTATTTTTTTCTGAAAGGTCTGGATGCGGTGCGTGACGGCGGCATCGTGGCGTTCGTCACCTCGCAGGGGGTGCTGAACAGTTCAAGGGTTTCCGTCAGGAACGAGATGTTCAGCAAGGCGAATCTGGTATCGGCAATACGACTGCCCAACAACCTGTTTACCGACAATGCAGGCACGGAAGCCGGCAGCGACCTGATCATCCTGCAAAAAGACCTGCAAAAGAAGGAACTGACACAGGAGGAACGGGTGCTGACCATCATACAGACGGAACATAACGGCGGACTGACGGACAACGCCTATTTCGCCTATCACACGGAGCGTATCATACATACCGATGCGAAGAGGGGTACCGACCCGTACGGAAAACCGGCGATGGTATATACGCACAGCGGAGGTGTGGAGGGTATTGCCATAGACCTGTACAGGATGCTGTCGGAAGACCTGTCTGCACGGCTGGACATGGAACGCTACAACGGCATGGGGTATGAAAGAGAGGATGTGCGGCAGAACATTGCCGTACAGACTGAGGGTATTGAGGCGAAAAGAGAAAACTCCGCTTCGGTTGCGGGTGAACTGGAGGAGGTGAAAAGAGAAAATACCCATCCGGTTGAGGGTGAACGGGCGGAGGTGAAAAGAGAAGACTCCACCTCTGTTGCTGGTATAGCGGACGGGACAAAACGGGAAGAAAACAGTGTGCAGCCGAAAGTGCAAGTGATGACCGGCATGTCGCAGGAAGCGCAAAGCAGACAGACGGGAGGAACGGTAATGGACCTGTATGACCTGTTCGGCTATACGCAGGAGGAAAGACGGATGGCTGAACAGAGTCTGAAACCGGACAGGAAGAAAGGCGGAAAGTACAAAGGGAAGAAACCCGTGCAGCCGACACTGTTCTCCCTGCCAGTGGAGGATACGGGAAGGACAACGGACAAGGGAAATGCGGAAGCGGTTGCCGGCATCAGCCCGGAAGAGGCACGCGAAATGGACGAAATCATACGCGGCGGAACGGATGCGGCTGTCCCGATAACGGAAAAGACGGGACCCGGCACCGCAACGGAAGAATCCTATGACCCGGAAGATGAAGTGTACCGCAGTCTGGACTGGGAAACGAACCCGCCCATCAACGGATTCTATGAAATGATGATGGACCTCACGCCGGAACGACGTGCGGAACTGCGCCGGCTGGGAAAGACTAAGATGGAAGCCAACACCGCCAGACAAGCGGCCGGAATAACGGAGGCGAAAAGAGAAAAAGCCGATGCGGGGAAAACGGCGGAAACGCAGGATACGACTGCTACGGTAGTCTATCCGGTGGAAAACGGATTCGAGGCGGAAAGGAAGCGCCGGATTGCGGAGGTGGAAGAAGCCATGCGCAGGGAGGAAGCCGCCCTGACACCGGAAGAGCGGCAGCGCAAACGGGAGGAGGAAATGATGCCGCGCCCGTTCAAGGGCATACTGGAGCCGCACCTGAAGGACGGCTCGCTGGCATGGGAATACACGGCAGGCGTACGGTTTCAGGTGGGCGTGCTGAAGGATGTCACCCGTTACGGCGCCACATTCCAGCCGCTGGACATGGACGGGATGCAGGCACAGAAGGCACAGCTATACATAGACCTGCGCAACACCTACGAACGGCTCTATGCCTACGAAGCGGAGAAGCACGAAGAGAACGAAATGCTGCGCCGCCACCTGAACACCTACTATGACGAGTTCGTGATGCGTTACGGCTGCCTGAACGCCAGACAGAACGTGAAGCTGCTGATGATGGACGCTTCGGGGCGCAACATGCTGGCACTGGAACGCAGCGAGAGCGGCACGATGGTGAAGGCGGACATATTCGACCGCCCCGTTTCCTTTTCGCAGGAAACGGCAGTCGCCGCAGAATCGCCGGAGGAAGCCCTGTCCGCCTCGCTGAACCTGTATGGCGGAGTAAACCTGCCCTACATGGAATCCATCTGCGACATGCCGCAGGCGGACATGCTGGAGGCACTGAAAGGACGAGTGTTCTACAACCCGCTGGCAGAGGGCTACGAGATAGCCGACCGCTTCATAGCCGGGAACGTGGTACAGAAGGCCGCCGATGTGGAGGAATGGATAAGCGGACACGGGGAGCACGGGATGCTGCCGCAGGCAAGGGAGTCGCTGGAAGCGCTGAAGGAAGCCATGCCGGAACAGATCCCGTTTGAGGAACTAGACTTCAACTTCGGGGAACGATGGATACCCACGGGCGTGTATGCCGCCTACATGAGCCGTCTGTTTGACACGGACGTGCGGATAAGCTACTCGGAGAGCCTTGACGAGTATTCGGTGGCGTGCGGCCACAGGACGATGAAAATCACCGACGAGTTTCTGGTGAAGGGGTACTACCGCCATTATGACGGGATGCACCTGCTGAAACACGCCCTGCACAACACCTGCCCCGACATGATGAAGAAGGTCGGCGAGGACGAGAACGGGAACGACATAAAGGTGCGGGACAGCGAGGGCATACAGCTGGCGAACGCGAAGATTGACGAAATCAGAAACGGATTTACGGAATGGCTGGAAGAGCAGTCGCCGGAGTTCAAGAAACGGCTGACGGACATGTATAACAACAAGTTCAACTGCTTCGTACGACCGAAATATGACGGCTCGCACCAGAAATTTCCGGAACTGAATCTGAAAGGACTGGGAATGATAGACCTGTACCCCAGCCAGAAGGACTGCATCTGGATGCTGAAACAGAACGGCGGAGGAATAGCCGACCACGAGGTGGGAACCGGCAAGACGCTGATCATGTGCGTGGCAGCGCACGAGATGAAGCGTCTGGGACTGGTACACAAGCCGATGATTATCGGGCTGAAGGCGAATGTAAGGGAGATAGCCGAATGCTACCGCACGGCATATCCCAACGCAAGAGTGCTGTATGCCTCGGAAAAGGATTTTGCCGCATCCGGCAGGGTACGCTTCTTCAACGACATACGGAACAACGACTGGGACTGCATCATCATGCGTCACGACCAGTTCGGAAAAATCCCGCAGTCGCCGGAACTGCAGCAGCGGATATTGCAGGCGGAGCTGGATACGGTGGAGGAAAATCTGGAAGTGCTGCGCTCGCAGGGCAGGGACGTGTCGCGTGCGATGCTGAAGGGACTGGAGAAACGCAAGTTCAACCTGCAAGCCAAGCTGGAGAAGGTGGAACACGCGATAAAGTCGAGGACGGACGATGTGGTGGACTTCAGGCAGATGGGCATCGACCATATCTTCGTGGACGAGTCGCACCAGTTCAAGAACCTGACGTTCAACACAAGGCATGACCGCGTGGCGGGTCTGGGCAACTCGGAAGGCAGCCAGAAGGCACTGAACCTGCTGTTTGCCATCCGTACCATCCAGGAGCGGACGGGAAAGGATCTGGGAGCGACGTTCCTGTCGGGCACGACCATCAGCAACTCGCTGACGGAGCTGTACCTGCTTTTCAAGTACCTGCGCCCGAAGGAGCTGGAAAGGCAGGACATCCGATGCTTTGACGCATGGGCGGCAATCTTCGCCAAGAAGACAACGGATTTCGAGTTCAATGTGACGAACAACATCGTGCAGAAGGAACGCTTCCGCTACTTCATCAAGGTACCGGAGCTGGCGGCGTTCTACAACGAAATCACGGACTACCGCACGGCAGAGGATGTGGGCGTGGACCGTCCGCACAAGAACGAGATACTGCACAACATACCTCCCACGCCCGACCAGGAACATTTCATCAAACAGCTGATGGAATTTGCCAAGACGGGTGACGCCACGCTGCTGGGGCGCGGAAAGCTGTCGGAAACGGAGGAAAAGGCGAAGATGCTCATCGCCACGGACTACGCAAGGAAGATGGCACTGGACATGCGTATGATAGACCCGGCGTATGAAGACCACCCGGACAACAAGGCGAGTCACTGCGCAAGGATGATAGCGGAATACTACCGCAGGTATGATGCACAGAAAGGAACGCAGTTCGTGTTTTCGGACCTGGGGACGTACCAGTCGGGCGGGTGGAGCGTATATACCGAGATAAAGCGCAAACTGGTGGAAGACCACGGCATACCGGCACACGAGATACGCTTCATACAGGAATGCAAGAGCGAGAAGTCAAGGAAAGCGGTGATTGAAGCGATGAACGAGGGATATGTGCGCGTGCTGTTCGGCTCGACCTCGATGCTCGGTACGGGCGTGAACGCCCAGCGCAGGGCGGTGGCCATCCACCACCTGGACACGCCGTGGCGTCCGTCTGACCTCGCCCAACGTGACGGACGGGCGGTGAGAAAGGGCAACGAGATAGCGAAGCTGTACGCCGACAACCGGGTGGATGTCATCATCTATGCGGTGGAAAAATCGCTGGACTCGTACAAGTTCAACCTGCTGCACTGCAAGCAGACGTTCATCAGTCAGCTGAAGAGCGGTGCGATGGGCGCGAGAACCATAGACGAGGGAGCGATGGACGAGAAGTCGGGCATGAATTTTTCGGAATACATGGCGATACTGTCGGGAAACACCGACCTGCTGGACAAGGCGAAGCTGGAGAAGAAGATTGCCTCGCTGGAGGGTGAACGCAAGTCCTTCAGCAAGGGCAAGCGCGAGTCCGAACTGAAACTGGAGGGCAAAAGCGGAGAACTGAGGAACAACCAGGCCACCATAGCCGCCATGACGGAGGACTGGGAGAAGTTCACCGCTGCCGCCCGGACAGACCGGGAAGGCAACCGGCTCAACCTGATAAAGATTGACGGGCTGGATTCCACCGACGAGAAGACAATCGGCAAGCGCCTGCAGGAGATAGCCAGGAATGCCACGACGGGCGGACAGTACAAGCGAGTGGGCGAACTGTACGGCTTCCCCGTCGAGGTGGTCAGCGAAAGGACGCTCAAAGACGGGCTGGAGTTCTGCGACAACCGCTTTGTGGTGGCGGGCAACTACAGGTACAGCTACAACAACGGGCATCTGGCGATGGCTGACACACACGCCGCCGCCATGAATTTTCTGAACGCACTGGAGAGGATACCGGGTATCATCGACCAGTACAGGAAGAAGAACGAGGTGCTGGAGCGGGAAATTCCGCAGTTGCAGGAGATAGCCGGAAAGACATGGAAGAAGGAGGACGAGCTGAAACAGCTGAAGTCCGAACTCGCCGCACTGGACCGCAAGATACAGCTGGAGCTGGCTCCAGTTATGTCAGAAGTTGCCGAAAAGAAACAGGATAGTGTACAACTGAATAAACATTTATTAAATGTCAACAGAAGTAAGATAAATGCAACTATCAGAAAGTAATTAATCTTAAGAATAGTATCTATTATAGAAAACTGGCGGAGTATTCTTTATACACTCTGTCAGTTTTCTTTTATCTGTATATATGAATATTTGTTTATTAAATTGGATACTTTTCCCAAAAAATGTCTTTACGTATCACTTTAGAATTGCCATTTTCAAACTGACAACATTTTGAAGATTATTTATTTAATGGCTAATTAAAAGATATTTGGAGAATGTTTAATTATTTTATATAAAAGTATTTTATAGAAAATAAATTCTCCGTTTCTTTACCTTTACTATTATATATTCTTAGCTTCTTTTTCTAAAAAAAGAATAGTTGTTTTGGAAATATTTTTTTTAAAGTATATTTGCACACTAGAATATATATTTATACATAATCAACGTGACTAGCGTGCAGATTTATGAAAGTAATAAATTTTAAGTTCCAAATTGGTACTCTTTTGTTTGATTAGTTTTCTGTCTGCTTTGATAAAGATTATTATTTGGAAGAGAATTTTATGGTTGATATAAAAGAGACATTTTGTAGATGATTTGTATTTGCAGGGTATATTTTTGAATAACTGTCTGTAAGAAACTGTGCAGTTATCGTTCAGTGAAGTGATAAAAGGAGGAAAACAGGTTTTAGACTTGGGAATCTCGTCTAATGAAATTAGCTTATTAAGAAATGGATGGTAAAAAACAGAGGATAAAATATCATTTTTATAGTAAAGTGTTACAATTAATTTAATATCATATGTCTATGAAACTGAAAAGACGAATAAAGACATTCTCATTATGCATGATCTGCTGTGTTGTTTGCTTCTCGCAGACCAAGCCTATTTACCAAGATGCTACAAAATCAATGGAAGAGCGCATAGAAGACGCTTTGTCACGTATGACATTAGAAGAAAAAGTGAGATTACTCCACGCTAATGGAGGATACCGTGCTTGGGGAGTACCACGATTAGGTATACCTGATAACAATCCTACAGACGGACCAATTGGTTTGCGTCCGGAGATGCGTTGGGAGGATTGGACAGATGCCAAAGCAATTAATGATTCCTGTACTGCATATCCTGCCCTCATTTGTATGGCTGCCACATGGAATCCAGAAATGGGTTATTTGTTGGGTAAGTCTTACAGCGAGGAGGCGCTGTTTCGAAACAAGAATATCATCTTAGGACCAGGTGTGAATATTTACCGGACACCTCTGAACGGACGCAATTTCGAGTATATGGGGGAAGACCCTTACTTGACTTCACAAATGGCTGTTTCCTACATCCGAGGAGTACAATCCAATCATGTAGCGGCTTGTGTGAAGCATTTTGCAGTGAACAATCAGGAGACAGGTCGCATGGATATTAATACGATTGTAGACGAAAGAACCATGCACGAAATTTATTTACCCGCTTTTAAGGCAGCTGTGCAAAAAGGTAATGTTTGGACAATTATGGGAGCTTATAACCAATATAATGGTCAGCATTGTTGCCATAACAAATATCTGTTGGACGAATTACTCCGGAAGGAATGGGGCTTTGATGGGGTAGTACTCTCTGATTTTGGTGGAACACACAATACTCAAGAGGCAATAGACAATGGATTGGATATGGAATTTGGAACAAAATTGGGTTCAGCAAAAGCTTTTGATAACTATTATTTGGGGATGCCTTACCTGAAATTGCTGAAAAGTGGAAAGGCAAGTGAAGATGTATTGAATGAAAAAGTGAGGAGAATTTTGCGTATGATGTATCGAACTAATATGTCGGAGGGTCGCCCCTGGGGAACGCTTGCCTCTGAACGACATGCTTGGGAATCTCGTTGTATTGCAGAAGAAGGCATTGTTCTATTGAAAAATAAAAAAAAATTACTTCCCTTAGATGTGACGAAGTTAAAAAAAATATTGGTAGTAGGTGAAAATGCCATACGAACAACTGCTAATAACGGAGGTTCTTCAGAAGTTAAAGCTAAGTATGAGGTGTTGGCTTTAGATGCTATACGAAATTTTGCAGGTAAAGAAATTGAGGTGATTTATCAAACAGGATACACTACCAAGGAAGGAACGAATAAAAGTGATAGCTTGCGGAATGCTGCTGTGGAAGCAGCACGTCATACTGACGTTGTTTTGTTTATTGGTGGATTAATTAAGGAACCACAACAAGACAACGAAGGCACTGACCGGAAATCCTATAATCTACTTTATGGACAAGACGAATTGATTACAGCATTAGCAGCAGTTAATCCTAATATTGTGGCAGTGATGACAGGCGGAAACGCATATGCCATGCCTTGGGTTAATCAAGTGCCGTCCATTGTTCAGGCTTGGTATGGCGGAACAGAGAGTGGCAATGCTATTGCATCGGTCTTATTCGGTCAGACAAACCCTTCTGGCAAATTACCTTTCACTTTTCCGGTTCAATTGGAGGACAATGCTGCACATGCCCTAAATGCCTATCCGGGAGACGGTAAAACTGTGGAATACAAAGAAGGTATCTTTGTTGGCTATCGTTGGGCAGAGAAAGAAAAAATTAAGCCACTGTTTGCGTTTGGACACGGATTAAGTTATACTACATTTAAATATGGAGAACCCAAAATTGACAAACAAACGATGACCGAGGCTGATAGTTTAGTGTTGAGGCTACCGATTACAAATGTAGGTGAACGAGAAGGAGCAGAAGTTGTACAGTTGTATATCCATGACAATGAATCCTCCTTACCTCGTCCTATAAAAGAACTAAAAGGCTTCCAAAAGATCAAGTTAGCTCCGGGAGAAACTGCTCAGGTTTCATTTGTGATAACCAAAGAGTCTTTGAGTTTCTATCATCCTGACAAACACACTTGGATAGCAGAACCGGGTAAATTCCAAGCTTTGATTGGTTCTGCTTCGGATGATATAAGAGCGAAAGTTTCATTCGATTTGAGGTAAAACATATTAATATTACTACAACCACAAATGGTATTGTGTGCTGTTGTAATCAGTGAGATAAATCTTTTACATTATGTTATAAATGGAAAATAAGTGTAGACTTCTGACATAAATATTAAATACTTATGCCAGAAGTCTGAATTATTCTTGGAGATAAATTATCTAATTATAGTCTGACTACAAAACGATATTGCATATCTTCTTCAAACCACATTGTGTAATTTGTACCCCATACATTGTTGAAAAGGCAAAAATGAACTCCATCTTCCACTTTTGGCAATTCATTGTTAAAATCTAATAACGAACTGTTTCCAAACATAACCAAAGGAGCGTCTAAAGATGTAAGAGATATTTGAGGTCCATCTATGTTTTTCAGCTCTACTCCTTCAATACACACGTGCATCTTTCTGTTTCCGTGACTTTCGACATCTCTGAAATTGACCATTTCACCCATTTTATCAACAAACCAATCTCCTCGGTTTACTGTGGGGATAAAAGAGAACCACAGAGCTTCCGGAAGTCTATAAGCTTGCTTGCCGAACCATTTTAAAGTAGCCTGTATTTCCTTTTGGGCATTTGGAAAGACTAATTCTACATAAATTATTTCAGGATTTCCTCCTACCACTTGCTTTTTTCTGTCGACAAGGCTCATCTTCAGTAAAATTGAGGTACCGTTCTTGTCTTTTTTGTTATAGGCAGATATTAAAGTGGGATGCCATACCTTTGACACTACATTAAACTTTTCCAATCCCGGCTTACCAAAATCAGCCAATGTCCACTGCATTTTTTTTGTCAGATATTGGTTGAAAAATCTTTCATAATCATCATTTGAGAATGTCTGATATGAGTACAAGAATAATGGATTCTTTTCGCTTGCCCACTCTTTCCCACTCTTGTTATCTTTCAAAGAAATAATAGATCCATTGGAAGCACTGATTTTGAAATTATAATATTTTGTCTTGATAATTTTATCCAGATTTTTTATTTTTGAATAACTTGAGATTTCAGGAACAGATGGGGATAAGGCCTTTAAGACAGTTAATGCCTCTTGTTTCTCTTCTGCTGGTAAGGTTTTAATTGCACGGTCAATATGGCTTCTTTTCTCTTTCCACGACTGTTCCATTTGTTTGAAATTGGACTTTTGGCGTGCTGCCTTGAAATCAGCAGGAAGGTATATGTTCCAATCTTTTAAAAAAGTCTTTACGTCTCTTCCCCAAGTATGTTCGGCAACCATTAACAAAGGCAATCCGAATGCCATATCCTGTTTACTTCCAAAAGTCAATTTGTCTTGATTTATCCAATCGAGTCTCAATCGGGAAAGTGCACGAAACTCTGCCATTAAGACAGGATCACTTCCAACTCCGTGAATCCAGGTATCTCCTAACTCCTTGGTAATTACAGGAAGCAAGTTTTCTATTTTCAATACTTCGTTAGCTACATCATCTAGAGTGGATGCTACTATTTCCGCATTGGGGTATTTTTTATGAAGTTCTTTATAAATGTCATTTACTTGCTGGCGCGAATGAGGTCCTAAGTTATCATTCGTAAAGCGTATATCCACCATTACATCAGTTCCCGGCAACACGAATTGATCACCATATTCTTGTTGATACATCACGATGATACTACTTCCATCCGGTGCACACCATTTGAATAAAGCGGGGATATCTGGAGCCGTACTAGCAGGGTTGACGCCAATATGTAAAAAGCGAATACCGTTTTTGGCTAGAATAGGAATCAGTGAACGAGTGTGTCCTGGAACATCGGTCATCTTTGCAGAAATTGTTTTTTTACCAAATCGTTTATCTAAATTTTTGGATATTTGGATGCCTAAATCGTATAAAGATGAATCTGACAATTCTGTTTGAGTAGAAAATGGCAAAGCATGCCAAGTTATATCGCCATTTTTTATAGCATTTTCCATTCGTTTTTTCATACCAGAATCTTGTGAGTTTAAAAATTCGGAAATTAACCAAGAACCTGTAGTCCAACGATAGCGTTCATTGGTCTTACTTTGACGAAGTGACTCCGTCAAATTTAAAGTGTTGGGAATAAAATTATTCATATAAGTTTTGATGACAGAGTCACCGGAGTTGGTGAACCCAATATCGAGATGAGTCTTAAATATCAAATGTATTTTCTTAATCTGTTTAGGGTTGATAGGAGTTTCTTGTTGAATGATTTTTGCTAATCCATCCATTGTAAATAGGACAGCATACAGTAATATTAACCAATGTTTTACTTTTTTCATAAATAAATAATTTAATAAATTTTGCTTGATATTAATTTTGATGTCAAAAGTACAATAAACTCAATAGAGTATACAAAATAATATGACCACTACGTTACAGATAATTCCTATCGTTTCTATGGCAAGACCAATAGTAAATGTAATTATTCCACGTAGTAATCATCAAGCTTGAAATTTGATTCGCCTTGCCTAGCTTCGCTAAGAATGACAGAATACAAGCTACAATATTTATTATAAAGTATTTCATTTTGGATATATGAATAAATAGAAAAGCACCAAGTATCTATAGTTCGGCAAAAAAATAAATTTGTAGAACAAATTCACTTGTTCTTAACTCTAATTAAAACGAATTTTTCAGCTTCAAGCTGATAAAACTACTTGCCATGTTTATCCCCACAATAAAGAAAATACCGAGGAACAGAAGTTAAATAATATAGTCTTTCAACAACCATAAAATGATTGATACCAATACTTCATTTCCTGTATCAATATTTTATTTTCGTCTGATAGGAGTAACAAGCTGTTATATGGCACATAATATGTGATAAATCCCCAAATAAGGAAATAGTAATGCCATTTGTCTATTCCAAAATGATTAACTTCAAACTGTATCTTAAGTCTTTACTTCGTGAACGCGAAAACACTGTTTTGTATTCTAACAGACTATATTTGTATATACTAACATAGTCTTTTCCAAAACCAGTATAACGGTTCCGATTTTAACTACAATCACTTTGTATCTTACCCACCTGATTACAACAACTTCCAGCTTATCAGGATCGAAAAAGTACTTCAAAGATAAATTAGTAATGTATCCGAAGGGATCATCATCAGCCATTAAGCGTTTAGTTATCGCTTTAATATAGGTTTGTAATTTCATCAAATCGTACGTGTCGATAGATAAATTAGGTAACAGTAAATTTTGTTCTGCTATCACTTTTTCCTTCCTCTCACGCACCAGTGTAAAATTCAATGACAAGCATTAAATACGCCTTGAGGCGTTCTTATAATAAATTGCGAATACCTTTCCTATTTTGAAAGATTGTTCCTGAGATTTTAGTAGAAAGGTACTTGTCATAATTTATTTTTCTCATAACTATATACTGTTATCCATATTATAATATGTGTGAACATTTATAGTGCTGTACAAATATATGATTTTAATATTTAAAACAGAGGAAACTCTAAAGTTTTTTTGCTAAAAAGATTTATCTTTGCATCATAAAAAAATAACAGAGAGTATATGACTATAAAATTAGACAACAACTCCGAAAAAACACTTTATATTCAAACAGAAGAGCTTTCAAGAAAGTTATCGAATTGGAAGAATATAAGAATGGAAAATTACCTTCCAATGATATTTTATAGTCTGAACAATTAAATATATAAAGGAACACACTTCACTAAGTCATTTACAAACTTATGTTCGAGAGGTTATTAGTCAGAAAAAAGTGTATGATACAAAAGTCATAAATAAAGATATTGTAAGGGAATAATTGGTTGTGTTTTTCACAGGAGATGAAAATACTAAGTATTGAAATTAAGAACTTCGAACTGCACGTCAGTTTTAAAAAGTTACCTAGGGAAATCTATTCCTTTTTCAATATAGACTCTAAGAAAAGTATAAAATATATGATGTTGGAACGAGGAGTACTCAACAATAAGGGATACCCCCTTTTGTCTCTTATTTCAGTTAGAGTATACCGTTGATTGGTAAGAAAAAAAATTGTATTTTACATCAATAGAGTTTATATTAAGTATAACGTAGGCTGTTATCGTGCAGATAGTTTTATCTATACCAAAAAAGTGGAAAGATGATATTTCTGAAGAACTTATCTAAGAAATCTTTGATGAGAGTATATAAACTGTATTGTATTTGAATGAGAATACTTATGTTTAATCGAGATGCTTATGGCCTTTAATTTAATGTACTATTGAAAAACTTTTAGTCATATCCACTATGGAAATGAGATATGTTCATCAAAAAAGTCCAAAATTAAATTACTGACTTTTTTGAAGATATCTATACTTTTTGCAATTTTAAATTCATAATATAGCACAAAGATTTTGTTGAGCAAAATGTATATTGGTGTTGTAGATTGTTTTTTACTTGATTTGTCTAACTTTAATTCTGTAGTATAGAGAGAAATGAATAAGATAACACTATCGGATGTTTGTTTAGAAATGAATTTTGGAACTTTCTATGCAACTTATTATACACGTTTTATACGTTACGCCTATTATTATGTGAATGATTCTTCTACATCCGAAGATATTGTTCACGACGCTTTGCTCTACTTTTGGGAAAACAAATGCAATATACCCAAAGAAACGGATGTAATAGGTTATATCTTGTTAACTGTTAAAAATAAGTGTTTAAACTACTTAAAACATTTGTCGGTCGAGCAAGAATATAGTAAGCTCTGCACCAACTTGCAGGATTGGGAAATTACTACCCGTATTCAGACGTTGGAAAACGACAGCTATGATTCAATCTTTTTGGAAGATGTCCAGAAGATTTTGAAGCAAGCATTGGCCAAGTTGCCGGATAAAACTCGTGAAATCTTCGTACTGAACCGTTTGAAGAATAAGTCGCGAAAAGAAATTGCAAGTATTTTAGGCATATCTCTACAAAAAGTGGACTATCATATCAATAAGGCTATCAATTTACTATCTTATGAGTTGAAAGATTATTTACCATTGATGATATTTCTACTATATGATTGTTGATGAATGAGTTACAACACTATATATACCCTATTCTCTTTCCCTTACAAAAGCCATCAGTCGGTGACAAAACCTCCCCTTTCATACTTTTCAGTAAATAGAAAACAAACAAAATAAAAAAAAATAGGGTTCTTGTTTGGGATTTTTCAAAGTTGAGTTGCTCTAATTATGAATCCCCCAAAAAAATGAAGATGGAAAAAGACATATTATACCGCTATTTTGAAGGAATAGCCACTGAAGAAGAAAAGAATTCCATTCATCAGTGGATTGAAGAAAGTTCAGATAACCGGAAGTTATTTATACGGGAACGAATTCGTTTTGATGCGACATTGCTAATGGACGAGGAAGCCATAGCAACTTCGTCGAAGCACATTCACCTCTCTCGATGGATAATTAATACAATCAAGATAGCTGCTTCTGTACTTGTTTTAATCGGCTGTTTGCATTTCTTTGAACTGTATCAGCAGGATAAACAATCTAAAAAAACGCAAATGGTTTATGTACCGGCTGGCAATCGAAGCAAATTGCTGTTGCCAGATGGAACTACAATATGGTTGAATTCTAACACCCGCCTTCAGTATCCTTTGATTTTTGCAAATGGCAAGAGAGAAATAATGCTGGATGGAGAAGCTTATTTAAAAGTTGCCAAAAGTAAGGAACCTTTTATTGTCAAGACTAATAAATATAATGTTCAGGTATTAGGAACTACCTTTAGTGTTACGGCCTATGCTGCAGATTCGGTTTTTCAAACAAGTCTCTATGAGGGACGAATTAAAGTTGTCGATAATAATATGACATCGATATATTTATCTCCGGGTGAAACTGCATATTCCCAAGGTGATTCATTGTATGTTACGAATACAAAAGATTCGGATGAATATCGTTGGACAGATGGATTGATATGTGTAACAGATAAGCAATTCTCTGAAATAATGAAAAAATTTGAACGGATTTTTGATATACAGATTGTAATGAACGATTCATCACTTAGTAAACTTAGATATAATGGTAAATTCCGTATAGTAGATGGAGTGGAACATGCCTTGAAGGTGTTGCAGAATGATTATCCTTTTGTTTACCGAAGAAATATAGATGATAGTGTGATTTATATAGAAACAAAAAAATGACATATTTTCTTATAATTGTTCAACTCATAAATAAAATAGCCTATGAAATAATAAAAAAGAGAATTTAAATGAAAAAGAAAGTCGGTAGATGCTGCAACATTTACCGACTCAAAAACATTAGATAATGCTAATCCTAGCATTAAAATTAATATTAATAGCAAATATATGAAAAACATGCATTTAAGTGAATACTTTTGGAATAAAGAATGTATTTTTAATAAATTTAGACATTCTTTATCAATCGCCATGTGTTTATTATTACCTTCATCCATGGTGTATGCAGAGAATTTACAAGATCTCAAAATTGAAATTAATAAGAAAAATTTAAAATTATCTCAGTTGATCAAAACAGTAGAGAATCAAACAGATTATTTGTTTGTATCAAATAAATCTATTGATTTGAATATGACTGTAAGTTTGCAAAATGGTAAAGGATCCGTGAAGGAGGTACTGAATGATGCTTTGGAAGAATTAGGTTTAACGTATCGTATAGAAGGAGTAAATATTATCCTGATTCAGAATAAACAAACGAACTCTACCGGTAATAAAAAGATAAGTGGTACCGTGGTTGATCGTAAAGGAGAGGCAATCATTGGAGCTAACGTAGTAGTAAAAGGTAATGGAGGTATTGGAACAATTACGGATATGAATGGTAATTTTCAACTTGATGTTCCTGAAAAATCTGTGCTTACTATTACTTATATCGGTTATATACCATATGAGGTAAAGGTTGATAAAATTTCCAACCTACAAGTTGTATTACGTGAAGACTCTAAAAGTTTGGATGAGGTAGTTGTAATCGGTTACGGTACACAGAAGAAAAGTGATATTACAGGTGCTATTACTCAGGTGAAAGCGGATGATTTACCCTTGACTGGTAATGTTTCTTTGGGACAAATGCTTTCAGGTAAGGCTCCTGGTATGCAAATTACACTTAATAATGCCCAACCGGGTGGAGCTGTTACTGTACAAATCCGTGGTAATGCTGCTGGAGGTGCAGGAAATCCCGGACCTTTGTATGTTATCGATGGCTATCCGATGAATGTGGATAATATGGAACCAGGAGGCGGTAAGTACGATGGCGGTAGTAAATCTCCATTGAATAATTTAAACCCTGCCGATATTGAGTCAATTGAGGTGTTAAAAGATGCTGCAGCTACTTCTATTTATGGTGCACGTGCTGCTAACGGTGTCGTCTTGATTACTACTAAACGAGGAAAAGAAGGTGCTGCGCCTATGGTGAAATACTCAGGTTCTGTTTCTTTATCCAAAAGAGCCAAGCATGAAAAAATGCTGGATGCAGCTGGTTTTATGACGGAACACAATCGAATTGGCTATGAAAATTGGTTAGCTGATAATAAAATTTACCCATATGGTTCTACAGACCCCAATAGTGTAGCTCCTTATGAGAATAAATATTCTAGTGATGATATAGCTAATGCACAGACTACAGACTGGCTTGGAGCCGTAGAGAGAGATGCCATTATGACTCAACATAACATTTCATTAACAGGTGGTACCAATAAGACATCTTACTATGTATCAGGTAGTTATTTGAATCAGGAAGGGGTCATCAAAAGTACGGGTATAGAGCGTTATTCTGGACGTTTCAATTTCGATCAAACATTTAATAAATATATTAAGGCTGGAGTTAATTTCAGTATTAGTCAAAGTACTAATGATAATGCCCCATTAACAACAAGTCAAAATGAAAATGCTGGTATTATTCGTGCGGCAATGACTGCAAATCCTACTTTACCAATTTATGATGAAAACGGTGATTATATGATAGACCCTCAGCAACCATTTCTGCCTAATCCAGTATCTTTACTGGAAGTGGATGATGAAAGTCATAATTTAGAGTTGCTTGGTAATTTTTACCTGCAGGTTACTCCGATAGAGGGGCTGAATATCCGTATGAATGCTGGTTTTCAAAAAGATAAAGGAGAGCGTAATACCTATATGCCTAAAACTACACTTTATGGTTTTAAGGAAGATGGTAGAGCTACTCGTTCCTTTATCAACCGAAACAACAATGTATTCGATATTACTGCGACTTATGACAAAACATTTGCGGAGAAACATTCATTTACAGTGATGGGAGGTTATTCTTATCAAAAGTTTTTCACAGATGGACTAGATGCTTCTAATAGTAAATTCTTGACTGATATCTTCAAGTGGTATAATCTGGGGGCTGGCGAATCAGCCAAACCTACTGTCGGATCTTATGGCAATGAGGAGGTTCTGGGTTCTGTGTTTGCACGTTTGAACTACAACTATGATAATCGCTATCTGATTGCAGCTACATTTCGTGGTGATGCTTCTTCCAAATTTGCAGAAAACAATAAATGGGGATTTTTCCCATCAGTTGCTTTGGCATGGCGTGTCAACAATGAAGCTTTTATGCAAGATCAAGATATAGTGTCTGATCTTAAACTGCGTGTCAGCTTCGGTCAGACTGGTAATGCGAATATTGGTAGTAATGCCTTGGCTTTATATGATACAGGGCGTAACTATACGTTTGGAGATCAGGTTGCTACTGGTGTAACACAGACTCAATTGGCTAATCCTAACTTGAAGTGGGAAACTACCACCGAATTTAACTTTGGTGTTGATTTTGGTTTCTTCAATAATCGCATTGTGGGTTCCATGGAATATTTTACCCGTAGGGTGTCTGATTTATTGGATACCAAGAAGCTAATGTCTTATAACCCGATCAATACCATTGTTGCTAATATTGGTGTGAAAGGAAGTAAAGGTTTCGAATTGGGTTTGACTACCCGTAATCTGATTGGAGAGTTTCAGTGGACTACAGACTATGTTTTCTCCTTTTATCGTGATCGTTGGGTAGAAAGAAGTCCACAATGGAAGAAGGCTATTTATGAGAATGAACATGATATGCTGAATGCACGTTACCTAATGCTCTCTGACGGACTTGTACAACCTGAGGATATGAATCCTGACGGAACTTGTAAAATACCTCATATGCCAAATGCAAAGCCTGGTATGATTAAGTATAAAGATTTGCATGGACGTGATGAAAACGGTAACCTGACTGATGGTCCGGATGGTAAGTTGGACGAGGCTGATATTGTATATATGGGCACAGCTACTTCCAAATTTTATGTAGGATTTGGTAATACTTTTACTTATAAAGGTTTTGATTTAAATATTTTCTTTTATGGCTACTTAGGTAGAAAGTTAGAAAATCCAGCATATCTTTCCTATTTGAAGGGGTCGAATGCTATTTTAAATGGTTCTAACATGTTAGCGGAAGTAACAAATCGTTGGGCGCATGACAATCCTAACGGGAAATTCCCCACATGTTTGAACAGCCCATATGATAACTTCAGTACGGACTTTTGGCTGGAGAACGCAAACTTCTTGCGTTGTAAGAACATAACACTAGGATATACTCTTCCTAAGTTAGGTAACTTCAGTAAGTTAGTGAAAAATTTGCGTTTATATGCTGATGTTCAAAATCCGTTTGTTATCACTAAGTATAGCGGCATCGATCCGGAGATGAACGGTCTTGCAGCTTATCCGACTCAAACAACAATGTCTTTTGGGGTAGATATAACTTTTTAATTAGATTTTAATATGAGACTTTTGAATAATATAAAACAGATTACATTGGTAGCCTTGTTAGGAATAGGCATGGAATCTTGTTTAGATTTAGATCCTGTAATATATGATAAGATTATTCCTGAAAATTTTTACAAAACAGAGTCTGATGCCAAAGCAGCAGTAACAGGAATTTATAGTCCATTAGGCTCACCTGGTGATATTTATGGTGGTTGGACGGAAACATTTTGGATGATAAATAACTTGTGTGCAGATGACATGGGTACACAACGTGATGATTATGAATTTATGGAGAAGTTTCAATGGAATTCTACAACATATGCAGCGTATAAATTCTATAATATGTTTGTAAAAGAGGCTAATCGGGCCACTTTGGTCATAGACGATTTGCAAAAATCTCCTATAGATGATGATGTTAAGAAACAATATATAGCAGAACTGCAGTGTATTCGTGGTCAATATCTCTTCTTCTTATATGATTTTTACGGAACTGCTAATGTGACTACTGATGTTGAAATTCTGCGCCATCCAGAAAATGAGATAATTTTGGAGCGCTTACCGAAAGATGAGTTTATTAAATTGATTGAAACTGATTTGAAAGCTGCTGCAGAGATTTTGCCGGTATCTTATGATGATTCTGAATACGGACGGCTCACTAAAGGCGCTGCCTATACCATTCTGGAAAAACTTTATATGCAGGAAAAGCGTTGGGCAGATGCTGAAACCTATTGCCGAAAAATTCAAGGGTTAGGATACAAGTTACAGCCTACTTATTCATCTGTATTTAGCATAGAGAATGAACGCAATAATGAAATTATCTGGGCATTACCTTGTCAATCTGAGACAAATGGTAATGGGAATACCTGGACTACTCATGTGCTTCCTCCTGAACTTCCTTCTTTCTGGACGAATAGCAAAGTGCAAAGATGGAATGTATATAATATGCCATGGAAATATTACGATCACCATTTTCAACAACCAGGAGATGAACGTGCAATGGCACCTTCACTTATTACAGAATTTGAATATATAAGCAATGGTGAAACGAAATTAGCAAGCCGTAACAATGGTTATCCCAATTTAGTAAAGGGAGCTTTGCCTGTCAAGTATCCTGAAGACCCGACACAGATTTCAGAAAAAGCAGGTAATGATGTAGTGGTATATCGTTACGCTGATGTCTTGTTGGAGTTAGCCGAAGCTATAAACGAACAGAAGGGTCCTACACAGGAAGCTATTGGATTGGTAGAGCAGATTCGTGCCCGTGCTGGTATACCCAATACTATTCCAACTACAGCTACAGCTAGTAAAGAGAATTTCCGTGACTTTATATTGGATGAACGCGGCCGTGAATTATATTGTGAAGGACATCGTCGACGTGACTTAATTAGACATGGGAAATGGATACAATCAGCAGTAGACCAAGGATATATTCCAGAAGGAAGAGAGGCTGATTATAAGCATATGGTACTTTTTCCTATTCCGCAAGAGGTAATAGATGAGTCAAAAGGTAAAATTAAGCAAAACGAAGGGTATTAGTATTATATAATAGCTAGACAGTCCCTATATTTTGCGGTATTTCCCTAAATATAGGGACTTCTATTTTAATCAGAACTTTCAATAATTATTTGAGTATTCTAACAATATTGTTTTGGGAAGTAAAATAAAATTATATATGAATTTTTTTAAGCAAATAAGTGTTTTCCTGACAATTTTTGTCTTGTTGGGATTTTACGCTTGTAGTTCAAGCGATGGAGTTTCACAGGAAGGAGATGTTTGGTTCATTGAAAATAGTCATTTGAAAATAACCATTCAACCTACTGGTGTATTGAACGTATATGATAAAAAAGGAAATCGAGAGTGGCGACAAGTAGCTTCAAAAGATAAAAAAATAGAGAATGTTCATGAAGTAAGTACTACTGATAAATGGGCGATAGCATTCGAAACGGAAGTTAATAATTATCCGTTCTTGGTAAAACTGAGTCTTCCAAAAGCCTCTGCAGACTTGGAGATAGAAGCTGATATGGAAAATCATGATACTCCGATAGAGGATATTCCTTTTTTTGATCCGTTCTTGTTAGACTCAGAACATTGCTCCATAGCTGTAGCTGATTTCTGTAACGGACATCTTTATCCAGCCGATCTTCACCCGTTTCCGTATAAACGTTATACTACCGCTTTATTGGACATGCCTTGGATAGGTGTATGTGATGCAAAAGAAGGACACGGATATGAGATTATATTGGATACATCGGATGATGCATTCTTTGACATGATTCCCGTAAAGGTTGGAATGCGTGAGATTGTTCTGCCCAAAGCAGGTTGGATATCCAGCAAAAAGCGTTTTGGATATGCACGCCGTCTTCTCTGTCATTTTGTTTCTGATGGCGGTTATGTAGCGTTGGCTAAGTACTATCGAACTTATGCGCAAAACCGCGGTTTGATTGTTCCTTTCTCTGAGAAAGTAAAGAAAAACCCAAATCTGACACGTCTTTTCGGGGCAGTGGATGTATGGGGGCAACAATCAGTAGAATTTGCCAAAGAAGCAAAGAAAGCAGGCGTGGAAAAAATGATTATGAATGGTAACTCTACACCTGAAGAATTAAAAAGTATCAATGAATTAGGTTATTTGACAAGTTGTTATGATGCATATCAGGATGTTTTTCAGGTAGAAGCTAATGGAAAAATTGATAGTGGACATGAATATTTGCCAGATAATATCGTATTGAAAGATGATAGTACTCGCATGTTAGCTTGGTGTACTTGGGATGGACATCAATCTATGAAACGCTGTCCAGTATTTTGGGAACGCACGGCTAAATTAGTGATTCCTGAAGTATTGTCTAAATATCCTTTCTTGTGTCGCTTCATAGATGTGACTACAGCCGAAGATTTGTATGAGTGTTACGATGAAAGACATCCATTAACCCGTGCTAAAAAACGAGAGCTAGGTGTACGTCTTTTCGATTATATACGATCACAAGGTCTTGTAGTGGGCGGAGAACATGGTCGTTGGTGGGCTGTTCCTGTCATTGATTACGTAGAAGGTATGATGAGTGGAGGAACAGATAATTATGCTTGGGATGCTCCTTATCTTCGTCCACCTATGAATAAGGATGGTAATAAATGGGAGCAGTATGAGACTTTGGGCATGAATCCCCAGTATCGTGTTCCTCTATGGGAACTTGTATTCCATGACTGCGTAGTATCCACTTGGTATTGGGGGGATGCTAATGATTTCTTAACGTTGGCTGACCCGAAATTTACAGACATGAAGAATTGTTACAATATTTTGTATGGCACTATACCTTTGTTATGGGCAAACGAAGAAACCGGTGGTGCAGGGCCATCTAAACCTGGCTCTTGGGTGGCCAATCGTGAACTTTTTCTAGAGACTTATCGTAACGTATGTAAACTGCATGAGGTGATTGCTGGACAGGAAATGACAGTTCATGAATTCCTGACTCTGGACGGAATGGTACAGCGCACTTGTTTCGCTGATGGTACAGAGGTTGTTGTCAATTTTGGAGAATCTGTTTACGAAGCTACTGTAGGTGGAAAAAGATATCAACTGCCGCAATATGGATTTGCAGTTAAAGGTCCTAGAATAGAACAATCACGTGCATTGATAGATGGACAAATTGTAACAAATATTCATACCAATACATACAACTTTCAAGATTTTAAACAATGTAACAACTAGGAAAAATGTTTTTATAATAATAGATGAGATATATGAAATTTCAATTAGCTATTTGGGGAATTGTATGTTGTGTCTTGGCTGGGGGTGTCAGCTTGGTCAAGGCTCAAAGTAGTATCGATTACGTCAATATGTTTATTGGTAGTACGGGTTCTCATAACACTGAATATGGAGGCACAACACCAGCAGTCAGCGAGCCTTTCGGAATGACACAATGGTGTGCAGCAACCCGTATAAACGGTATCTCACGTACTGCATATAATTACAATGATACTCATCTTCTGGGATTTGTAGCTACACATCAACCTGCTATTTGGATGGGCGACTATGGTTTTTTCACCTTAATGCCACAAGTAGGAATATTGAATTTAGAACCAGAAAAACGGGCTGTAAAGATAGATCATGCACAAGAAATAGCTACACCATATTATTATAAGATAAGTTATAATGACGTGCAAGGTCATGCTTTGAAGACCGAATTTACAGCTACATCCCGTTGCTCTTTTTTCCGCTTCAATTATCCTTCTACCGAGAAAGCTATTCTATTTTTGGAGGCTGGTCGGGAAAAAGAGGGGGGATCTATTGAAATCCTTCCAGACAAACAGGAGATTCGAATTTGTAACAAGGAAAGGCATGATAGTCATCTAGGTCCTCGCTTATATAATTTTAAAGGGTGCTATGTTCTGAAATTCTCACGTCCATTCAGTCAGTATGGCACTTGGAATGAGGATAGAGTGTCCAAGATGCAGAGTAAGGAAGAGGGGGCCCATGTTGGTGGGTATATAGAGTTTGAACCGGGTACAGAGGTTGTAGAAGTACGTATCGGTTCTTCTTTTATTGATTTTGAACAGGCTTCGGAGAATTTGGAGAAAGAAATTCCCACATCTGTCAGTTTTGAACAAACTAAAAAGAAAGTGAAGGCAGTTTGGAAGTCAAATTTAGATAAGATACAAATTAAAGGAGCAACCGATGATGATGCAACGGTTTTTTATACGGCATTTTTTCGCACTATGCAATATCCACGTGAATTTTCTGAGTACGGTCGCTACTACAGCCCGTTTGATGATAAGATTCACAAAGGCATTTCATACAATGCGTATTCACTGTGGGATACATTCCGTGCACAGCACCCTTGGCTTCAATTGACACAGTCTCAACGGGTAGATGATATGATTACAGCGTTGATACAAATGTATAATGAAGGTGGTTGGCTGCCTAAATGGCCTAATCCTTCTTACACAAACATCATGATTGGTACACATGCTGATGCTGTTATTGCTGATGCGTATGTCAACGGATTTCGTAATTATGATGTAGAAAAAGCTTATGAAGCTATCCGCAAGGATGCTTTTCAAGCACCACGTGATGACTATCGTTGGGGAGACAGACATTATTGGAACGGTTCATACGAGGCTCGTGGAGGTCTGAAAGAGTATTTGGATTTAGGTTATGTTGCTGCAGACAAGACAACAGAGTCTGTATCACGCACATTGGAGTTTGCTATGGATGATTATTGTATAGCCCAAATGGCAAAAAAACTGGGACATGAGGAAGATTATCATATCTTAATGAAACGCTCACGCAACTATTTGAATCTATACAATCCACAGACAGGTTTTTTTCAAGCACGACATAATAATGGTAGCTGGGCAGATATAGAAGAGGGATTTACTGAAGGTGGACGCTGGACATACCGTTTCTGCGTTATGCAAAATATACCTGATCTGATTCATCTTCTGGGTGGGGAGGATGTATTTTGTAAGGAGCTAGACAAAAACTTTGATGAAGGGCATTATCGTCATGATAATGAACCCGGACATCATTTCGCTTACTTATATGATTGTTGTGGCAAGCTTGATAAAGTGCAGAACCGTATTCCAATGATAATAAAACAACATTACAAGAATAAGCCTGATGGTTTATCTGGTAATGACGATTGTGGACAAATGTCAGCTTGGTATCTATTCAGTTCATTGGGCTTTTATCCGCTTACTCCGGCATCAGGTGAGTATGCATTGGGTATACCTCATTTTAAAGAGATAATCCTGCAGCTACGAGATGGTAAGAAATTGTTAATCAAAGCTCCAGAATTGAATAAAAAAGATTACTTATTGCGAGTGTATTGGAATGGAAAACTTTTGGAAAAGCCTTTTATCTCTATTCAAGATATTTTTAAAGGTGGAGTACTAGAGTTTTGTTCTGAATAATAATCAATTAAATATATTAAATAATGAGATATTACTTATTACTACTATTTCAGATATATATCTGTATTTTAGCATTTGTTGTAACAGGATGTTCCTCTTCCCTTGTATCGAATACGGTCAAATCTCCGGATGGAAAGTTAGAGTTTACTATTTACAAAAGTGAAAAAGGTGAACCTGTTTATGCTTTTAAAGCTAATAATAAACAGTTGATTAACAATTCATCATTGGGTATTAAATTTAAGAATAACAATGTTTTAACAATTACTGAATGTAGTATTGAAGAGACTAATGAACGTCAAGTACGGGATATTTGGAAACCAATATGGGGAAAGAGAGCTATAGTAAATGATCATTTTAATGAAAAGACTTTCACGATAAGTAGTACGACCGTGGATGGCTTGGAGAAACTTCTTGTAGTAGTTCGTGTTTACAATGATGGAGTTGCTTTTCGTTATGAGATTCCTACCGGGAATAGTAAACTAGAAAGAGAGCCTATGGAATGTACTACATATAACTTTGCTGATGATTATACTGCATGGAGCTATAATGGCGAAGAACATAATATTGGTCCTGAAAAGCTTACAGATAGTAACGGTGAGAGACTTCCGGTTGTTACAATTAAAGCTGATGACCATAATTATATGGCTCTTCATGAGGCTTATTTGCAAGAAGGAGAACCGTTGCGTTTATTCTCGAAAAAGGGTGAGATAGCCTATTCTGTAATATCTACACCAGGAAAGTTACATCCAAATTATAGTTCAGCATGGCGTGTTATCATGTATGGCACCACCCCTGGTACATTGGTAGATTCTCATCTTGTAGAGTTACTTAATCCTGAACCAGATCCTAAATATGATTTTTCATGGGTAAAACCGGGTATTGCTTTATGGGATTGGCGGATGAATGGTGCAGAAATAGATGGGTTTAGATATGAGATGTCTTATCCTTCTTGGGTTCGTGCTGTGGACTTTGCGGCTGAACAAGGATTTGCCTATCTTGTATTGGATGCTAATTGGTATGGTCCTGAATTTGCCACAGATTCTGATCCTATTAATGGTGATAAGGCGAATGATGTACGTAGACTTATAGAATATGGTAAACAAAAGGGTGTAGGTATTTGGTTGTATTTAAATGATGTTGGAGGAAAACAATATCCCATTGAAGAAACTTTGAAACAATATAGTAAATGGGGAGCTGTCGGTGTAAAATATGGTTTTATGACCGGTACTCAAGAAGAAAAAAATAAATGGACACAAACTGTAACGCGTCTGTGTGCCGAGAATCATTTATTAGTAGACTATCACGATAATCCAGTTCACCCTTATGGACAAATGCGGACATGGCCTAATGCTGTTACCAGAGAATACTGTCATGCGCAATTGGACGGTTATCATGTGTTTGTTCCGGAAACTTTCTGTACTTCCGTATTTGTGAATATGCTAGCAGGTCCTCTGGATATGAACAACGGTATGTTTGATTTACGCCCGGGAAAAACGACTCGTGTAGATTGTAACTTGCCTGTTCCTTCAACTGTAACATCTGAGGCGGCTAGAACATTGATCACCTTCTCAGGTGTAACCATTCTTCCAGATATACCTGAATATTATAAGAAATATCCCGAGTTACTTCGCTTTATCAGTGCACAGAAGATGCCCTGGGTAGAAAGTAAGACTTTGGCTGGCGAAATTGGAGAATATATTGTTATGATGCGTCAAACCCAAGAAGCTTGGCTAATAGGTGCAGTTACCAATGAATTGGCACGCACAGTGGAAATTCCTTTGTCTTTCTTACCTAAAGGAAAATTTATTGCGCAGATAACCAAAGATGGTGAAGATGCACACTATTTTGTTAATCGTGAATCTTACCAATCCGTTGAAGAAAGTGTGGATTGTAACACTGTGCTAAAACTAGAGCTTGCAGCAGGAGGTGGAGCTTGTGTGCTGATTCAAGAAAAATGATAAAAGGTATCACAATTTGTCTTTGATTAGAATGTTAATGAGGATATACAACAAAAAGTGGAAAGTAATCTTGTTCTGGACAGGAGTCTTGTGTTATGCTTGTGGCGGAACAGATAGTGACAAGGAACTGGCCGGGTATGTAAATCCTTTTATTGGGGCTAGTACGAATACCGAAGCTGCGGGAGCCTTTCATGGATTAGGGAAGACCTTTCCTGGAGCGACTTACCCGTTTGGTGCGGTACAAATAAGCCCTAATACAATTACGGGAGGAGACAATGGTTCGGGATATAGCTATGAACATCAAACTATTGAAGGATTTGCTTTTACCCAAATGAGTGGTGTGGGATGGTATGGAGACCTTGGTAATTTGTTAGTAATGCCAACGGTAGGTAAAATGTATACTAATTCTGGAAAAGAGAATGGAGTGAAGGGGTATCGCACTCGGTATGATAAGGCATCAGAGAAGGCTTCTGCTGGTTATTATAGTGTATATTTGCCCGATTATGGTGTACAAACAGAGGCTACGGTTATGGAGCATAGTGGTATGCTACGTTTTACTTATCCGAAGAGTAAGGAATCTCGAATACAGATAGATTTGGCTCGTCGCGTTGGTGGCACGTCTACCTTCCAATTTGTAAAGGTGGTTGATGAGTACACAATCGAAGGTCGTATGGAATGTACACCAGAAGGTGGTGGTTGGGGAAACGGGGATGGCAATGCCAGATATACAGTCTATTTCCATGCTCAGTTCTCAAAGCCATTGACAGATTATGGATTTTGGAATGTTGAAATTCCTGAAGGAATTTCGCGCAAACGTGAATTCGTAGAAAGTGCTCAATTTCAAAAACTTACATCCCAAGCGCAAATCATACAAGATAGAAAAGAATTCCAAGGAAAGCACATCGGATTCTTTGCTAACTTTGAGACAAAGGAAAATGAGCAGATTTTGTTTAAATCGGGGATTTCTTTCGTCAGTATAGAAGGGGCACGTAAAAATCTAGAGCAAGAAATTGCGGATTGGAATTTTGATGTCGTAAAGGAGGCTACTAAAAAGCAATGGAATGATATGCTGGCAACTATCCGAGTAAAAGGTGGTACGGAAGAACAAAAGCGTATCTTTTATACAGCTCTATATCATACAATGATTGATCCTAGAAATTTTACAGATGTAGACGGACATTATATTGGAGGAGATGGAAAGATACATACATCGATTGGCTTTACTAAACGGACCGTGTTTAGCGGTTGGGATGTATTTCGCAGTCAAATGCCTTTACAAAGCATCATTAATCCCGAAGTGGTTAATGACCTGCTGATGTCTTTGACGACCTTAGCTGAAGAAAGTGGTAATCACTATTATGAGCGCTTTGAGCTCCTGAATGCATATAGTGGGTGTATGTTGGGTAATCCTGCGCTTTCAGTATTGGCCGATGCGTGGGTAAAGGGTATATTTAAAGGAGATAAGGAAAAGGCTTATACCTACGCTGACAATACAGCACACCTTTTTGGCAATACTGAGCGAGGCTATACCCCTTATAGTATTTCAAAAACCTTAGAGTATGCTTATACGGAATGGTGTATGGCACGTATGGCCATAGATTTAGGCAAAACAGAGGATATGGTTAAGTATTTGAAACTTTCCCGTTCCTATAAGAATTTATACGATAAGGAAAAACATGCTTTCCGTCCGAGAAAAGAAGACGGTTCGTTTATAAAATGGCCCCAAAGAGGAAAATTGCAGGAAGGGTATGGTTGTACTGAGTGCAATGAACTGCAACAAGGTTGGTTTGTACCGCACGACATAGAAGGTATGGTAGAGTTGATGGGAGGTATTCAACAAACTGTAGCTGATCTTGATAGCATGTTTGCCCATACACCTCACAATTTTTTGTGGAATGTATATTACAATCATGCCAACGAACCAGTTCATCATGTTCCTTTTTTATATAATAGATTGGGAGAACCTTGGAAAACACAATATTGGTCTAGGTTTATTTGCGAACATGCTTACCATGATAAAGTGGAGGGATTGGTAGGTAACGAAGATGCCGGACAAATGTCTGCATGGTATGTATTATCGGCATGTGGTTTGTATCCTATTTGTCCAGGAGATACTCGTTATGAGATAACTTCTCCGTTGTTTAACGAGATAACAATTAAGGTAGGAGATAATAAAACATTTGTCATCAAAGCACACAATAATTCAACCTCTAATACTTATATACAGTCTGCTCGTTTGAATGGAAAGGAATACTCTCAATGTTACTTGGATTATCAAGATATTATGAATGGAGGAGTATTGGTATTGGAAATGGGAAATGCTCCTAATATGCATTGGGGGATCTAAAGTAGTATTTTTAAGGTATGAGGGTGTAGCGAAGGATCTCTTTTCTTATATTTAGGAAATAGGTTCTTCGTTACTGTTTTTATATTAAACTTCATTGCTGTCCCGTTAAAATCGAAAGAAGTTCTTTGAAATTATTGAAACATAGTTGATTACAGAGGTTTTTCAAGTAAACGGACTTGAAATTGTAAATTTGTGCAGTACCAATATCTGCACTTATGT
>OLIF01000075.1_pt1 | contig 78724 bp, 80 predicted proteins | sample 1609681 | NCBI WGS metagenome assembly OLIF01 (sample SAMEA4350143, study PRJEB24818) | metagenome | biome: human; feature: gut; material: faeces | place: Denmark | collected 2013-09 | reverse complement strand
CACAAATTTGACCGCAAAAAGGCGCTGGCCTACGAGCGTGAAATGCTGGGCAAATTTGATAAGACTGCGGATCAGTAATTGAAGATTGCCGGGGGATTATATCCACCCGGCAATGTGTGGATGCCTGCTGCGACGCGTAACGCGTCTTATCAGGCCTACGACAGACTGAGCAATACTCTGGTTTAGCGTGATTTTTGCAGGTCGGATAAGGCGTTTACGCCGCATCCGACATCAATGCCAGATGCGACGCATAACGCGCCTACTTTAACCGTTGGTTAATTTCTCAAACTCTTCACATCCGGTATCAAACCCTTCCATACAGCTCAGGTTCAACCAGTGCAGCGCCTTTTGTTTGTTCTTCTCAATAAACCCCTCTTCACCGTTTAAGAACATCATTCCCGCCCAGTACTCGGAATAACCGGTGCGGGAAATTGCGGAGCTGCGTTTGAAATACCAGGCCGCTTTGTCATCGTCGGCCTTAATGCCCACGCCATTAGCGTAAATCAAACCAAGCAACATCTGTGCATCGACGGCGGAGTCGTTCTCCAGATCTTCCGAGGCGTTTTCTAACAGCGAAATCGCCTTCGGATAATCCGGTTTACCCGCCTGGGTATTCACCAGAATATGCGCCAACGTCACTTCACCTTCTTTACTGCCTGCTTGCGCGGCTTTCTCGGCAAGCACTTTTGCTTGTGGATAGTCCAGGCTGACCGGATTGGTGATTTTGATCTGCGCTAACAGCGCGCAGGCATCGGCATCACCGCTATCCGCGGCTTTCTGTGCCCAATATTCGGCTTTGCTCAAATCGCCGGAGCTAAACCAGCTGTCGGCAAGAAAATATTGTGCGCGTCGGTCTCCGGCTTCTGCCGCCTTTACATATTGGCTGCCAGGTTCGGAATCGTTCGCGTGGGCAAAGAATGTTAAAAACAACATCAAAGTGATAATTTTTTTCATTTTGATAATGAAGTTTGGTAGGGAATAGACAGTATAAAGTGTTCGGCTGGACAAAAAAACAACTGTAAAAAGACTCGCAGGCCGAATGATTTAATGCGATGTAAGGTGTTTAATCCATCCGATGCTCACCTTTTTCCAGGGCGTTGCGATCGAAAAATCGTTGAATTTTCCCCCCGGTCATCATTGCCGCACGGTCAGACATATGTGCGATGACATCGGCATCGTGGCTGACCAGCAGATATGTCATTTGGTGCTCCCGCTTCAGTTGATTCAATAAATTAAGAATTTCCGCTTGTACCGACATATCCAGCGCCGAGGTGGGCTCATCCAGCAGGAGAAGCTGTGGCCGTAACAACAGCGCGCGGGCGATAACCACGCGTTGCCGCTGACCACCGGAAAGCTGATGTGGGTAGCGACGAGCTGCGTCGAAAGGTAAGCCAACCTGTTCCAGTACAGTCTGGACGCGTTTTTCTATTTCGCTTTCGCCACGAATTTTGAGTGGTTCAGCCAGTGTTCGCCACAAAGTATGGTTGGGATGCAGCGAGGCGTAGGGATCCTGAAACACCATTTGCACATTTCGGCGGAGATCGCCCTGAAAACGCATTCCTGGTTTGATGGCGTGCCCAAGCAGTGACACCTGACCGCGCCAGTCGCGTAGTAATCCAGCCAGTACGCGTAAGATGGTGGATTTTCCGCAGCCAGATTCGCCAATTAAACTAAATGTCTCGCCAGCATTAACCGAAAAACTGGCGGCGGAAACTGCGGTTTTCTCAGCAAAAGTAACCTGCAAGTGATTAATTTCAACGATCGTCATGGTATTTCTCCTGCGTCATCGCCGTCCTGTCCAGCGTTGGCAATATCTGCCCGTAAGTTTGCGCATTCGGGCGGCAAGTCCACAGTGTGCGTGTGTAAGGATGCGTTGCAGTGGGGAGTGCGTCGGCGCGCATTTCATCGATCTTATTTCCCTGATACATCACTATCACCCGATGGCAAAATTGTGCGACTAATGGCAGGTCGTGACTGATCAGCAACATTGCCATCTGCCGTTGTTCACACTGAGTAACCAGCAGTTCCAGAATCTGATTGCGCAGGCGAACATCCAGTGCCGATGTCGGTTCATCGGCAATCAACACCTGGGGATCGTTGATGAGCGCCATTGCAATCATCACTCGCTGTCCCATTCCGCCAGAGAGTTCACGGGGATAGTTTTGTAACACTCGCGTATTGAGGCCGACGGCCTGAATCGCGGTATTTATTTTCTCTTCTTTTTCGCAGCGATTAAGGCGTTGATGGAGCGTAATTGCCTCTTCCAGTTGCGCTTTTACCGTCTTCACTGGATTAAGTGCATAACGCGGATCTTGCAATACCATCGCGATATCGTTACCGCGCAACTGCTGCCATCCACGCGCATTGAGAGTGAGCGCATTGCGCCCCAGAATGTTAAGTGTGTCTGCGGTTACCCTGCCGGGTTTGCGAATCAGCCCCATCAGGGCGCGGGCGGTCATTGATTTGCCTGAACCCGACTCACCAACCAGCGCCAGGCGCTCATTGCCTAATGTAAAACTGACATTGTTGACGACCCGGGAACCCGGGTAATCGACGCAGAGATTCTTAATATCAAGACGTGAGTCAGTCATGTTGCGGCTCCAGAACATCGCGCAAGCCATCGCCTAACAGATTAAAGGCCAGACTGGCAATTAAGATAATTGCGCCGGGCGCGGCGGCAATCCACCATTGATCAAAAATGACCTGCATACCGTCGGCGATCATGGCTCCCCATTCTGCCATTGGCGGACGAGCACCAAGACCAAGAAAGCCCAGACCAGCAGCCGCCAGAATGATACCCGCTAAATCCAGCGCCAGACGGACAATGGCGGATGGCAGGCACAATGGCAAAATATGACCAGTCAGCAGACGCCCGCCGCGGATACCCATCATCTCTGCGGCGGCAAGATAATCACTGTGTCGTAGGCGTTGAATTTCACTCCGTGCCTGGCGCGCATAAGCAGGCCAGGTGGTTAATGCCAGCGCCAGTGCGCCGTTAACCAGCCCCGGCCCCAGCATGGCAACAAAAGCAAAAGCCAGAATTAAACGCGGCATTGACATTACTACGTCAGTAAAACGCATCAGCACGCGTTCCAGCCAGCCGCCGTAGTACCCGGCTAAAATGCCAATCAGCAGACCGACCGGGAGTGTAATGATTGTCACCAATGCCACCAGCCCCAGTGCCGGGCGGCTGCCGTAGATTAAACGTGAAAGTAGGTCTCGCCCGTAACTGTCAGTGCCGAGCCAGTGCTGACGACTCGGTGCTTGTAACCGCGCCGCCGCATCCTGCCAGTTAGGATCGTGAGGTGCCAGCCACGGCGCGAAGAGCGCAATTAGTATCAATAACAGGATAATTATCAACCCGCCGAACGCGGCGGGCGAACGACGTAAACGGCGTAAAAAGAGAAACATCGGCATCAGCGCAACCCCGGATCGGTCAGCCGGACCAGCAGGTCGGTGAGGTTATTTATCAACACAAAGCAGACGCCAATCAGTAACGTGCCGCCCATGATTGCGGTGGTATCGCCAGCGAACAGCGCCGTAGTGAGATAGCGGCCAATACCAGGCCAGGAAAAGACGGTTTCTGTCAGTACCGCGCCTTCCAGCATTGATGTATAGGCGAGGGCGATAACGGTGAGCAAGGTGCCGCGAATGTTGGGTAAAACATGGCGTAGCAAAATGGTCATCTCGCTGGCCCCTTTGGCGCGCGCCAACAAAATATATTCTTTATTCATTTCGCCAAGACAGGCCGAACGTGTCAGGCGCGTAATACTGGCGAGCGAGAAGTACGCCAGTAACAAAACTGGCAGCGTCAGATGATTGATTGCATTGATAAATGCTTCACGATCGCCCGAAAGCCAGGTATCAAACAGCGCAAATCCGCTGCGGGGAACAATGGTGAATTGATAAATATCATCCAGCCTGCCCGGTCCGGCACTCCATTGCAGTCTGGCGTAGAACAGCGCCAGCATTAGCAGACCAAGCCAAAAAATGGGGACGGAATTTCCCAGCAGAGTTAATGTTCGCACGGTGAAATCCAGCGGCGAACCAACATAACGGGCGCAAAGTACACCGGCAATGATGCCGATAGTAGCACCGACAATAAGTGCCAACGTTGCCAGCTCAATGGTTGCCGGAAACGCCGATAGCAAGTCCTGGAGTACCGGTTGCCCGGTGGCGCTGGCGATGCCGAGATCGCCGTGCGCCAGATTTACCAGGTAATGCCAGAACTGGACAGGTAATGGCTGATCCAACCCTAACTGGTGGCGCACCTGAGTATAGGTGGACTGGCTGGCGTGATCGCCAACGATTTGCAATACCCGATCGACTGGTGAGAGAGCCGAAAGCGCAAAGGTAATCAGCAGCAGGCCGAGCAGCGTCAGAGCAACGGTAAACAATCCCTGCAACAGTGCGAGCAGAGGACGTTTACATCGCCATTTCATGCGAGTGGAAAAAACAGCAGACATGATCTTTCCATACAGTGAGAAATCAGCGGCTGGCCTGCAATACAGGCCAGCCCTGGTATCGCCCCCGATAACGTAGTCGGGAGCGAGTTGCATACAGGATTATTTGGTTACCTGATCAAACCAGACCATATCGGCATTCAAGCCTTGTTGATAACCCTGCACATTATCACGCAGAACAATTTGCGTTTTGCCTTGATCAATAAAGACATACGGGGAACTACGTTGCAGTTCCTGTTGCATCTTTTTATACAAATCAAGACGTTTTGCGTTATCCGGTTCAGCAATTGCCGCCAGCGTTTCTTTGTTTAGTTCCGGGATTTTCCAGCTATTTAACCCAGCAACGGTGCTGGATTTGCCATCGTTATAGGCGAAAGAGCTGGCGTTGGAATGTGCGTCAAAATAATCTGGCAACCACATCCGAATGGCCCCCTGATGCTGGTGGGCGCGAACGCGAGAGTAGACCTGACTCCCCGCGGCTGGCAGCAAATCAACTTTTACACCGCCCTGAGCAAAGCTGGCCTGAATTGACTGCGCGATGGTAATAAATGGTGGTTTATTTTCGACATCAAGCGTGAAGTGTGGGTCTTTGATTCCGGCTTTAGCGAGGATCTCTTTGGCTTTGGCTGGATTAAAGGTAAACGGTGTTTCCTCCAGAGCTCCTGGAAAGCCCACGGGCAGGAAACTTTGATGGGTAAAATATTGTCCTTTCAGTAGATTTTTGGTGATACCGTCGTAATCGACTAACCAGCGAGCGGCTTCCCAGAAAGCAGGATTACCCATCAATGGGTTATCCTTGTTGCCGGTATTAAAGGCCAGATAGTTCTGTTCGGCAGAGGCAATGCTCATCACCTTGACGCCAGGTTTACCCTGTAGCGCATCGATTTGATCGGCACCCAGATCGCGTGCCATATCAGCATCGCCTTGTTGGATCAGCAGGCGGCGCGTTGCCGGATCGGGGACATTTTTGATGATGACGCTTTTCAGCTTCGGTGCGCCGGTCGGTGAGGTCGCGTTGGCTTCCATTACGATGGCCTGATGCGGTTGGTAAGTGCGCATTTTAAACGCACCGCTGCCTGCAGAATGCATCTTCAGCCATTCATTGCCAAAGTCGTTATTTTTGGTGTTTGGCGCAACCAGCTTCTCGTCAACAATTGAGGCGATAGGCGTGGAGAGAATGTTCAGTGCCAGCGCTGGGCTTACGTCAGCGCTCCATTGCACCTGGACGGTATGATCGTCGATTTTCTTTAACTGACTGGCGATATTTTCTGGCTGCCAGCCCAGCACATTGAGAATAAACGCACCAGATTTATTCAGCGTGACTGCCCGGATATAAGAGTAAATCACATCTTCCGGGCGCACCGGATTACCGGAGGCAAATTTCGCATCGCTTTTGAGTTTTATGGTCAGCGTTTTTGCTGCGGGGTCAGCCTGCCAACTTTCCGCCAGAATCGGCGTGATTTTCGCGGGATCGTTACGGTCCGGCTGTACTACGCGTTGATACAGGCTTGGTACCGTCTGAATACTGGAGAGTTCGTTAGCTTCTGCCGGGTCCAGACTCACAATATCATCCAGTCCCTGGGCAACAACCAACGTATTTGGCGGTGTAGCGGCAAAGGTGGTGGCGGAAATTGCGCTTAATACCAGTAAAGGTAATAGTTTTTTAATCATATGCTTCCCAATCCCTGAAGTTACTTTGAGGTTATAAACATGCTATTTTCCGGGATGTTACTGCATTTGTTGCGCCAGAATATCCCATGAATAGAACGTGTTAGACGGACGATGATTTCTCACCTTGCCGAAATTTTGATCGCCAAATGTAAAGTATTATTACGTTAGGCCGCGATGAGAATTGAGTAAAGATAATTCTCATTTGCAATTGTGACTGGAGAGGAATAACAACTGAAAAGATGTCGCTGATAACCAACATGGGCTGGTTTGGCTGCACGGATATGTATAAAAAATCCGGAAACGGCTGATCGTTCCCGGATTGATACAAAGGCATTGGGTAATACCGCCGCCTTTAACGTAAGTTTAAGCGGTATTACGCCAGTGCTGCTTCGCGCAGGCGAGTTTTCAACTTGTTGTACTCGTCAATCACGTACTGCTCGGCGGCGCGCTGATCGGCGATCGGTTCGACGCGCACGGCGCAGTATTTGTACTCCGGCGTTTTCGTAATCGGGCTTAAGTTCTCGGTGACCAGCTCGTTACAGGCACCAATCCACCACTGGTAGGTCATGTAAATCGCCCCTTTGTTCGGACGATCGCTGACCTGCGCGCGGGTGATAATTTTGCCTTTACGTGAGTGCACCCAAACTAATGCCTCATCTTCAATACCCAGACGTTTGGCGTCTTCGGTATTGATTTGCGCGTAGCCTGGTTCATCAGCCAGTGCCGCCAGCGCCGCACAGTTACCGGTCATCGAACGGCAAGAGTAGTGACCGACTTCACGCACCGTTGACAGTACCATCGGGTACTCTTCAGTGAGTTTGTCGATAGGCGCTACCCAGTCGCAGGTGAAGAACTGCGCCAGACCATTCGGGGTATCAAACTTCTCTTTAAACAGATAAGAAGTCCCCTGATCGGCATCTGAAGTATCGCGGCAAGGCCACTGAATGAAGCCCAGTTCGCCCATTTTCTCGTAAGTTGCACCGTAGAAATCCGGGCACAGATGACGCAACTCGTCCCAGATTTCCTGGGTGTTGTTGTAGTGCATCGGGTAACCCATACGGGTGGCGATTTCACTGATAATCTGCCAGTCCGTTTTCAGATCCCACTTCGGTTCAACCGCTTTGAAGAAGCGCTGGAAGCCACGGTCCGCCGCAGTAAACACGCCTTCATGCTCGCCCCACGAGGTTGACGGTAAAATAACATCCGCCGCCGACGCGGTTTTGGTCATAAAGATATCCTGAACGATGACCAGCTCCAGATCTTCAAACGCTTTACGTACTGCCGACAACTCCGCGTCAGTTTGCAGCGGATCTTCGCCCATAATGTACGCTGCACGCACTTCGCCATGCGCCGCACGGTGCGGCAGTTCGCTGATGCGATAACCGGTATGGGCCGGCAGACTTTCTACGCCCCAGGCTTTAGCGAATTTCTCGCGGTTAGCCGGATCTTTCACGTACTGATAGCCCGGATATGTATCCGGCAGCGCGCCCATATCGCAGGCACCCTGTACGTTGTTCTGACCACGAACCGGGTTAACACCAGCATGCGGCTTACCGAGGTTACCGGTCAGCATCGCGAGGCTGGTCAGAGAACGCACGGTTTCCACGCCCTGATAGAACTGGGTCACACCCATGCCCCACAGGATAGATGCGCTTTCTGCCTGGGCATACATCCTCGCCGCCTGACGGATCTCACTGGCGCTAACGCCGGTGATATCTTCAACCGACTCCGGCGTGTAGCCTTCAACGATTTTGCGATACTCTTCAAAGCCTTCCGTACGGGAAGCAACGAATGCTTTGTCGTACAGATTTTCTTCAATAATGACATGGCCCATCGCATTCAACAGCGCGATGTTCGAGCCGTTTTTCAGCGCGATGTGCATGTCAGCAATGCGCGCGGTTTCAATTTTGCGCGGATCGCAGACGATAATTTTCGCGCCGTTACGTTTAGCGTTAATCACGTGATTCGCCACGATCGGGTGGGAATCTGCCGGGTTGTACCCGAAGACGAACACTAAATCGGTATTGTCAATTTCGTTAATGGCATTGCTCATTGCGCCGTTACCGACCGATTGGTGCAGACCTGCAACCGATGGGCCGTGTCAGACGCGAGCGCAGCAGTCAACGTTATTGGTACCAATAACGGCGCGCGCAAATTTTTGCATTACATAGTTGGTTTCGTTACCCGTACCGCGCGAGGAGCCGGTCGTCTGGATGGCATCTGGACCGTACTTCTCTTTGATGGCGCTCAGGCGCTCGGCAACGTAATTCAGTGCCTCATCCCAGGAAACAGGTTCGAGTTTGCCGCCACGCTGGCGACGGATCATGGGGGTTTTCAGGCGCGGGGTCAGGATCTGGGTATCGTTAATGAAATCCCAGCCATAATACCCCTTCAGACACAGGGTTCCCTGGTTGGTTTTCCCCTGCGCTGCCTCCGCCCGGACGATTTTGCCGTTATCGACGACCAGGTTGATTTTGCAACCTGATGCGCAATATGGGCAAACCGTGACGACTTTTTTCATCGGTCTCGCTCCAGTTAATCAAATCACGCATACGCGCTCTCGACCACAGTATGCATCTTTTATGCCACATTTTATTTGGGGCTATTTCCTGATATTACGGGCACTCTTTATTCAAAACTCTGACGAAAAACAGGCTGTCGTCAGTTTTGACGTGACGAAATGAAATGCTGCGTGACAGCCATCACGCGGCAGAGGTTTTATTTTTTCTCGACGATGGGCGCTGCCTGATACCCGCCGCCCAGCGATTTCATCAACTGAATGCTTTGAATCACACGACGACTATCCAGCATCAGTAACGCCATCTCTTCAGAAAGCACGGGTAATTGGGCTTCTGTGGCCTGCAAGCGACTGGTTAAACCGCGTTTATATGCAGCGTCGGCGGCGCGTTGGGTAAAACGGGTTGCTTCCACGCGCTCTGCCTGCATTTCTCGTTCTTCATTGAGCGTTTGCAGACGCGTACCATTGACTGCGACATCACGGACGGCATTCAGCACCGACTGGTTGTAACGTTCAATCATCATATTGCTGGTGGCGCGGGTGCCTTCAAGGTTAGCGTTCAACCTTCCGCCATCAAACAGCGGTAATTTCAGACCCGGGATGAAGTTAATCTGTCGACTGGTGTTTTTGAATAAGGTATCCAGGTGGATGGAATCCAGACCGAAAAACGCTTTGATATCAAAGCTCGGATAGAACAGTGCACGTGCTGCATCTACCTGATTTAGCGATGCCTGAACATACCAGCGCATGGCTTGTAGATCCGGGCGTCTGGCGAGTAAATCATATGAGAGCGTCGCAGGAATGCCGGTCTGAACCTGTGGCAGCGCCGTCGATTTGATCTCTGGCATATCGCTGGCGCCTGCGCCAGTTAACGCCCGCAGGGCTTCACGGGGTTCGGTAATTTGCCCTTTGACGGCGGCAATTTGTTTTTCCACAGCCAGAATTTGCGCTCGTGCGCCGTGGAAAGGTACTTGCGCTTCCAGGCCGTGTGCGACTTTGCTCTGGTGCGCCTTCACCGCATAATCAATAACGTCATGAGTTTGCTCTAACAGATCGAGCATCTGGTAACTGGCCTGAATGCTGTAATAAAGCTGTGCGACGCCAGTGGTCAGCGATAACTCAACCGCTGCTGTTTCTGCCAGCGCGGCGTTATGTGCGCCAATAGCGGCAGCAACCGATGAGCGATGCACGCCCCACAGATCGAGATCCAGGCCAGCGAATAGCCCCACGGTGGCTTCTGTGTAGTACGGTCCGTCCATACCCAGTGCAGGCGCATCCATCGCATAAGGGCTTAAAAATCCGTTCGCCGAGACGCGCTGGCGATTGAGCATCCCTAACGCCGCCACCTGTAATTGCGAACCTGCATCTAACAGATCGGCTTGCGACTGTGCTTTTTCTTCCCGCAATTTCGCTTCAGCGAGGGTGTGTGAACCGCTTAGCGTCCGCTTAATCAGGGCGTCCAGTTGTGGATCGTTAAATTGTTTCCACCATTGCGCTTGCGGCCAGCCGGAACTGGCCAGATGAATATCATTAGCCAGTTTGATTTGTTCCGGTTTAAGCTGTTGATGAGGCGCGGAATCCTTGCGAATCAACGCACAGCCGGACATCAGCGTCGCGCTGCCGAGAATGCCGCACAACAGCAGGCGTGAAAGTTGATGATTGATCATTGCGTGGCTCCTTGCGCCTGTTCCGTGGCGGGCGTTAATGCCGGGGCTGTCCAGTCTGGCAGGCGAGCGATGAGCTGGCAGACGTGTTGCTCCTGTTTTTCTAAGGTGGAGAATGCGGCCTGCGAGGCCGTTATCTCTTCCGCTGTGATTTGTGGAGGGCGACTGGAGGCAGTCGCCAGACCAGCAGTGTATTTTTCCAGCGCATCGGCAAATTGACTGGCGCGATCTGGTTGTAGCGCGTTATCCATTATTTGCGCTGAGTTCCAGGTGACGTCCCAGGCGTGCAGAATATCGCGTCCCTGACGAATGATGCTTTGTGCACGTACAACCAGCGCAACGCGTTCTTCAGCATCCAACTGACGTTCCAGTGCTACGCGGTCACACATTTCTTCGCAGGCATTGAACGCCGCATGTAAACCGATGCGAATTTGCAGATAGCTTCGCAGAGTGGATGTTTCATGCTGGCGTGGAATACGCATCATCTTGCTTAACATTCCCAGCGCTGCCGCCAGTTTTGACGGTAAAGCACGAGCTTCGCTTTCTGGCCAGACAAAGGTGTAGATCACCGCAGATACCACGGTACCAATGATGATACCGAAGGCGCGATCGCGGATCTCAACCAGGTCATAGACGGGACCAAAGACGTTTTCGAGCGTGGCGAGCGCAAAGGTCACCACCAGTTGCGTACCGATATAAGAAGAGCGTTCGGAGCTGGTGGCAATCCACGCGCCCAACAGGAAAATCGGAGCAAGAGCAAACAGTAATTCGACAATATTATCCAGCCAGGGCATGACCAGCAGCGTGAATAACAATGCCAGAATTGCCCCGCAGAAGGCTCCGCCAAAACGCAACGCCATCTTCTGGTATGACGAACCGATGGTCGGGTTGGCGACGATCACGCAGGTCAACATACAAGTGTGGATGCCTTCCCAGTCGACGCCGCTATAGAAGGTGTAACAGATCAAACAGGCGAGCAGCGTTTTCACCGCATAGCGCATATAGTCCGGGTTAGTAAAGGCGTCGGGCACCATTGATGGTGGTTTAGCGGCAGGTGTTGGCGGTGTGTTGGGTTCCATCTGTCCTAGTTGCATCAGTGCCTGGCAGATATTCTCCAGGTTGCATACCCGGGCCGCCACGGCTTCTTCTTCGCTAAGACGCCAGTCACTTTGCCAACTTTCACCTTGCGCAATAGCTTGCTGAAGTTTTTCGATTTCAGCCGCTAATTTTTGTCGCAGCTCTTTCGTGGCCTGTGATTCGGCAAAATCGGTGGGATGGTAGCGATTTAGCGTAGAGTAAATGTAGGTCACCGTCGCTACGCAACTTTGCCACCATGCGCTTTTCTCTCGCCAGTCTGCGTCGTCTGCGAGGCAAAATACGTTCAGTTTTTGCAACGCCAACGCCTCTCTTTCAACCTGTTTTTCCGGCAAAGGCGTGAGATTTTCTGCCAGATGGCTTAAGGCATCGTCCAGTCTGTCATTAAGGGCTTGATGCATCTGGCTGATAGCCCGACTGGGAAACCACAGCACGCCAATTAAGGTCATCAGCAGTGTCGGGTAGAGACCAACAACGATGCACCATAGTGTTAAGCGCACGACAATTTCCGGGTAGTCGAGCATTCCGGGAAATGTTTGTCCGTAAATAGCGACAATGGCAACGGCAAAGAAAACCAGTCCCAACCGATGGGTACGCATCATAAACATGCAGCCCATCAGGATCGGTCCGGCGATGATCAGCCGGATCAGTGGGTAGCTGTATGACCATTTGTAGATCAAAAACAGGCTGCCAATTTCCAGTACTGTAGCGACCACAAAGAGGATCGCTACAAATTTGGTATAGAAGGCGTTGGACTGAATGCCATAAAACAGTACCGCCAGAGAGAGCGCCAGAAAAGGGATCTCAAAGGTCATGGAGATCAACACTACAAGCAGGCAGCCGACCCACAATTGCACTGTCTGCGGCACGCGACCTGGTCGTCGCTCGCTTAGTTCTTCATGAAAGAACGCCAGCAGCCTGACCACTGATAATGGCAGGTAGTTGATGGCGCTCATTATTGCAGCTCAAGATTAGCGGTTGCCGAAGCGCCGATACGGAACATTTCTGGATCCGGTTTATCGACCATGATTTTGACCGGAAAACGCTGGGCGACGCGAACCCAGTTAATGGAACGAGGCACTTTTGGTAGACCGCCAAGCACCAGACCGCCGTCGTCCGGTAACACGCCGTAACCAATGGAATCCACTTTACCCTCGAAGGTTTTGCCGCTGTCACTCATCAGGCGAATGGTTGCTGGCGTTCCGACATGAATGTTTTTCAGATCGGTTTCGCGGAAATTGGCAATCACGTACCAGTGGCGAGTGTCGATAAGTGTGAAAATAGGGCGCATTGCGGAGGCAAACTGACCGACCGAAGTCTTCAGTGAAACAACGCGACCATCAAACGGCGCACGTACCGTCGCCATTTCCAGATGCAGTTTGGTCAGGGCAATATCAGCTTCGACCGCCGCACGTTGCGCCACCAGCGCATCGACGCCGCTGACGGCGCTGGCGGCTGACTGCGCCTGCAACAACACGGCGTTAAGATCGGCTTCTGCCGCACGCTGTGCGGTTCTCGCGCGATCAACGTCCTCCGCAGAGACAAAACCTTCTGCCAGTAGCGGCTCGGTACGATGCAATGTATCGCTAGCCTGTTTCGCGGCGGCACGCGCTTTTTCTACCGTGGCATTCACCGAGTCGGCGCCGAACTGCTGAGCGTTTACGCTACGTTGGGTGAGTATAATTTGTTTATCCAGCGCAGCGAGGGACGCTTCGGCTTTCGCCAGATTCGCTTCGTACGGGCGCGGGTCGATGCGAAACAGTAAATCGCCCTGTTTAACGGCCTGGTTATCGGTAACCGCCAGCTCCACAATGCGACCACTGACTTCTGGCACCACATCAATGGTGTCGGCTGACGCATAAGCGTCGTTGGTTGATGGCGCACTGTCTACGCGCCAGATAACGAAAACAAGGGCAACCAGCGCCAGCGCAACCACTAACAGAGCGGGGAATTTATTGCGTGGAGCTTTTTTCGGCGAACTTTCCATGAGCGCGTCTCAAACTAGATTAGAAAAATGCCAACCAGAACAGCATGGCGTAGAGAGCAAATAGGGCGGTATAAATAATTCCGACAAAGGCCAGATTTATATTTACCCGCTGAATAATTCGCCTTGTGATGAGGGTCACAATAAGGCTGGCGATAACACAAAAAAGCCAACTGGGATAATATGCGCCGATAAAGGGTATCGCCGGAGATAACGAACATCCCGACAACAGGAAGGCGGGGATTATCCATGCGGCTTTTTTTAGCTGTATCACCGTACGGGATAGAACTGTTTGCATAATAAAGTACATCCTGTCTGCTGCGAACAATATCCAGAGTGAATATCAAAATCCATTGAAGGCGTCAGTATGGCTATTTTCCTGATGGAGTAAAATAGCTTTATTCCGGGACCGCATTCATAACTTATTTGTTTGGTGTATTTATTTTTTATTTATATTGTTGTTAGTTATATAAATACTTCCGGGAGCACAAATGGCTCCCGGAAACCGCGTGAATTAATTCGGGGTAACGATATTAACCCACAGTTCGAAATTATCCAGACAAGCAATAATTTCCCCCAATTTTGCGCCATCGCCGATGACTTTGACTTTTTTCGCTTTCACCAGGTCAGCCATTTTCGCTTGTCCGGTCAGGACTGCGTGCAGGTCGTCGCGACTGATATAGAAGGACGCGTTAGCTTCTGGTTGCAGCGTGTGGCGATAATTAAGCACGCTGTCATTGAGGGTCAGGTTGAGGCTATCGCCTTTATCCAGATTGAAGTTCAGGCTGATGTCCTTCCCTGCGGCTTTTCCGCTATCGAGACGAACGGCCATATAATCGAACAGCATCTCGACGGACATCCCGCGAATAGTGTCAGCAGAGTCGGTAGCGCCATGACTGAACTTATGCACACCTTCACGCAGTTCTTTCGCGCCAGTCAGGTAGAAGCCGCGCCAGGTGGCCGATTCCGCCTGATAACCAAGCTGCTCAAAGTTATTCGCCTGCAGATTCTTCGCTACCTGGTCTCCCGGATTGGCAGAAATCACCTGTTTCAGCAATTCAGCTGACCAGCGATAATCCCCTTGTTTGTTCGCTTCTTGCGCCAGATTGATGACGTGTGCGGAACCGCCCAGCGCTTTTACATAACGTTTACCCATTTCAACCTGACCATACGGATGCAGGTTGGCCGGATTGCCATCGAAATAACCAAGGTAGAAGTTATAAACTGCACGCGCATTGTGACTGACGGAACCGTAATAGCCGCGGCTGGCCCAGTTATTGGCAAGCGCAGGTGGCAGCTTAATCATGTCGCCAATTTCATTCATGGTGTAACCCTGGTTTGCCAGATGCAGGGTCTGATCGTGAATGTACTTGATGGTATCGCGATATTTACCAATATAATCATTGATATGCTTATTACCCCATACCGGCCAGGTATGCGGCATAAACAGGACTTCTGCCTGGCTGCCCCACATGTCCAGCGTTTCGTTCAAATACTCGGTCCACTTGCTGGTGTCACGAGTTTTCGCGCCGCGCAGGGTGTAGAAATTATGCAGTGTGTGAGTAGCGTTCTCGGCGGTACAAAGCGCTTTCAGCGCTGGAATATAGAAGTGCATTTCCGCTGGCGCTTCACTACCTGGGGCCATCAGGAAATCGAATTCCAGACCGTCGATAACCATCTTCTCGCCGGTTTTGGTAACGGTTTTGGTCGGTGCGATGATCGTTGGGTTACCTGTGGCGATCGTTACGCCCAGGCCATTGCCAACGTTACCCTGGGCATTGTGCGGCAGCAGCAGGCCGTATGAGTAAAGCGCGCGACGGCTCATGATGTTGCCCGCCAGTACGTTTTCGCTGATGGCTTCTTCCATAAAACCAGCAGGTGCAATGATTTGCACTTTGCCGGACTTCACATCTTCTTCAGAAACCACACCTTTTACGCCACCATAGTGATCGGTATGGCTATGGGTATAGATGACGGCAACCACAGGTTTATGCGGGCGATTCTGGTAATAGAGATCAAGGCTGGCTTTTGCCGCGTTAGCGGTTACCAGCGGGTCGATAACGATAATGCCGGTATCACCTTCGATAAAGGTGATATTGGAAACGTCCTGACCGCGAACCTGATACATTCTGTCGGTGACTTTAAACAGACCGGAAATACCGTTTAACTGTGACTGACGCCACAGGCTGGGGTTGACGGTTTCGGGGGCGGCGGCGTTGATATCGAATTTATAATCTTCTGCCCGATAATACGCTTTGCCGTTGGCATCACGCAGAATACCTTCATCCTTTAGTGGCGCGATAAAGCCTCTCTGCGCGTCTTCAAAGTCCTGACGATCGCTAAACGGCAGTGATTTTGCGTAATTCTGGTTAATCTCTTTAGTATATTGAGAGGCGTCTTGTGCGACGTCTTTTGCGTAAGCCGTATTTATTAACATGCCGCTGGCGGCGGTTAATGCAATAACAATCCTGCTCAAACGGAATAACCGTGAGTTATTCATATAAATCTCCATTTAACATTTGTTGTGTGAATATTTAATTCACGTAAAATGATTATTTGCTGCTGACGCTATCATAATTGGGAATTTGCAGGTTTAAGAAGGGGAAGTGTGAGTCGGGGGAATATTTTTATTAGGCATTTGTGCTAATGGCAAAAATATGCTGCATATTTATTATTATTATCAATGATTATCTGTGTTCTATATTTTTATTATATACATTATGTCACTCTTTCCTTCTGGCAAGAAATATGCGCGCGTATTGAGGAGGTGAATAACTCAAAGTAAAACCATGAAACTTGTTGTGCTGGTTGTGGATGATGGCATTACTATTTGCATTCAGTGAATATGTTTTACCGCCACGGTTTGTCATATCGGGTGACAGGTATTGGTACGCGTGGAAAGGGCGTCAGACATTGCGTGGGCGGTGGCGGATGTGATGTTGTTTTCAGAATTTCTCAAGAAGTCGTAAGAGTGTGTTTGAGATTCCTCCGCTACTCTCTGCATCCAGACTCGATTAACGTTAAGCCAGTCCATCACAGAGACTGACTTATGAAACCTTATTCCACGCTCTTTCTTTTCTCCCTGCTCACGCTGACCACCGTTCCGGCCCAGGCCGATATTATCGACGACACGATTGGCAATATTCAGCAGGCGATTAACGACGCTTATAACCCTGACGGTGGGCGAGACTATGACGATTCGCGCGACGACGGCTGGCAGCGTGAAGTGAGCGACGATCGCCGCCGCCAGTTTGAAGATCGCCGCAGACAACTGGACGATCGCCAACGCCAGCTTGATCAGGAGCGTCGGCAACTGGAAGATGAGGCGCGGAGAATGGAAGAGGAGTACAGGCGGTGATATAGGGGGCGCGGGTATTTCTCTTCACGTCACCTCAATCACCATCTCATCAAACCCTGATGGTAGCGCGTTTTCCATCATCCACGCCCAGCAGTTCAATATGGCTACTGGTGGATTATTTCGTTGGCTGTTGTTTGACGACATTAATCATCCATGGCACACCAAATTTATCGGTGACTTTGCCGAATCCATGCGCCCAGAAGGTTTCCTGCCAGGCTATTTCGATTTTTCCGTGGGCGGCAAGGTTATCAAACCAACGTTTTCCTTCCTCGACCTGATGTGAGTCGAGCACCAGCGTAAAGCCGGAGTAGTTGGCTTTTCCTGATGGTATGGCATCGCTCATCATGATATCGCTGCCGGCGATGCGCACATTGGCATGGGCGATGGCAGTATCGGGAAATTGCATACCTGACGGGCAGCCTTCGGCGCTGTCCTGTGTTGGTTTCGGCATTTCGCCGAAGCTGATTTTATAGAGCAATTCCGCGCCTAACGTGCGTTGATAATAGGCTATTGCGTCGGCACAGTTACCGGCAAAAGAGAGGTAGGGGCTTAACGACATGATGATGACCTCAGTTAAGAGAAGTCAGTTAAGTGTAGTTCGAAATTTATACCGGTGAGGGAGTAGGCCTGATAAGACGCGTGAGCGTCGCATCAGGCATTTGGCACTGTTGCCGGATGCTTTGCACCCGGCATGTGAAATCAGCTCTTTTTCACGAACTCAGATTTCAGCTTCATCGGGCCAAAACCGTCGATCTTGCAATCGATGTTATGGTCGCCTTCAACCAGGCGGATGTTTTTCACTTTGGTACCGATCTTCAGCATTGAAGAGCTACCTTTCACTTTTAGATCTTTAATGATGGTCACGCTGTCGCCGTCAGCCAGCAGGTTGCCGTTCGCATCTTTAACGATCAGTTCGTCGCTTTCCTGCGCAGGTTCGTTATCGTTCCATTCGTAGGCGCATTCCGGGCAGATGTACATGCCGTTATCTTCGTAAGTGTATTCGGAGTTGCATTTCGGGCAGTTTGGTAATGACATGTGAATTTCCTCAAAAGTCAGCGGGGCAAAAGCGCCAAAAAACGGCAGATTGCCGAAAAAGGCCGCAATTATACACAAAATCCCTGAGTTTGTCGGGGGTACTGCTGATTTTAGACGACGATCGTTTTCATTTGAAAGACAACGTAAAAAGAAAATAATCTTTTTCCTCCATTTATTATTTAAGCTAATGTTAAAGCTCTTCTTGTTCTTTTTTTAATTCAATTGTTGTTTTTATCTTCTGATTTTATGTGTCGGAAGAGGATTACTCATTCCAGTAAAATAATCCATTAAATATAGAATTATTTTGTATTAATTATGAAAGCCGAAAGCAGAATTAAAAACAATCTGGATAAATAAAAGTAATTAAATTTACTTTAAGGAAGAACTTTCCATGTGCACACAGACCATATATGAGTTAAGTCAGGAGGTGGAACGTCTGTTACTGTTTTCCCGGGACTCCCACAGCAAATTGCCGCCTTGTATGAGTGGTTTTCCGCTCGTTGTCGTTGGAAGGAGAAAAGGTTAGTGCAACGAGAGATGCGGAGACAGGTGGACAAACATCCCGTTTGTTGGTCAGTGACCCCGCGGTGGCAGACTGTCGCGTTGGGGATGCCGCGACTCTGTTCAGCACCGCGTTTGGCGAAGGCGATGATAGAGGAAATCTTTTCTGTAAAACAAGTGTGATAAATTGGTTGCATCAATGAATATCAAACGAAATGTGTATGTGAAGTTGATCACAAATTTAAACGCTGGTAGGGTAAAAAGGTTATTAACTGCCCAACTCAGGCGTCAACAGGTTTGGTTGTACAGTCCTCAGCAGACCGTGTAAGTAAACCCGCTACGCTTGTTACAGAGATTGCATCCTGCAATTCCCGCTCTCCTGTTGCGGTCGTCGCGTTGATTTTCTGGCGTGTGCGGAAATGGGCTTACTCTGTGAGGAAAGCTATGCTGAAAAGGAAAAAAGTAAAACCGATTACCCTTCGTGACGTCACGATTATTGATGACGGCAAATTGCGAAAAGCCATTACTGCGGCATCGCTGGGTAATGCAATGGAGTGGTTCGATTTTGGTGTCTATGGTTTTGTTGCTTACGCATTAGGTAAAGTCTTTTTCCCGGGCGCAGACCCTGGTGTGCAGATGGTTGCCGCACTGGCCACTTTCTCCGTTCCCTTTCTGATTCGACCGCTTGGTGGACTCTTCTTTGGTATGTTGGGCGATAAATATGGTCGCCAGAAGATACTCGCTATCACCATTGTGATTATGTCGATCAGTACGTTCTGTATCGGCTTAATACCGTCCTACGCTTCTATTGGTATTTGGGCGCCGATTCTGCTGTTGCTGTGTAAGATGGCGCAAGGCTTCTCGGTGGGTGGCGAATATACCGGAGCGTCGATATTTGTCGCGGAATATTCTCCCGATCGTAAACGTGGCTTTATGGGCAGTTGGCTGGACTTTGGCTCCATTGCCGGATTTGTATTGGGCGCAGGCGTGGTGGTGTTAATTTCGACCCTTGTCGGCGAAGAGAAATTCCTCGACTGGGGATGGCGCATTCCGTTCTTTATCGCTCTGCCATTAGGGATTATTGGACTTTATCTGCGTCATGCCCTGGAAGAAACCCCGGCGTTTCAGCAGCATGTTGAGAAACTGGAGCAGGGCGACCGTGAAAGTTTACAGGATGGCCCGAAAGTTTCATTTAAAGAGATTGCCACTAAACACTGGCGTAGTTTGCTGGCCTGCATCGGTCTGGTAATTGCGACTAACGTCACTTACTACATGTTGCTGACTTATATGCCGAGTTACCTTTCGCATAACCTGCATTACTCGGAAGATCACGGCGTGCTGATTATCATCGCCATTATGATTGGCATGCTGTTTGTGCAGCCAGTAATGGGGCTGCTGAGCGACCGTTTTGGTCGTCGTCCGTTTGTGATCTTTGGCAGTGTGGCGTTGTTTGCACTGGCGATCCCGGCGTTTATCCTGATTAACAGCAATATCATCGGTCTGATTTTTGCCGGGTTACTGATGCTGGCAGTGATCCTTAACTGCTTTACCGGGGTGATGGCTTCTACGTTGCCAGCGATGTTCCCGACGCATATTCGTTATAGCGCGCTGGCGGCAGCGTTTAATATTTCGGTGTTGATTGCCGGTCTGACGCCAACGCTGGCGGCCTGGCTGGTAGAAAGTTCGCAGAATCTGATGATGCCGGCATATTATCTGATGGTGGTGGCGGTAATTGGTTTGATTACCGGTATTACCATGAAAGAGACGGCAAATCGTCCGCTGAAAGGCGCGACGCCGGCGGCATCGGATTTACAGGAAGCGAAGGAAATTCTCGGCGAGCATTACGATAATATCGAGCAGAAAATTGATGATATCGACCATGAAATTGCCGAATTGCAGGCGAAACGTGCTCGCCTGGTGCTGCAACATCCACGTATTGATGCGTAATCTGAAGCAGGTTGCCTGATGCGACGCTGACGCGTCTTATCTGGCCTGCCATTGGGTAAGGCATGATGTCTGGATCTTAAGGTTCACTTAAGCTCTCATACGCATACTCTCCTCCATTCGTCTGGAGGAGAGTGCCATGAAAAAACGTATTTATGAAAGTTTAACCACCGTATTCAGCGTGCTGGTCGTAAGCAGCTTTCTTTATATCTGGTTTACAACGTATTGATCTTTCTTCAGCCGTACCCAGGCGCGCGTACCGGATGTCCCTTCCCGGTTTTGCAGGAAAAATTGCCCGTGATGCAATTGTGTGATGCGGCTGACAATACTTAATCCCAAACCAATCCCGCCATAACGGCTGTCCATCCGCACAAATGCTTTGCTCAACTCCCCGCATTTACTCTCATCAATACCAGGCCCTTCATCTTCAACAGCCATTACCGCATCGCTATCATCTTGCAGCTTAATCATGATGTTGGTGTTTGGTGGGCTATAGCGATGGGCGTTTTCGACCAGATTACGCAACAACATTCGCAGTAGCGTCGCGTCGCCCTGAACGGTGATGTCAGCGGCGCTTTCTGGCAACAGCAAGGTTTGTTGACGCTGGTCGAGCATGGTGCTGAGTTCGTCATACGAGGGCAGGATCACATCTTCCAGCAGCTTTACATGCTGATAATTTCCCGAAGAAAATGATTGCCCGGCGCGCGCCAGTTGCAACAACTGGGAGACGCTCTCCATCATTTGATCAAGCCGCGCCACTAACGGCGCCACATCAATATGGTGTGTTTTCGCCAGTAACTCCAGATGCAAACGCACCCCTGCCAGCGGTGTTCGCAGTTCATGAGCGACGTCAGCGGTAAACAGGCGTTCATTATCCAGCGTGTTGGTCAGGCGGCTTACCAGATCGTTCAGCGCCGAAACTACCGCTTCGATTTCTAGAGTGGCGCTGTGAATGGTGATGGGCGTTAAGTTGTCGGCGGTACGCGCTTCCAGCTCTTTTTGCAGTTCTGCCAGCGGGCGTGTGATGCGCCGTAGCGCCTGATAGCAGATAAACAACGTCAGGCTGACCATAAAGACGCCGGGGACAATCAGGCTGGCGACAGCTTCGCGGATCTCACGCATGATGTGGCGATCGTTGTTGCGATTGTCGCGCAGCGCCTGTTCAAAAAGCTGAATCTGCTCGGTACTTTCATGCCATAGCCAAAAGACGCTGATCAGCTCAAATACCAGCAGAATAGCCCCGATGGTCAATATCAACCGCTGACGCAGTGATATTGGTTGGCGTAGAAAACGCATCAGATTCAATTAGTTTTCCTCATTGGCGACCAGCATATAACCAAAGCCGCGCACGGTGCGGATACGGGCTTTGCCCACTTTGTCGCGTAGGTTATGGATATGCACTTCCAGAGTGTTGGTTGAGGGTTCGTTGTCCCAGTTGTATATATCGTTGTAGAGAATTTCCCGATGCACCGGGCTACCTGCTTTAAGCATCAGGCGCGACAACAGAGCATACTCTTTGGGCGTCAGAATCAGTTCTTCACCGCTCATCCATACCTGACGGCGTCCCATATTTAGCGTCAGGTTGCCTACATTCAGCTCGCTCTCGCCTTGATTATTATGGCGACGCAGCAATGCACGGATGCGGGCGTGCAACTCTTCCAGCGCGAACGGTTTTACCAGATAGTCGTCAGCCCCGACATCCAGCCCGGCGATTTTGTCGGTAAGAGTATCGCGGGCGGTGAGAATTAACACCGGCAGAGTGTATTTTTTCTGCCGGATACGGGCGAGAAAATGCAGCCCATCTTCATCGGGTAAACCTAAATCCAGCACCACCAGGCTGTAATGCCTGGCTTCAAGGCTTTGCTCTGCCATCCGCGCTGTCGAGACGCCATCGCAGGCGTAACCTTCGGTTTGCGCCGCCAGAATCAGCCCCTGCAATAACAGTGTATCGTCTTCAACAATCAGAATTTTCATTGAGTATTTCTCCTGCAGGCCTGCAGAATATCATCCGCGGCCTGATAATACTTCGTCTCGACGCCGGTTAATCCCAACAAGGTTGAGAATAAATTGTCCTGTGAATAGTGCTGCGTTTTTGCCAGTTCTTGCAGGCAACTCTGGTCAACCTGATAACGTTTTTGATAATCCTCTGACAGCCACAGCAGCATCGGCACCTGTTTCTGGCTGTCCGGGGCGATGGCGTACGGCAGACCGTGCAGATAGATACCGTTTTCTCCTAACGATTCGCCGTGGTCTGAAAGATAAACCAGACTGGTGGTGAATTTATCCTGATGTTCTTTCAGCAGATTAATCGCTTTATCAACAATATAATCGACATAGAGCACCGTATTGTCGTAGGTATTCACCAGTTGTTCCTGTGAGCAGGTCTGGATTTCGTTAGTGTCGCAGGTCGGGGTAAATTTCCTGAACTGCGGCGGATAGCGGTTGTAATAGGTCGGACCGTGGCTACCGATGGTGTGTAATACAATGAGGCCATCGCCTTGCAGATTATTGATGTACTCTTCCAGCCCGTGGAACAGCACTTCGTCATAGCATTCGCCGTTGATGCACTGACCTGGCAGGTTCAGCGCGGTGACGTTCTGGTGAGGCACGCGGTCGCAGACACCTTTACAGCCGCCATCGTTGTCATTCCACAGCACACTAATACCCGCCCGTTGAATGATATCCAACACACCTTCCTGGTGTTGCGCCAGCTCTTCTTTGTAATGCTCGCGCGGCATATCCGAGAACATGCATGGTACAGAGACGGCTGTTGCCGTGCCGCAAGAAGCGGTATCAGGGAAATAGACCACATTATCTTTTGCCAGACGCGGATTGGTTTCGCGTGGATAACCGTTCAGTGAGAAGTTCTCTGCGCGCGACGTTTCTCCGACGATCAAAATGGTCAGGTTTTTACGTTTCCCGTCTTGCATTAATGGGTTGCGACGAGCATCTTCACCAATGCGTATCAGTGGCAGATTAGCCGACCGCTGGTGGGAATACCACGACCAACTGGCAACAATGCTGTTGGACGGGCTTAAGGATTTCACCAGCTCTTTGTTATTGCGAAACAGCGAGGCATAGTCTTTGTAGAACAGTGCCGCAACCAACAGAATTAGTAGCACGGAAATCAGGATATTGGCTCCGCGTAAAAGAACGCTTCGCAAACGTGAAGTGGAGGGTTTGATTTTGATCCAGCAGGCAATAATCGCGGCCAACACGCCACTTAATCCCAGCGTTAACAGCATTTGCGGGGTCATCAGGGCATAACTTTCTGCTGGGGTCGTATCAATGATATTGGTGATCATTGAGCGGTCGATGACGATGCCATAGGTCATGATGAAATATTGTGCCGCCGCGCCGACCAGAATAAACAGGCAAGCTATCGGACGGTTAAGCCATAAGAAGGAGCCTAGCGTCAGGACAATATTAATCACGCTGAATGCGACGACCGGCATCGACAAGAAAACCAGAACGTTATGCAGTGAATCCAGCGGTAACACCTGCAACACCTGTCTAAAAAAGGCGATATTCAGGCAGACTGAGATATAAAAAGCAGCGAGTAATAACCAGGCGAATAAATTTAAAGAGGGTCTTTTTAGAAGGCGCTTCAACATCACGGTATTTCCATCAAACAAAGTGCGCATATGCTCGCAAAGCAAAATTAAGCCAACCTTAAGTTCTTAAGGTTGGCTTATCTGCCTGCGGGATTAAGAGGCGTTAATCTTTGCTTATTGGCGCATCTAATGGATACGGGTTTTTATGCAACCGGTTGTAATTCAAAGCATACATGGCGGTGATCACCATCAGGGTGACAAATGACCACATGACTTCTTTTGCGCCAGAACCTACTACCGCCCAGATGCAGTAGAGAAAAGCAATAGTCGTAATGGCCAGATACGCCGGACGTGCTTTGCCGAAGTGGCCGTGACCTAACAGCAGTAACGCGGCACAGGTATAAAGATATGGCACCAGCGTAAAGATAACCGACACGGAAGAAACCAGTCCAAACTCTTTAGTTGCGTTTGGCGAGATGCTGCTGAGCTGGAATATCGTCATTAAAATGCCGACGATAATCAGGCCTGCTACTGGTGTACCTGCTTTGTTTACGCGGGCAAAAATCGGTGGGAACAGGCCGTCATCGGCGGCGGCTTTTGCCGTTTGCCCCGCCAGCAGGGTCCAACCGCCCAGTGAGCCTAAGCAACCTGCTGCCGCGCAAAAGGAGACAATCGCGCCGGCGGTGTCGCCCAGTGCCATTCGCGCCGCATCACCGAACGGCGAGGCAGAAACGCGCAGTGCCGCGTTGGGTATCATCCCCATAATTGCGGTGGTGGAGAGTACATAGCAAACGGCGGCAATCAATACCCCGCCGATGGTGGCGATTGGCACATTGCGTTTGGGATTTTTCACCACGCCAGCCGCAACGGAAGCACTTTCTACCCCAATAAATGACCACAGGGTAACGTTAAGGGTGCTTTGAATCGCGCCGAAGGTGCCCAGACCGCTGACGTTCCAGGCCGCCATATAGGTTGCACCGTGAAACCAGAACCAACCGAATACGGCAATTCCGACAATAGGGATCAGCGCCAGTACGGTGGCAACGGCCTGAACGTGGGTGATCATTTTAGGGCCGACGATATTCAGCAGAACGAAAATCCACAGCACCACGACGCAAGTAATGGTTAATACCAATGGATCTTTCAGAATGGGGAAGAAATAACTTAAATATCCTACGCCAATGACCACCATGGCGATATTACCGATCCAGCAGGCCAGCCAGTAGAGAACGTTGGTTTGATAACCGAGGAAAGGGCCAAAGCAGCGTCGGGCATAGGCGTAAGAGCCGCCGGGGCTGGGGTCGAGGAACGACATTTTGGCGTATACCATCGAGAGTCCCAGCGCACCGATAATTGTCACCAACCATCCATAAATGGCAATCCCGCCAGTAGAGGCCAGGTTTGCAGGTAACAGAAAAACACCTGACCCCATAATATTCCCCGACACCATCAGGGTGACGGGGATTAAGCCCACTTTGTGAGCATCAGCATCCGAAGACATAATTAAACTCCTGCGAAGGCGAGCTTCGTGACAATAAATTACGTCATATCATACGCCTGCATCCGCGAGTTGAATTATTGTTGGCTGGGTTATCGCTAATGCCGTTATTAATATAGCTTTTCGTTAAGGTTAAAAATCAGGCGTCAGGACATTCTTTGTGCTGACTGACATAATGCAGTGGCGTCATACCATAGAAGTCTTTAAAAACAGAAATAAAGTAAGACGTACTGTTGTAACCGCAGGACTGGGATACCTGGGAGATATTTTTACCGTCCATCATTAATTCATTTACGGCATAACGCATCCGGCAGGTGGTGATTATTTGACTATAACTGGTATTTTCACTTTTCAGCTTTTTCTTTAACAAGCTAGGGCTAAGGCATAAACAACTGGCTATCATACTAAGATTCCAGTCTTTATGGATATCGCTTTCAATAATTTGATAAACGCTGTCGCTAACACAATTACGTAACATATACATAAGTAGCGAAAGGAATTTTTTACTGTCGAGAAAACGTGATAGCACAGTGAATAATAATGCACGCGTTCGTTCTTTTTCTGACTCTGTTTCAGCGGGCAACATGCTATATCGTGCAGCGACGCGAAAGACGTCTGGCGTCAGACATGGTAAGGTAAGAAAGGGAGCGGCGCTACGCTGCCAGACGGGGATTTGCGAGAGATCTTTATTCAGAAAACGGAGGTAATCTTTAATGATGTCGTGACTAATATGAGCAACCAAAGTGTTATTAAGAGAGGAGACGTCGATAATATTATTTTCACAACTTAATAACGCCATATGGTTAGCTTTCAGGCTAATAGGTTCTTTCCCATTCACTCTTAGCCAGACATCTTTTTCAGTCAATAAAACAATACAGGGTTGGTTGCTGCAAATCCTCATACATGTACTCCTGGATGCAAATAAAAAACCAATTCTCGCCATAGCAGAGCGATACCGGGAAATGGCTATATAATTGTATGATGAATAAAAACATGCATAAAAATAACGGGTTTTACTAATATTACAAATTTTTATAGTAATTTCTTATGTACAAAATTTTTTACAGGGTTAAAAAGGGTAAATAACAGGCAAAAAAAAGCGCGGGGTGGGACCGCGCAAAAAGTATGACATTTTTGTTTGCAGCATTTTTTTATGAAAACGTTGCCATACTTAAAAAGCCTCAGCCAGACGGCGTAATGTTATTAAAACAATTACGCCTGTAGTGGAATAGTGGTTACGCTTTCACACACATTACATGGTAAATACCATCAATAATTTCGGTACCTTCTGTTTCGTGTTCAAAACCAGGGAAATGGTGATCCCAGGATTGTAATGAGCGTAAATAACTTACCTGTGGACTGTTTTTATCGCCGAAATTTTCGCCAGAGAGCAGCATTGGAATTCCCGGTGGATACGGAATAACCGAGTTTGCAGCAATGCGTCCAGGCAGGTTTTCAATAGATACCAGTTCAACGTTGTTATCGACGATCGCGTTGTAGGCTTCGCGCGGAGTGATTTCCGCCACCGGTAGGCCGGAATAGGCTTCGTTCAATCGTGCGCCAGGGTTATTTTCTTTCAGCCAGGCAAACATTTGGTCGCCCAGATCGTGAATCCCCATGTTTGCGTAAGTGTCAGGATATTGATCTGCAAGTTCCGGTATCACCTGCGCCAGCGGTGTGTTCGCGTCATAGTGGCGTTTGAAGGAGCAGAGGGTGTTAACCAGTGTTCCCCATTTCCCACGGGTTACACCCATCGAGAACAAGAACATGATCTGGAAGTCGGTGGTGCGTGTGGGCACAATACCGTGGCGACCAAGCCAGGCGGTGACCAGCGCTGCCGGGACTCCGGTTTCTTCCAGTTCACCGTCTTCCCCCATCCCCGGAGCGAGGATGCTGACTTTTATCGGGTCGAGCATGCTCCAGTTATCCGGGATATCTTTAAAGCCGTGCCAGCTTTCGCCCGGATGCATCACCCAGCACTCCTGAACGGTGGTCAGCAATGTCGCCGGTGCGTCGGCAAAGTCATAGGTTTTGCCGGTTTGTGGGTCGGTGACCACTTCTTTGTTCCACGGTTTAAAGAACCAGCTGCCTTCGGCGGTAAACTCTTTATACAACCGCGCCATTGCCTGACGAAAATCAACCGCTTCATCGATCACTTCCTGAGTCAGTGACAGGCCGCTGTTACCGTCCATCATTGATACAGCCACATCGTTTGATGCGCAGATGGCATACAGCGGGGAAGTGGTGGCGTGCATCATATATGCCTGATTAAAGCGGGAGAAGTTAATCGCACCGCGGCCTTCACGCACATGAATGTAAGAGGCCTGCGACAATGCATTCAGCAATTTGTGGGTAGAATGAGTGGCGAAAACGGTCGGGCCGCTGTGATCGCCCGGTTCGCCGCGCATGGCATAGTGATCGGCATAGATCGGGTTAAAACGCGCATAACCGTACCAGGCCTCGTCAAAGTGCAGACGATCGGCGGTTTTTTCCAGCAGATCCTGCGCTTTTTTGGCGTTATAACACACACCGTCATAGGTACAGTTGGTCACCACGCAGTAAGAGGGTTTTTGCCCAACGTTATCTTTGGCCAGTGGGCTTTCACTGATTTTCTTCTGCAAGGTTTCAGGTTGCATTTCTTGCGGATAGATTGGTCCGATAATGCCGTAGCGGTTGCGGCTTGGCAGCATGTAGACCGGTTTCGCGCCAGTTAACATTAAGCCTTGCTCAATAGATTTGTGACAGTTACGGTCGACGACGACGACATCGTTATCGGTCATACAGGCTTGCATGATGGTGCGGTTAGAGCCGGAAGTACCGACGACCACCGACCAGGAGCGATCGGCGCCAAATACGCGCGCGGCATATTTTTCGCTTTCGCCAAATGCGCCAGTATGGTCAAGCAAAGAACCGAGGGATGTTCTTTCGATCCCCATGTCGGTGCGGAACAGATTTTCACCATAGTAGTCATGGTAGAAACGTCCGGCAGGCGTTTTGGTGAAACCGACGCCGCCCTGGTGACCCGGTGCGGCCCAGGAATATTCATGGATGTCGCTGTATTTCATGAGCGCGCTGAACAGTGGCGGCAATAGTTGCTGACGGTAGCGACGGATTGCGGCAACGGCGCGTCCGGCAATAAAGTCAGCGGTATCTTCCAGAATCCAGGCGAATTCATCGACAAGCTCCAGCAGAGAGCGATCCATGACGGCGAGGGCTTTTTCCCGGTCGCCTAACAGGAAGACGGGCACGTTTTGTTGGCGCTCATGAAGCTTACCGATCAATTGTCTGACGTTTTTATGTTCGTCTGGATGTTCCATTTGATAGCTGAACATCAGGCAGTCAATGGCTTCGTTCGAAGAGAGAATGGCAAAACCATCATCAAAGGCGGTTGATTTAATTACGGTAACATTTTGCTGTCTTAAGGCATCCGCCAGACGCTCTACGGCGCTACCGACCCAGGTGTCCTGATGCAGAAACTCGCTTTCAACAATTAATACTTTCATCATTGCTTACCCGGTTATGAAGGAATCTTCGTTGCGAGCAAGTATCTTCCGGCCATTTCAGGCTGTAAAGCGCGTGAAAAATGGACGATATTGTGTTTTTATTTTTAAAAACAAAATGTTATATTCATTTTTGAATTAAATTTCATTGCTTATTATCGACAGCAAAACTATTTTTTTGGCTGATACTGATATCGTCTGTAGCCGGGAAGCCCGGCGACTGGCTGCCGGGCGGGTTGCGCCGCTAAAGATTGAGCTCTTCTGGCGTTCTGGTGATTAAGCCATAACGCCGTAACTGGCGGCAGTGAAGACGAGCGAGGAATATCACCGTGGTTAATGCGCCCAGCAGCGCGCAGAACATATCGGATTGCGTATCCCACGGATCGCCCTGAGTACCGAGAAAATCATCCGCTCCCTGGCCCATCGCCAGTGCCGCCCACCACTCGATCAACTCATACATCGCGCTTATCGCCAGTGCTACACAACAAACCAGAAATGCCGTCATTTTGCGTCCGCGAACGTATACCCCGCGCACAAGTATTTCTCGTGCCGCCAGTGCAGGCACCAGCCCCTGGAAAAAATGCCCCAGCTTGTCATACGGATTACGGCTCAGCCCCAGCCATTCCTGAACTTCAAAACCGATGGGGACTTTTGCGTAGGTGTGCTGACCTCCGACCATCAGGATGATGGCGTGAAAGAAAATCAGCGTATAGAGCAGTGGGGTTAACGGGTAATGTCTGGCTGTAACAAGCAGTAGCGGAACCACGATAATTACCGGCGTTACTTCCATCAACCAGGTGAGTTTGTCATGGGCCGATATACCCGTATAAAGCAGAATTAACGTTAGCGCCAGCGCGCCAGTATTGAGGGTTAACGGCTTGAGTGTGCAGGTCATGATGAGTTCACAAGTCAGGAAAAGTACTGACTATTCACCAGTAAGCATGAAATTACAATTGCAGAAGAGGTGGCCCGGGGGGATCACCTGGCAGCACGCCGCCAGGCGCCGGGCCGAAGAGGTTATTTAGTGCAGTTTGCGCACTGTTTGTTGACGATTTGCTGGAAGAAGTCGTTGCCTTTGTCATCGACCAGGATAAACGCCGGGAAATCTTCCACTTCGATTTTCCAGATAGCTTCCATTCCCAGTTCTGGATAAGCAACGCATTCCAGATGCTTAATGCTCTGCTGCGCCAGCACTGCTGCCGGGCCGCCGATGCTGCCGAGGTAGAAGCCGCCGTGTTTATGGCACGCGTCGGTAACCTGCTGACTGCGGTTGCCTTTCGCCAGCATGATCATGCTACCGCCGTGGGATTGCAGTAGATCCACGTAAGAGTCCATACGGCCTGCCGTGGTTGGACCGAGTGAACCGGAAGGATAACCGGCTGGTGTTTTTGCCGGGCCTGCGTAGTAGATCGGATGATCTTTAATGTACTGCGGTAGCTCTTTACCTTCGTCAATCAGTTCTTTCAGTTTGGCATGTGCAATATCACGACCCACGATAATTGTGCCGGTGAGTGACAGACGAGTAGAAACCGGATATTGCGAAAGTTGGGCGAGGATCTCTTTCATTGGGCGGTTGAGATCGACTTTTACCGCTTCGCCTTCGCCCGCCTGACGTAGCTCTTCAGGAATATACTGGCCTGGATTGTGTTCCAGTTTTTCGATCCAGATCCCTTCACGGTTAATTTTCGCTTTGATGTTACGGTCTGCGGAGCAGGAGACGCCCATACCAACCGGACAGGATGCGCCATGACGCGGCAGACGAATCACGCGAATATCGTGAGCAAAGTATTTACCACCAAACTGCGCGCCGAGGCCGAGTTTCTGAGCCTCTTTCAGCAGTTCCTGTTCCAGTTGCACATCGCGGAAGGCCTGACCGTGTTCATTACCTTCAGTTGGTAAATTGTCGTAATAGTGAGCGCTTGCTAACTTGACGGTTTTCAGGTTGGTTTCTGCAGACGTACCGCCAATCACAAACGCGATATGGTACGGCGGGCAGGCTGCGGTGCCGAGAGTCCGCATTTTCTCAACGAGGAAATTCTTCAGCTTGCCGGGAGTCAGCAGGGCTTTGGTTTCCTGATAGAGATACGTTTTGTTAGCAGAGCCGCCGCCTTTAGCGACGCAGAGGAATTTGTACTCGTCACCATCTACCGCATACAGATCGATTTGCGCAGGCAGGTTAGTGCCGGTGTTAACCTCTTTGTACATATCCAGCGGCGCGTTTTGTGAATAGCGCAGGTTATCTTCGATATAAGTGTTATAAACGCCTTTCGACAGCGCTTCTTCATCACCGCCGCCGGTCCACACGCGCTGGCCTTTTTTGCCGACGATGATGGCGGTACCGGTATCCTGGCAGGTTGGCAGCACGCCTTTGGCGGCGATTTCTGAGTTTCTTAAAAATTGCAGCGCCACATACTTATCGTTTTCACTGGCTTCTGGGTCATGAAGAATAGAAGCAACCTGTTTCTGGTGTGCCGGGCGAAGCATGAAAGAAGCGTCGTGGAAGGCTTGCTGCGCCAGCAAAGTCAGCGCTTCAGGTTCTACTTTCAGGATAGTTTCGCCGTCGAATTCGGCAACGCTGACGTAATCGGATGTGAGCAGATAGTATTCGGTATTGTCTTTCCCCATCGGGAAAGGCGCCTGGTAGATAAACGGTTTGTTTGACATAGCTTCCAGCCTGTAACTCTGTATTTGTTATACGAAAATGGCGTGCCGCACAACGACGGGCGGCACGCAGAGTGCAATTACAAGAACCCGTACATTGCGGCGAAGATCCAGCCAAAGACGCAGGATACGCTTACGCCAATCAACCCTGGCAGAATGAAGCTATGGTTGATCACGAAGCGACCGATGTGGGTGGTGCCGGAACGGTCAAACTGAATTGCCGCCAGGTCGCTCGGATAGGTCGGCAGGATGTAATAACCGTAGCAAGCCGGTGCTGAAGCCACGATGTACGCAGGGTCAACGCCAATCGCCAGCGCGACAGGAACAATCGCCGCCAGCGCTGCGGCCTGGGAGTTTACAAACTTGGAGACCAGCAGCAGAACAATGGCATAAGCCCACGGATACTCTTTCACCATTTCACCCAGTACGCCCTGGATTTCAGACATATGCGCACCGAACATGGTTTCCGCCATCCACGCAATACCGTACACCGCCACAATGGCGATCATACCGGAACGGAAGACTTCGTTTTTTGAGATAGACGCGGGATTGGTTTTCGTCAGGATAATGATCAGCGCCCCGGTTAGCAGCATAAACATCTGAATGACCAGTACCATCGACAGCGGTTTACCGCCGAAAGATGGACGCAGGTCAGAATCCGCACCGAGCAGAGCGACCACGGCGATTGCCGCGAGGAAGATCCACATTGCCAGCCAGTTACTCTTTGGCAGTTTTTTATCCAGCAGCGTGGCGGTATCACCGTAAACATATTCGCGGTTTTCTGGAACGGAGATGAATTTCTGGAACTCTTCATCTTTATCCAGATCTTTACCGCGGAACCAGCTAAAGATACCGATCGCCAGGATACCGATCAGGGTTGATGGAATGGTGATGGCAAGCAGGTCGAGGAATTCAAGATGACGCCCATCAAAGGTGACGTTACCCAGCATCGCGACCAGCGATACCACGGCAACGGATACCGGGCTGGCGATAATCCCCATTTGCGCGCCGATAGAACTCGCCGCCATCGGACGCTCCGGGCGAATGTTGTTCTTAATAGCAACGTCGTAGATGATAGGCAGAATGGTGTAGACCACGTGACCCGTACCACAAAGAATGGTCAGCGTACAGGTTACAAAAGGCGCGACGATAGAGACATATTTCGGGTTGCGGCGCAGCAGTTTCTCAGCGATTTGCAGCATCACATCAAGGCCGCCCGAGGCTTGCAAGGTTGCCGATGCCGCCACCACCGCAATGATAACCAGCATAACATCAACCGGTGGTTTACCCGGCTGAAGGTGGAAGACGAATACCAGAATGACCAGGCCGATACCGCCTAATAAACCCAGCGCGATACCGCCCTTTCTGGCACCATAAAACAGACATATCAGTATTATGATGAGCTGAATAGTAAATAACATGTGTGAACCCTCGCGATAATCCCATTTAAATTTTTGCTGAATAGATCACAGTCACGTTCTGGTTTGTATGAACTGTTTTCAGAGCCTGACTAAATATCCGTTTGGTCGTTACTGGCTTAAGCAAACACCTCACAGTGAATATTGACCGATTTACGCAATGGTAAATTTATGCACTGCGATAAGTGATTTTTTCAGAGATAAATACTCTCTGGCGATGGGTTTGTTGTTTGTACTTCGCAGATGTTAATGGTTTGTTTGCTTGATATCTTATTGATATTTATTGGTCTGGTTTTGTTCTACAGGCAGAAACCGCTAAGTTTATAGATTATTCTGATCTACCTATTTGTGGGTAAAAATACACATATTGCGGGTGACATAATAGTTAATTAACTTTTGTTAGCGTTTTGAAATTAAAAACACTATTCATCCGAAGGGATATTAATTTCAGGAACAGACAGGGGGATAATTATATTTGATCTGGCACAAATTTTATCGATGAACAATGTAACTTGTACCAGTGCTATTTTGCATTACTGTAATAATTGTTACTTACAGATAACCAATAATAGTTTATTGGCAATATTGTTTTAGTAGTGAGTAATGCTCTGCCTGAATACGGTAACGGTAAACCGGGCGGCCTGTGACGCCATAATGAATGCTGGTAAATAAAATGTGACAATTAACCAGCCAGATCAGATACTTGCGACAAGAAACGCGTGAGATGTTAACTTCGCTGGCCAGTTCATCAGTTGAGAACTCGTAGTCCTGATGGGCGTCGATCCACTGGCACAACGTACGTAGAGTCTGCGGCGTTAATCCTTTAGGCAGGCGGCGGGTATCCTGCTCGTTGGCGCTGCTGCCGTGGATCAACTGATCCAACTCGGCCTGGTCGTAATATTGATGTTTCTCCAGCGCCATTTTCTTTTGTCGCCAACCGGTTAGCGCCTCTTCAAAGCGAGAGGCCTGGAACGGTTTGATCAGGTAATCCACAACGCCGTAGTGCAGCGAATCTTTTATGGTTGCGGCATCAGCAGCGGAAGAGATGACAATCACATCGCTTTTACAACGGGCGTTGTGCAGGGCTGGCAGTAAATCGAGCCCGTTCTCTTTTTGCATATAGATATCGAGCAATATCAGGTCGACAGGCGTGCCGCTGTTAAAGATAATCTCTTTTGCTTTTTCCAGCGTTGAGGCGGTGCCGCAGCACTGAAAGCCTGGAATCTGTGCGACATAGCGTCGGTTCAACTCCGCCACCATTGCGTCGTCATCGATAATTAATACATTGATCATCTGTTCGACCTCTCCCCATCCCAGGGTAACTGGACAAAAAATTGTGTGAAAATCCCGGGTTCCGATTCTACGGCAATGCTGCCGCCAAGACTTTCAACCTGTTGTTTGACAAGAGCTAAACCGACGCCTCGCTCGCTTCCTTTTGTCGAGATGCCTTTGTCAAAAATGCGATCGATTTTTTCAGGCGCGATCCCTGGACCGTCATCGTTAACTTCACAATGCAGCCAGCCGTGACGGTAGTGCAATGTTACGCTGATTTCGCCCCCCGGTTGTGACCCTAACGCTTCCAGAGCGTTTTCTATCAGATTGCCCAACACGGTGATTAATGCTGCAACCTGATCCTCGCTGCCGCTGTCTGGTAACTGGCTTTCGCTGTTTAACAAAAGCGTATGACCCAAATCCGTTGCACGGTTAATTTTACTGATTAAGAAACCGGCGATGACTGGCGATTTGATTTTACCCAGCAGAGAGCCAATCTCCTCCTGATAGTTGTTGGCCGTTTTGAGGATGTAATCTTCCAACTGCTTATAACTCTTCAGATGCAATAATCCGAGAATCACGTGCAATTTATTCATAAATTCGTGGGAGCGTTCACGAAGTGCGTCAGCGTAGTTGACCAGACCATCCAGGCGTTGCATCAGCTTACGAACTTCCGTTTTATCCCGGAAGGAAGAGATGGCCCCGATGATGACGCCATTACTGCGTACTGGGACGGTGTTGATCAGCAATAGTCGATCTTTAACGGTAATCTCTTCGTCACGGCGCGGCGTGCCGTCGCGTAATACTTCGGAGACATCCACTACCTGCGACCATGCCTGGCTTAGTGTCGACAGCTTTTCGTCATCCTGCGATTTGTGGTAGTTAAGCAGTTCCTGTGCGGCATCATTGATGAGTGTGACTTCACCGCGATCGTCCACGGCAACGACGCCTTCTTTGATCGATTGCAACATTGCCTGGCGTTGCTCAAACAGGGTAGAGATTTCATAGGGTTCCAGGCCGAACAGGATGCGCTTAAGCACTTTGACCAGGATCCATGTTCCCAGCCCGCCGACCAGTGCGCCGAATAAAATTGACCAGATAATGCTCCAGCGGCTGTCGTTGATCTGCTGGGTCACGCGGCTTAACTCCAGACCAATCGCCACTACGCCAATTTGCTTATTATTTTCATCGTAGACGGGGGTAAATACACGTAGGGCCTGCGCCAAAAAACCGCGATTAATGGCGACATTTTCCTCACCATTGAGCGCCTTGAGGATATCGTCCCCTTTAAAAGGCTGACCAATGCGTTGCGCTTCAGGGTGCGAGTAGCGAAGGCTTTGCATATTGGTAACGACGATAAACAACAGATCGTTACGCTTGCGTACGGCTTCAGCGATGGCCTGGATACCGCTCTCCTGCGGTTTTTTCTGCAAGCCCTGACGAATTTCTGGCGAGTCGGCAAGGGTTCGCGCCACAGCCAGCGCTTTGTTGGCCAGCCCGTCACGCGTCATATCACTGATTTGTGAGAAATAAATCAGATGGACCACTAGCAGCACTGAGAACAAAACAGCGCTGACCATTAAGATAGCCGTGGTGCTGAGTTTCATCGGGCGTTTGCGTAACATGCGGTAGGGCAGTGAATGTCTCATCAGCTTCCTTGTGTGACAAATTTCCTAAGCATTATCCCTGATGAAGTGGGTAATTCAAAGGGAGTAAGAGGGTTGGCTTTTGTCTGGAAACTGAAACAACACGTGTTGTCTGACGATTACGGGGCTATGCTTATAGCGAAAATCACACCCATGTGGGAGGCCAGTTTATGGATCAAGAATTGTTGGACGCCGGTTATCGCGTGTATACCGGCGAAAAAATTGATGTCTACTTTAACACTACGATGTGTCAGCATTCAGGCAATTGTGTACGTGGTAATAGCAAGCTATTTAATTTAAAACGTAAGCCGTGGATTATGCCTGATACAGTCGATGTCGATATTGTGGTAAAGGTTATTGATACTTGTCCAAGTGGCGCACTGAAATATCGCCATAAATAAGTGAGGGAATGATGGAAATACATGAGGGGCATAATAAATTTTATATTAATGATGCACAGGGAAAACAAATTGCTGAAATTGTTTTTGTGCCGACAGGAGAACATTTAGCCATTATCGAACATACCGATGTTGATGAAAGTCTGAAAGGGCAGGGGATTGGTAAACGGCTGGTGGCGAAGGTGGTGGAAAAAATGCGCCGGGAGAAGCGGAAGATTATCCCGCTATGTCCGTTTGCGAAACACGAGTTCGATAAAACGCGCGAGTATGATGATATTCGTAGCTGAGCAGAGAAATTGTATCCGTCGTAAGCAATACAAATCAGAAGTGATGTTATGGGCATGTTTAAGCGGAATAACCCCGTAAATTCGGGGTTATTCAGGTTTTTGGCAAGCTGTACTTTGTTTATACCTGATGTGGTGTGAACGCTCTATTCTGCCTACAAATTAAACATATTGCAGGATCTAATATAGGTCTGATAAGCGTAGCGCATCAGGTAATGACACAAACCTATATGCAGACTCAATTAGTCAATATCTGTGGGTTGAGTTCTGCCAAAGGAGACTCTGTAGTCGCTTCTTCTTACAGTCTGCTCAGGTGTTGCAGGCACTGTTGTGGAGCGTAGATGCGTTGTTGGTTTGCCATGCTCTGGAACATAAAAAACACCAGTGCCATGATAACCGGATATAGAAACGTTAATTCCACGACTTTCAAACTCGGCATAGACGTGTTCTGCTAATGAACGTTTTTGACCAAATAATGCACTAGCCAACCAGCCGCTGTTGGATTTTGTTGATTTTTCTATTTCCTCAGGAGAGAAATCCTGGGGTTTTGTTATATTTGCAGAGTAACAGGATGTTAATCTGATGTCACCTATTCCATGAAGATTATGTTCAGCAATGCGGTCGACAATATCTGCTGGTGATAAAAATTCATCTCCGCACTTAAGAAGAGGTAGGCCAGCAGAACCATTCCCAATCAGATAAATTTTGTCATATCTTCCTGGTGTTAAATCCTTTGGTAGCATACTTTTCATCTCCATAACGGTAAAATTTATACCCGCGTCAACAGCAACACCAGTGTTGCTTGATTGTAGATGACTTCTGTTTGCACCAGGAAAGGTAAACTCTGTTTTCTTTTTATCAAAATCGTTTTTTGTCGTTTCGTTCAGAAATAATATGTCATATGTTTTTTTCCTGTCATGGTTCTTGGAATATTTTGACCAAGAATATTAAGAGCATATTCACCTACGGATTTTGTTCCTAAAAATACAAGCAATCCTTCTTTCTCTGGCACTGTTTCTATTTTTCTCCCTCCAGGAATTGTGGAGATGGATTGAGATTGTTCTGACGGAATTGATACGCTGGCGCTTATAGGTAGCTGAGATCTTATACTAAACATACAACCTCCTTCTTAGTTTGTTTAAATGTGAGTTCATGATAATTCTAATGGAGTGAGTAATATTTTAGTTGATAATAGCTGATATCCTTTTCAGCTATTAATCTGTTTATTTCATAGTAAGTTTTTTATTAATATTAGATTCGTATTTTGCGAGTTTCATGAGATTGCCAGATTTGGTCGCTCAATACTAAGGCCAGTGACAGACTTATTTATTAGGGACAAATTTAGCGAGGATATCAGGTTCACTAGCGACATAAATGCTTTCATCAGGCAGAGTTACAATGCCTTCAGGTTGAAGCAAATCACTGGTCAGAGAATGATTTCCTTTTGTCAGGTCCATCATCTCAACGAAAGACATTTCTGTCAGGTTAAACTTGAGTAACTTACGCGATTCATCGGACAGAATCATCAGACTTTCATTATTAAAGTCCAGGCCGGATATATCTTTAACACGTATATCATTTAGTTCCTCTGGAATCGTTACTTGTTTTGCACTCAGCAGATCTGGAGAAAGCTGATAGGCAAACATGCCTGTAGGGCGTCGTTCTTTAGCGACAAACAGCATCCGGCCTTCTGCTTTCCATGCCAGTCCTTCAAACCCTCTATTTTTTTTATTGAATTTTTCTAACTGAATTTTATTTCGCAAGGAGATATGCATATCTTTTGTAACTGTAAAAAAGAATAGTTCAGAAGTCTTTTCGTCTACTGCAGCAAAAATGTTCCCTTGTATGTGCTCAATGGTTTCGGCATCAGAGATAAAAGGCAGCGGGGCTCGGCCGATGATGTCGCCACTTCTGGCTATTTTAAGTAGCTGCGCAGGGCTATTCTGGGTGACATACAGGAAATCATCCTCTTTATTATACGTAAGAGATGATAAGTTCACCGTATTTGGTAATTGTTTTATAAATGAAAGTGAGTATTCCTGTGGTGATTTTTTGTAACCATAATCAAATACAAATAATATTAATGCAATTGGCGTAACAAACATTGCAATAAAAAATGCAATAAATAAGCTTCTTTTCATTCCTTCTCCATTCGCTATAAATGGTTTGCGAAATAAATATCTTTGTTTTGTATGATTGCTGTGAGGTTAAATTATTAATAATTGTGAGTGTGATTAGTTATTGTTTGTTTTGATAAATAAAGTGTGTGGTGTCCATTTTTTTATTTTTAAATGTTTTTCAGGTATGTTTCAGATGCTCCATACCTTGGTTGTAGCGTTCTTACCATCTCATCGATTTCACATTTCACACCTTGTGGCACTTCATAGGAGGTCCTGTTCGTCAACATTCCTAACTCGTTGGGGCGGTCTTCTGGCGCCATTATCAGAATCCCGGTATGGCTGGCAACGTGAATGCTTCCATCTGGTGATTGAGAGATACTTATGTTAATGCACGCGTTAGGTACATCTAACGATCTTTCCACATTGTATTCTCTGGCTTGAGAGATCCTTGTATGTGTCAACATTAAGGCTGGCACATTGAAAGATTGATAGAAAGCCGAGCATATGGCTGTTGCCGCTTCGGGGTGGCATAAAAATTCCACAACTTCAGCTTTCTGTTTATCGCTGCCGCTGCTTTCCCTTGCTATTTGCTCTGCATGATGACGAGAAATACCATTATTTATAACATTCTGGGCAAGTGATGAATGTGTGTCTTTAAGTCCTAGTGCATCGCGAAGCAATTTTTGTGCATCTACAGATATATCAACACCATTGAGTGAAAGCTTTGCATTGCCGAGTCCTCGAAATGTATCCATAAACATAGAGCTGAATGGTGTAGGCCCGGAAAGCGGATCTGTTTGAGTATTATGAGGAATCAAGGTTGCTGATAGTTTTGACGTAAAACTAAGTAGATTGTGCATTGACTTATGATCAGTCAGGTCCATCTTAGATAAGGCACGATGAACCTGAATGTATGGCATGTGGAGATTGATGGGTAAAGATTGTAATAACCTATTTTGTTCGTTTGACTCCAGGAGCACAAGAATCTTTTCATTATCTGGTGTGCGAATCTCGGCTTCAACAAGTTCGCTGTTAGTGACGGAAATTCTTAAGGATGAGCCATCTGCAAAATTAGCATATATTCTGCCCAATTCATTAGGCGCGGGAGATACAGGTTCTAAAACGGTTAACAACTCTTGAAATGTTTGCCTTTCACTACGAGTATACGTTGGATTCCATAAACCAAAACTAAGAACTTTTAGTAATTTTTCAGCGCATGACATATCATTCCACTGCTTTTTAAAATCAGAATTAATTCTAATTGCAGCATCTAAAACTAAAGATGCGGAATTATTATTAAGTCCGTTTATCATGAAAGATTCCCCTGTCTCATTTATTATGAATGATTCGACAAGAGATATCATATAGCATGATATAGTGTCAATAATATATAAGCTATTTATAGCGAGAGTTTTAAATGTATAGAGAGTTATTTTTTTAAAATTAGAGGAAATACTCCTCTAATGACGAACAATAGATTTTCATTGATTCATCAGCAATAGTTTTTGTGCCTACGAAAAGGTTGTAATTATTTACATTAATAATAGCATTCAGAAAAAATTTTTATTGTGCTGATAAAATATACCATTAGTGATTAGTTTAGATACCTGGCTTTCAGGCAACTTCTTTTTGTCTGTATATAAGGGATGATTACTAAGGTGGTACATTGATATCAGTTAGCTTTCCCTTTTCGGGTTACTTCATCAAAGAGTCCTCTTTATAGAAGAGCGCATTGTGGGTTTTCCAGATTGACTTAAACGTGTGGCGGCATCACACCGATCAACACGATCTGCAGCAAAGGGCAGGTGTAACCAGGCCCATCTTAGCGCTACGCACTTTTGAACCACTGAGCTTGCTAACTGTTCATCCGGCTTTCACTGATCTAATTACGGCGATAATCTGATGCCCACTAAAACGGACTTGATGTATGACGGGGCCTCTTTTGCGGGATAGATATGGGAATATTTCTTAATGCGAATGGTACGGTTATGCGGGGGGGACAAACATGGTTGCTTGTTCTGCCATTTGTTCCTTGTTCCTTTTTATACCGCCGCCGCTCCCGGTCAGCACTGGGGAATAGGGGGTTGAGGTATATCTGCTCCTTATGTCAGGGGAACAGGTAATAGCTATATAGCGAAACGCCTTAGTGCTGTAGTTATTCCATTTTGCTATTTGTCTAATAGGACTAATCTTAAAGAAAACAAAACGATTAACTAAATGGAAAGGCAATTGTTAATGACGTTTGCTAAAGAGATGAAGTTCTTCTACTTTATTGATTTTGAATGATTTTTAAGAAATATGATTTTTTTGTTGACATTTAATGATAATGTATTTTACACATTATACATCGGTGATTAATAACTTTTATAAGGATTTTGTTTGATGAAGTAGATGTGTTCTAATTTGATAGATAAAACGTTATCTCACATAATTTATATCATTCGATTAATTGTTGATCCTTCCTGATAAGGATAAGATCGCTAATAGCTTAATATATTAAAGCATGCGGAGATTATTTATTATGAATATGGAAACTAATTCGCACACAACAAGCCCATACATTCAGCTTATTGAGCAAATTGAAGTGTTACAACAGGAAGCAAAGCGACTGCGAGAGCAGGAAATTCAAAGTGTAATTGAGTCGATTCAAAAGCAGATTACTTATTACAATATAACCCTACAAGAGCTGGGATATACTAATGTGCCTGATGATGGCCTTGCTCGCCGGAACTCATCGAAAGGAGTTTACTATCGCAATGAAGAAGGGCAAACCTGGTCGGGAGTTGGCCGACAGCCACGCTGGCTTAAAGAAGCACTGTTGAATGGAATGAAGAAAGAAGATTTTCTTGTGAAGGACACCGAAGAAGAAATAATACCGCTGAAAAATATTTAACATGAAATCATTAAATGATAACGATAACTGAACTGGAAGATGAAATAATAAAAAATAAAGAAGCCGCAAATATTTTTATTGAAAAAATAAACGACAAAAAGAACGAAATCCATGAAAAAATGAAACACCCCCTGGATAAAGTTACCTACAATGAAGCAAAGGAACTGCTCATTGCCTGCGATGCGGCAATCAGGATCATAGAGATAATGCTAATCAGAATTAATAATAAATAGAGGATGAGTATTGTGAGCCAAACAAAAAATAGAGAACTGTTAGATAAAAAAATAAGATCAGAAATTGAGGTGATAAAAAAAATAATCGCCGAATTTGATGTCGTAAAAGAAAACGTTAATGCTTTAAGTGAAAAAGCAAAAACAGATCCTCAGGCTGCAGAAAAATTAAACAAATTAATTGAGGGGTATACATATGGTGAAGAGCGAAAATTATATGATTCTGCCTTAAGTAAGATTGAAAAACTAATAGAGACAATGAGTCCTCCAAGATCTAAAAACCAATCAACAAAAAATCAACGGAATAAAAATAATAGAAAAATAGTATGACGATTTTGAATAAAATAGACTATAACTATTATAAATTAATTAATTATCCAATTATGATGGTCCATGATGAATGGCTAGGTGATTTAACCGGTGTCAATCAGGTTAGTTTTCGGCGTTTAAGAGAAAGTAGTTCTACTCGTAATCAACTCAATAAGATATTGCGTCAGGAAATACAAGATAAAATTTCTGGAGTGGAATTATCTGATATAAATAAGGAAGGTTTTTTATATCAGTCAATTGGGAAAATAAGATTGCTTGCTCTAAGTAGTGCATTATTTGAAATTCAATGCCCTGACTATATTTTTTCACGATTATATCGAGAAACTCTGATCAGAGAGATAGGATATCAAAATGTGAAGCAGTTATCATTCTATTGGCAGGGAGGGCAATGTAAACCAGAATATGGCGAAGAACGGTTCTGTTCTGAGCTAATAAAATACGGTGCAGGTAATCTGGAATGGCTATTTTCTGATAATCCCTTATGGACTATAGTCAAATATCTTTTGCCGAAAAGTGGAGAAATAAAACCAACCCATATTAATGATTTATTTCTTAACAGACTTAATAAAATTTTATTGCCTTATGAAACTTTATGAATATAAAAATATAAAAATTGATTTAGTGCTTACGGAAGATATCATACCAGAAGATAAGTTACTGGAAATTATTCAATCTGATGATATAGTCAAATTGGCTCGAAAAAAAACATGTGAACATTTACTGAGGGCGAGGAGGAAATCTAAAGAATTAAAGACAGAATCCAGAAAAAAAATTGCCAGAAAAATGATGGCAATGAGAGAAAGGATTCGAAAAAATAATAAAATAAAATTAGAGAAAGAAGTTAACAAATCGATAAAATGGGTTAAAGATATTCAGGATATCGAGTTGGTCTTAATGCAGGACATAATGAATAAGGCTCATTCGTCACTGACTAATGCATTACATTCTTTAGACACATCATCAAGAATTAATTGGGATGATTTACTTAATGAAGTCGTAAGGGAAACGCTTTCCCATAACAATATTGTTGGAGCTATTAAGATCACTAAAAACCCAGACATTAAACTTGATCCTGGAGAGGCTAATAATATACAGCTTATTAATGATGCAGACGCACCACTTAATAAGATAATAATAGAAAATGAATATATGAGAATAACTTTAGATCCGTTAGAGCAAATAAATATTTTATTGAATTCATTTAAAGAGAATTATCTTAGCATTATTCAGGAATGATGATATGTCTCAATTAATGACCATTGGCTCACAGCCAATATTTTTAATTATTGTATTTTTTCTTTTATCATTACTGCCTATATTTGTTGTTATTGGTACTTCATTCCTGAAAATTTCGATTGTATTGGGGATTCTGAAGAACGCATTAGGTATTCAACAGGTACCACCAAATATGGCGCTAACATCAGTATCTTTGATACTGACAATGTTTATTATGTCTCCGATAATATTACAGATAAATGATAATATTTCTCAGGAACCAATCAATTACACCGACTCTGATTTTTTTCAAAAAGTTGATGAAAAAATATTATCACCATACCGCGGTTTTTTAGAAAAAAATACAGAGAAAGAAAATGTTGAGTTTTTTGAACGTGCAGCTCAAAAAAAATTGGGTAATGAAACTACCTTAAAAAAAGACTCTCTATTTATACTGTTACCAGCTTTCACGATGGGGCAGCTTGAAGCTGCATTCAAGATAGGTTTTTTGCTCTATTTACCTTTTATTGCGATAGATTTGATCATTTCCAATATCTTATTGGCCTTGGGTATGATGATGGTATCGCCAGTAACAATTTCGATTCCTTTTAAGATCTTGTTATTCATTCTTGTTGGAGGCTGGCAAAAATTATTCGAATTTCTGTTGGTGGTGAATTGATGGAAACTGGATATTTTGTTCAATTATGTGTGCAAACGCTTTGGATAATATTTATCCTCTCACTGCCTACAGTCATAGCGGCCTCTGTTGTCGGCATTATTATTAGTCTGGTTCAGGCTATAACGCAGTTACAGGATCAAACATTGCCTTTTTTGCTAAAAATAATAGCAGTGTTTGCTACGCTTGCCCTGACTTATCACTGGATGGGAACAACAATCATCAACTTCTCGTCGATAATATTTGAAATGATTCCGAAGGTGAATGGCTAATGAATGAAATAATGACGGTCATAGTATCATCATTTTTTTGTATACTCAGGCCGCTGGGGATGTTTATTATTCTACCAATATTTTCAACAGGTGTTTTGCTCAGTAACTTTATACGCAACTCAATTATGATTGCGTTTACACTTCCAATTATAGTAGAGAACTATACATTTTCGGAAAAATTACCATCCGGAATTTTTCAGTTGACAGGCATAGTGCTAAAAGAAATAAGTATAGGCTTTTTCATTGGGTTATCATTTACTATTATTTTTTGGGCAATAGATGCGGCTGGGCAGATTATTGATACTCTAAGAGGTTCAACAATATCTTCAATTTTTAACCCGTCTATAAGTGATTCATCTTCTATCACTGGGGTTATTTTATACCAATTTATCACGGTGATCTTTGTTATTCATGGTGGGATACAAAGCGTTCTGGATAAGTTATATTTATCCTACGAGATATTACCATTACAAGCCGATATTGCATTCAATCGTGCTTTAGTAGATTTTTTATTTTCGCTATGGGATTCATTTATTAAACTGATGTTATCATTTTCAATTCCCATGATTATCGGTATCTTCTTATGTGATATGGGGTTTGGGTTTCTCAACAAAACAGCGCCTCAGCTAAACGTATTCACATTATCACTACCGGTAAAAAGTTTGATAGCAATCTTTATATTGTTATTAGTTATTCATGTTTTCCCTGATTTTATTACGGCAAATATTCATTTTGACATAATTGACAGATCGTTACCGAGCATGATTAATGAGTGAAAAAACAGAAAAGCCCACACCTAAAAAACTAAGGGATCTAAAAAAGAAGGGCGATGTAACAAAAAGTGAAGAGGTAATGGCTGCAGTGCAGTCATTAATCTTATTTTCATTTTTTTCTTTATATGGTGCGAGTTTTTTCGTTGAGGTTGTTGGGTTAGTTAATACGACTATAGACTCACTAAATAGACCGTTTTTGTATGCCATTCGTGAAATATTAGGTGCGGTATTAAACATATTTTTATTGTATATTTTGCCAATTTCTTTGATTGTCTTTGTTGGAACTGTTACGACTGGTGTATCACAAACAGGATTCATCTTTGCGGTTGAAAAAATAAAACCATCGGCTCAGAAGATTAGTGTAAAAAATAACCTGAAAAATATTTTTTCTGTAAAGAGTATTTTTGAGCTGCTTAAGTCAGTATTTAAGTTAGTGATAATTACTCTCATTTTTTACTTTATGGGGCATTCATATGCAAATGAGTTTGCTAATTTCACAAGACTGAATGCATATCAAACTCTTGTCGTTGTTGCCTTTTTTGTTTTTCTTTTATGGAAAGGCGTGTTATTCGGATATCTACTCTTTTCAGTATTTGATTTCTGGTTCCAGAAGCATGAGGGACTGAAGAAAATGAAAATGAGTAAAGATGAGGTGAAACGAGAAGCCAAGGATACTGATGGTAACCCTGAAATTAAAGGGGAGCGCCGTCGCCTTCATTCTGAGATACAAAGTGGAAGTCTGGCTAATAACATCAAAAAATCAACCGTGATCGTCAAAAACCCGACTCACATTGCGATTTGCCTATACTATAAACTCGGGGAGACTCCATTGCCTTTAGTTATTGAAACAGGAAAAGATGCCAAAGCTCTACAGATCATTAAACTGGCTGAACTCTATGATATTCCAGTGATTGAAGATATTCCTTTGGCAAGAAGTCTTTATAAGAACATACATAAAGGACAATACATAACAGAAGACTTTTTTGAACCTGTAGCACAATTGATTCGTATTGCAATAGATCTTGATTATTAATCGATAATTTGTTCATTGTTTTTTAATTTAGTGTATGTTTTATATATTTTCATTGCATATTGTCTTCTGAGTTCTACTGCATTTGGTGTGTTAAAGTAGCCTGCATTATACGCACCAACTGCATCCCATGTATTCCCCCTGGATTTTATGTTAGAGGCTAAGATATAACCAGCAACAGATATGTTTATACAGGCATCATTCAATAAATCATCTTCAGATATATTAAATTTACTTAATAAATCTAAATGAGATGAATTTATTTGCATTATACCTATATCATACGTTCCGTTTTTGTTCATTTTACTTTTTATTCCGTTTTTGTTTTTTGATTCGTTCCATGCAATTGCTTTTAATATTAATGGGTCTATATTATATGCTTTTCCAGTAATTTCAAAACAATCAGAAGCATAACAAGAATTTGAAATGAGAATGATACTCAATATAAATTTTTTCATTTTCATGTTGATATTCAATATGATTCATCAGAAATTAAATATGTCAACCACGGAAAACAACAGGTTGGAATATGAGTATATTTAATGATATATTACATTGCAATCTGGAGAAAAAGAAAGGTCTCCGTTATTCTTGATATCGCTTATGGATAGAACAAATTGAAAGGAGTGAGGTTAGTATGAAACTGAGTGAGTTATGATTATGAAGGATGGCATCTATAGCATTATCTTTATTAGCAATGAAGATTCCTGTGGGGAAGGTATACTGATTAAAAATGGAAATTTGATCACTGGCGGAGATATTGCTTCTGTGTATCAGGGGGTCCTGTCTGAAGAGGAGGACATCATACTTCATGTCCATCGCTATAATCATGAAATTCCCTCGGTGCTAAACATTGAACAAGATTATCAATTAGTTATCCCTAAAAAAGTACTGAGTAATGATAGTAATGTCACATTACATTGCCATGTAAGAGGAAATGAAAAATTGTTTGTTGATGTTTATGCCAGATTTATAGAACCATTAATTATTAAAAACACAGAAATGTCATAAGTTTTATTTAAAATAATTTTTGTTTATGAATGTTTTTTATGCCGATTTATTTATCAAATAAAAAGAACATGGAAAATGGAATCTAAAAATAAAAATGGCGACTATGTAATTCCTGACTCAGTAAAGAATTACGATGGTGAGCCTCTGTATATCTTGGTTTCTCTTTGGTGTAAATTGCAGGAGAAATGGATTTCTCGCAATGATATTGCCGAAGCATTCGGTATAAACCTGAGGAGAGCATCATTTATTATAACTTATATATCGAGAAGAAAAGAAAAAATTTCATTTCGTGTCAGATATGTTAGTTATGGTAACTTGCATTATAAGCGCCTTGAGATTTTCATTTATGATGTTAACCTCGAGGCTGTTCCGATAGAAAGTCCGGTATCAACCGGACCAAAAAGAAAAACCTACCGAGTCGGTAATGGTATTGTGGGGCAGTCTAATATCTGGAACGAAATGATCATGAGGCGGAAAAAGGAGAATTAAACGTATTTTTTTTGAGTATATTTTATAGAAGAATAAAAATAAAGCTCTATTCAAGGGCTTTGTTTTCCAGGATAAGCCTTTTTCTCTGCCAAAGTTTGAAAGTCATTTCCTGACAAATACACTCTGGGCTATAGATGATTGAAACAGTCAGATTTCTGATGCTAAGTTAAGATATATACTGCTTATTCTATAAGCGGAAATGACATTGAGTACAGCAGAAGATGGTTCAGGCGCATAAAATCCTGGTTAATGGAGTAACCCCACACCTGTAGATAAATCTGCCAGCGGTCGGTGCTCAACGTTGGGCGCACTTCACCAAAGCAGCTTTATTATTTCCGATAGAAAATCCCCAGACAGCCTGGGGATTGGTATGGCAGATGGTAGTTTTTAATCTGTATTACCTAACAATTTTTTAATATTTTCTTTATATGTAGCGTATTTTTCTTGTTCATTACACCACATTAAACAAGCCTTAAAGGCTTTTTTGGCCATTTTCCGATTTCCGACCAATAAGTAGCTAATCCCAGAATAATAAGATGCCCTGGGATCTTGCATAACTAAAGTTGCACAGCGAGCGAAACACAGTTGTGCATCTTCATGATTTGATAAACGCTGATGACACAACCCCAGAGATAGGGTGTAGTCATAATTCCAGTGCTCCAGATATGTTAGCAGATGAAATAGATTTCTTGCGGTTATAACATCACCAGATTGATATGCTGTATAGGCATAAGAATGAAGATCATTGAGATCTTGTTGCGTCAAATTTGTCAGTGATGCTAACGTACCACCATCCTGGTAGAAATCATAGATATCCTGTAGAGAGCTAAATTTCCTGCTCATAAAGCCTCATTTATTATTCGCTAGATGCTGATTTTATCGGGGTCGCTTTAATCAAAAAGAGTCGAACAACGCTGTGTTTTTGTTTTGTCGTACTGGAGAATAAGTTACCAATAACAGGAATATCACTTAACAACGGTATACCATCTTTACTTGAACTCTCTTTATCCTGGATAAATCCGCCAAGCAGCAGACTTTCTCCAGCGCTTAATGTCGCTTCTGTTGTCATTTCTGAATTTTGTACTTCAGGTAAGATGCTGCTGGCATCCTGAGCATTACTTTGGTTAGTCGATTGATTGCCATCCTGAATATCAAGTAACAAACGAACTCGTTCCCGACGTTTTCCGGTAAGACTGTTCGAGTTGTCATCAAGTATACGTGGTGTCACTCTCAGCAATGTTCCGCTGGTAATACTTTCCAGAGACGCCACCTTTTCTCCGGAAACTTTTGTATAAAACGTTACGTTTTTATCAAGAATCGCCTGCATATTATTTAAGGTTATAATTGATGGCTGAGAGAGTATTTTTGCTTTCGAGTTCTGTTGTAACGCATTCACTCTGATCATGAAATTATTGGCGTTGCTTATCACAGAAGAACTGAGATTAGCCTGCGCCGTTGAGCTGTTAAAGGCAATAGAACCTTGCCCTGTATTTAATGTACCGGACCAGTTTACTCCCAGTTGCTGAAGATCATTTGCATCAACATCAATAATTGAAACAGAAATCTCAATTTGCCTTTGCTCAATATCAAGCTCAGAAATTAATTGCCGATATATGTCCATAGTTATTTCACGATCTTTTACAACAACTGCATTAAGACGTGGATCTGCGGAAATCTTTACACTGTTATCAAACAGGTTGCCGTTTCTTTCTACAGCGCCTTTGCCTGTGCTGGGAAGTGAGCCATTACTTGCCATCGTCTTCAGGATGGAGACGACGCCAGGCACGACAACATTTTGGTCGCGGTATTTATACGTTATATCTGTCGCTGATGCATAGTTTAATTTAAATACTCTAACGACATCTTTATTTTTTGCTTTAGACTGTGCTTCTTTATCAAGACTTTCAGATAAAGATGTAATGTATTTTATGCATTCAGGAACGCCACGAACTTCAATCGAGTTAAATGTTGTGATTTTTCTCACGTTACAGGAGTTTTTATTTACTGAGATTGTATCACGCAGATATTTTAACAGTGAGTCAATATCCAGATATGTTGGCGTAATTATGCTTCTTGATATTTCATTTGTTTTATAAATATACAAAATGTTCTCATCATAATACCATGTGAGATGATAGAGCCTGGACAGTTTTTCCAGTACTTTCATTGGTTTTTCATTTTTTATTTCACCAGAGAAATCATCATTCACAGAATTACTTATGAAAACAGGGATGCTATAATTAGCGGCAAAATCATTGAGGATTGCACGTACCGGAGAGCTTTTTGTAATAATAAAATACTCGTTCTTGCCTAATCTTTTTTCCAGAGAGGACGGGGCAGCCTGAGCACTGCAGCAAAATAGTGCTGTAAAAATAAAAAAACTTATTTTTTTCATTACACAATTCGTCCTATATCAGAAAACAAATGTGTTGGAGGCATCGTTGTATCTGATGTAGATGCTTGCTCTAACTTATCAAATTGCTTGTCAAGCAAAGAGGCGAGTGTGTGTTGCATTATTGCTTTTGACATGTTTGCGCGATGATTATTATCTTTATTAAACAGTTGGCAAAGATACCATTTTTTATTAGATTGAAAAATACCCATTTGTTTATATTCTTTACTAACGGCCAGAATATTACAGAGTCTGATGAAGGTATCTGTTGGAACCTGGCGAAAATCGCCATTAAGCTCGATATACAGAACCCAGTAATTTCCAAAGTCGTGTAAGAAGGCATTTTTTTGATAGATATGAAAAGTAAGATGCTTTGGTGAACCTTTGACATCTTTTACAAAATCAAGAGCCGTTAGCCAGTCACTATCATTCTTAACTATGCCATTATTATTGTTCATACATATTACCCGTCCTGTCCTGAGGATGACTTGATAACGACACTAATATTTTCTAGTTTGAGATCGTCTACGCTATTCTTAACTAAGTTTTTTATCTGAATGACTGATGGTGCTAAGTTAACCTCTGGCGAGCTAATGACTAAAACAGCAGCCGAGGATGGTTGATTCTCGTTATTGTTAACATTTAATGAGACGCTGCAATCGATGACTCCGGGGATTTTACTTAACAACCTTTCGATATCTTGTTCTTTGAGATAGTTTATTTTGGCATTTTCTTGTGATGGCGATGCCACTAACTGACTGGGCGGAAAAATAACTTCAATATCTGCAAATTTCTTTTTCGGGAAGCCATTGTTATTTAAAATGGTTATCGCACGGACAAAATCCTCTTTTTCTACACTTATTGTTACATTTCCACTTTTGTCCATTTCTTTGGATACATTGACATCATTGGATAACAACAATGCTTGCATCTGATTGGCTTCTTTTTCCGTTAATCCTGTATACAATTGCTCTTTACATGCAACTGTCAAACAAATAAAAACAAACAAAAAGGCGTTTTTAATGTATTTTTTCATTTTTATTGCATTGAAACCAGTTTTGTAACCGATGTTGAAAGAAGACTTGCTAACTTGGATACGACATCAACATTGACGTTTGCGTTGAGCACATTCTTTTGTAATGTGAGCACATCTTCTGGCGAGAGCCCACCTGCAGATAGTGCATCGAAACTGAGATCGGTGTTCATTGTTGCAAGATGTCTCTTTTTAATTTCTTCAATTAAAACTTGCTCTGGAGAAGATACTCCAGCTGTTTTAGGAAGTAATTGATCAAGAAACTGAGCCGCTCCAGCCGCAGAGGGCGTTGGTGCTAACGGGGCATGGTCATCAACGAAATTTGTTTGGGATACTTTATTAAAATGAATATTAATATTTTCTGATTGATTAATATTGTTCATATTTACGGTTAGTCTCTTTTCATGAGAGAGGTAATGGCATAATGCATCCATGACCTCTCTATTTTATTTATGCGATGCGATGATTAGGCATATTTCATCGCTAATCCGCCGCCAAGCGCAGTAACACCACCTAATACACCGGTAGCAATACCTAAACCTAAGAATTCTTGGGAGCTTGCATCTGTTGTGCATGCCATTGCGATACCAGTACCTAAAGCAGCCAGAGCTGTAGTAGCGAGTGCAATTCCGGCTACAATTCTGATATTACGACTTACCCCATTTTCTGGTGTCATTACTCCTGTATTTTCATCCACCGAAACATTTCCATTGATTGTGGCTGCCAGTGGTAATACTCCGCCAGAAGGACTTAAATTTGCTGCATCCATTAACTTTTCTCCATTGTCTAATTTAGACATTTGTCTGGTTATCAATAACCAAATTATCCCATGGGCAACTATTATATTATTTAAATAGTTGCAATGTACATAAAGTACATATACTGTATATATTATCCAATACGCTTTTTCAAGCAATAATATCCACACATATACTTACTTCAGAGCCTGCATATGAATCTTTTAATTAAAAGAAACGTAGAAGAGTTTTTAAGATTATTAGGGAATGATTTTTATTTGTTTGATAATCGTGTGGAAATTGATTTTAATGGCTTTTCTTTTTTTATTGAAATAATTGATAGTAATGTGTTTATTACGTTTGCCTTAGAGTATAACGAAAATGCGTTTTTTTCTTTTTTCAATGCCCTTGCCCCTGAACGGACGCAGGGAGTGATTGAACATATTTTTGTCTACGATAACAAATTGTGCTTAAGTTGTTTGTTAACCAATATTGATGTGTTTTCTCTAATGAATACTTTTCAGCAGCATGTGCAGATTATTGAACGAGTTCGCAGGATGACATCATGAATAAACTCTTAAATATATTCAAAAAAGCAGAGTCATATCACGATCTTATTCTGGCTCTCTTCTTCTTTATGGCTGTAATGATGATGATTATTCCATTGCCAACAGTTGTGGTGGATATCATTATCGCGATTAATATATCGACAGCGTTGCTTTTATTAATGCTCTCAATCTATATAAAAAATCCTCTTGAGCTAACTTCTTTTCCTACAATCCTGTTGATTACGACGTTGATGCGCCTGTCGCTCAGTGTTAGTACAACCAGACTTATTCTGCTGCATCACGATGCGGGTGACATTATTTACTCCTTCGGTAACTTTGTTGTTGGCGGTAATATTGTTGTTGGCCTGGTTATTTTTACCATTATCACCATTGTACAATTTATGGTTATTACAAAAGGGGCTGAGCGTGTTGCTGAAGTGAGTGCTCGTTTTTCCCTTGATGGTATGCCAGGAAAACAAATGAGTATTGATGGTGATATGCGCGCAGGCGTTATTGACCCGCTTGAGGCAAAAGTTCTTCGCTCCCGAGTGCAAAAGGAAAGCCAGTTTTATGGTTCAATGGACGGGGCGATGAAGTTTGTAAAAGGGGACGCTATTGCCGGTATCATCATTGTTTTAGTTAACCTGTTTGGTGGCGTGCTCATTGGAATGTGGCAATTTGACATGCCATTTAGTGAAGCACTTAGCCTGTTTTCTGTATTGTCTGTCGGTGATGCTTTGGTTGCCCAGATCCCTGCGCTTATTATTTCCGTCACTGCGGGGGTTGTTGTTACTCGTGTTCCCGGTGAAAGCGAAAAAGAAGAAAACCTTGCAGGTGATATTGTTCAACAGGTTTCTGTTAATAGTCGCCCTTTTTTAATCAGTGCCGCACTCATGATCGTAATGGCGATTATTCCTGGCTTTCCTACATTGGTCTTCTTGTTTCTGGCGGTTTGCCTGTTGGGTATCGCCTGGAAATTACAGAAGAAAAGAACGTTTGGAACCGGAAATAATAAGGACGCTATGGGAGCTGATTTGTCTAATAGTCAAAATATCTCACCGGGTGCCGAGCCGTTGATTTTAAACTTAAGTAGTAATATTTATAGCTCAGATATTACACAGCAGATTGAGGTTATGCGTTGGAATTTCTTTGAGGAAAGTGGAATTCCATTGCCTAAGATTATTGTTAATCCAGTTAAAAATAATGATAGCGCTATAGAATTTTTGCTCTATCAAGAGTCAATATACAAAGATACTCTTACAGATGATACTGTTTATTTTGAGGCTGGGCATGCAGAGATATCATTTGAATTTGTCCAGGAAAAGCTTTCGGCTAACTCTATCGTGTATAAAACGAATGAGGCTAACCAACAACTAGCTCACGTCTCAGGTATGGATGTTTATGCAAAAACAAATGATAAGATAACGTTTTTGCTAAAGAAACTTGTATTGTCTAATGCTAAAGAGTTCATCGGTGTACAAGAAACGCGTTATCTGATGGACATCATGGAGAGGAAATATAACGAACTTGTGAAAGAGCTTCAGCGTCAGCTTGGTCTGAGCAAGATTGTGGATATTCTTCAGCGTCTCGTAGAGGAAAATATCTCAATTAGAGATCTACGAACTATTTTTGAAACGCTTATTTTTTGGTCCACAAAAGAAAAAGATGTGGTTATCTTGTGCGAATACGTTCGTATCGCCCTCCGTCGGCATATTTTAGGTCGCTATAGTGTTCGTGGTACGCTTCTGAATGTCTGGCTTATTGGCTCTGATATTGAAAATGAGCTGCGAGAGTCGATCAGACAAACATCATCAGGTTCGTATCTGAATATCTCCCCGGAGCGGAGTGAGCAGTTAATCGGCTTCTTAAAAAATATTGTGAATCCAACGGGGAACGGCGTCATTCTGACCGCTTTAGATATCAGGCGCTATGTGAAGAAAATGATTGAAGGTTCGTTCCCGTCAGTCCCCGTGCTCTCTTTTCAGGAAGTTGGGAATAATATCGAACTTAAAGTATTAGGAACGGTAAATGATTTCAGAGCATGATTCTGTATTGGAAAGATACCCACGTATCCAGAGAGTGCTCAATAGCACTGTGCCGACATTATCATTAAATTCGTCTACCAGATATGAAGGCAAAATTACCAATATCGGCGGGACGATTATCAAGGCGCGTTTACCAAAAGCGCGTATTGGCGCCTTTTACAAGATAGAACCCAGTCAACGTTTAGCTGAGGTGATCGCTATTGATGAAGATGAGGTTTTCCTGCTGCCTTTTGAGCATATTTCCGGCATGTATTGTGGCCAGTGGCTAAGTTATCAGGGGGAAGAGTTCAAGATTCGTGTTGGGGACGAACTCCTTGGGCGACTGGTTGATGGCATAGGCAGACCAATGGGGAGCGATATTGCCGCACCTTATCTTCCGTTTGAACGCAGCTTGTATGCTGAACCCCCCGATCCTTTATTAAGGCAGGTTATTGATCAGCCATTTACGCTTGGCGTCAGGGCAATTGATGGTTTACTTACTTGCGGTATTGGGCAACGCATCGGTATTTTCGCGGGGTCCGGCGTTGGTAAAAGTACGCTTTTGGGGATGATTTGTAATGGCGCATCCGCGGATATTATTGTCCTTGCCCTTATCGGCGAGCGTGGTCGCGAAGTAAATGAATTCCTCGCGCTTTTACCTCAATCCACGCTTTCTAAATGTGTACTGGTCGTCACAACGTCAGACCGTCCCGCGCTGGAAAGAATGAAGGCCGCATTTACGGCGACAACCATTGCAGAGTTCTTCCGGGATCAGGGCAAAAATGTATTATTAATGATGGATTCCGTAACTCGTTATGCCCGAGCCGCGCGTGATGTTGGGCTTGCATCGGGAGAGCCTGATGTAAGGGGGGGATTCCCTCCGAGTGTTTTTTCCTCGTTACCCAAATTATTAGAGCGTGCGGGGCCTGCGCCAAAAGGCTCAATAACCGCGATTTATACGGTGTTGTTAGAAAGCGATAATGTTAATGATCCCATTGGTGATGAAGTCCGCTCTATTCTTGATGGGCACATTGTGCTTACCCGAGAACTTGCAGAGGAAAATCATTTTCCTGCAATTGATATTGGTTTAAGCGCCAGTCGTGTTATGCATAATGTTGTTACATCGGAGCATTTGCGTGCGGCGGCAGAATGCAAAAAGCTTATCGCAACCTATAAAAATATTGAGCTGCTTATTCGTATTGGTGAGTACACGATGGGGCAAGATCCTGAAGCGGATAAGGCAATAAAAAACAGGAAAGCAATTCAGAGCTTTATACAACAAAGCACCAAAGATATCAGTAGTTACGAAAAAACGATTGAAAGCCTATTCAAAGTGGTTGCCTGAATATGTTGGACAGAATTTTATCTATTCGTAAAAGCAGAGCGAATCGATTGAGAGAATCAATGGCTAAGATTAACTCTCAGATAAAAGAGGTGGATGGTAAACTCGATGACTGCGAGCAAGCCATTAAAGAGTCGATTGCCTCTAAGCAGGCGTATTGTGCATCGCTGGTGAATCTGGACAAAGTGTCGTTGTATAAATACCAGATTAAAAACAATGCATTTGATGAGCAAAAGCAGCGATTATATGAGAAAAAATCCTCACTTTCTAAAGAAAAGCGTTCATTGCTCGATTCACAAAAACGAACAAAAGAGGATCTACAACATGTTAATAAATCAATAGAGAAGTTATCTTTTGCCATAAAGGAACATTACTTTGACTAGCATTTCTCTAAAAAGAAATTTGATAGAGCCTGTTTCTTTTCAGCCGTCAGATGATTGGCCGCAGGGAGAAGAAAGTTTTAATGATATTTTTAATCGCATAAAAAAAAGAACACCTGACACTTCGTTCATACGAATGGCTTCTTTATGGAAACGATTGTTCTACGCTCCTGGACAGAGGCGACGCTACTTTGAACAAGGGGAGCGTTCATTTAGTATTATTTGTGGAAAGTTACGCGGAATTGTTTTAACAATAAAATGTAGTAATGGAACCATTTATCTGTCTATTACACTGAACCCCAATAACAAAAACCATATTCTTTTATACCATAAAAAGAATTATGTTTGTGATAAGTTAAAAGAAATCTTTCCTGATGAACCTATTGAATTCTCAATTGAATATGAAAATTAATGATTTTTACTTGCCATTGTTGTCAGTCATAGGAACCGGTCGCCTCTATATTACGCCTGAAGGGCATGCTTGCCATGCATATTTTCGCGAAGTCAGCGGTAATGGTATCCGCTTCACGTTAACATGCTCAGGCTATGAGGGGCGTTTTTGGATATCAGAAGAACAGTTCATTCAGTGGTGCCAGGAGTTATTCCCGTATAGCGAAAGCCGGCTGATACCGGAAGATATGATAAAACTCATGATCTTATGGGTAATGCAGACTGCTTTACCAGAAGGTGATGTGTCTGTTGATGATGTTCAATTTACGATGCTAAATAAAGATGTTTATCCGGTAATAGAAAATAATAATGGAGAAAACAGACTTAATGTAATTATACTCGAAATAACGGTACAGAGTTTACAATATCTAATTAATGAAAATTGGCAATTTGTTCCACATTCTAATACCATTTTCTTTGATGGGTATATTGCTCCTGGGTGGACTGATTACCCGGTTACAGAGCTGACTGTTGGTGATAGTTTAAGGCTCTATCATGTTGATGACAGCAAAGAAAGAGAGTGTTGGCTTGTTATTAATAACCCTTTAGCAACCGTAAAACTTTGTGATAATAATTTATTTATTACGGATGTCCAGGCTGCAGATTTGTTATGTGCTATCAGCAATGAGGCTGTAATGGATCGCATTTATTGTGTGATTGGAACAATTCATGTTGATATACATATGTTGCGCAATGCCAAAAAAGATGACATTATCGATTCAACTGGATATCATCTTTTTGGTGGGTGCCGGTTAATACGCAATAATACGACTATAGCATACGGAAGCATTGTAAAAATCAACGAAGATTTTTATTTTACTGTTAGTTTAGTATGTGATTAATCAGGAATAAGTTATATAGGGAGATGTATCATGTCGTCATCGTTATCAGGAATAATATTCAATACTTCGCTGACAAGTCACCATATGTCATGGGGCAAGTTTAGCAGAACTCTTCATGTATTGAATGAAGATATCGTAGATGAAATTCAGCTTAAAGCCCGAACACAACAACGCCACCATCAAGTATATTCAGAAATGGCGGATTACTCCGTTGTCTCCTTTCGGGGCAAAGAATATTCTGTTCGTTTTATTAAAGATTACAAAACAGATAATTATGTGTACAAAGTACAAAAGATGACTCAGGAAAGTGGGGGGCTCTCAAGATTATTTAGCTTTCTTTCTGGCGGTGTGACTAAGGCTTTGGAAAGTAAACTAAATGAGAGGCATATCACTCCACTTTCTCCAACCTGGTTTCCTCGAACTCCACTGGAGGGGGTCTTAACGGAAAGAGGATTATCTTCTTTGTTACGTCGCGTGCAGTCTACTGAAAACCTTGATTATAGTAATGCTATGATATCAAACTCTTTCTCTAACTCCGTGGTGTGATTATCATTTGAGCTTTCCTCCTGGTTTAACTCCAGAATAATTGTGATTCTGGAGTTTTTCTGTTTGTTTTATGTCGATAATACATTGTTTTTAGGAAAATATGGGATGAATATTCAGAGTGAGTTTGGCTGGCAGAAGTCAGAGATTCTGTGATGAGGAGGGGATTGAGCTGAATGGATGAATTCCTTCCAGCTCATAATTTATCAGGATAAAACATCTTACGACAATAAACTAATTACTTCATTCTTTAATAGATAACCGTTTTCCATTAAATTGATAAACTCTGTAATGTTAACTTTATCTGCAGGGAATGCAATATTCAAAAGTACGCTATCTTCTTTTAATGATAGAAAAAACATACCGAGTAGATCTCGATTGCTATTTATCTCTAGTATTTTATCAATTTTTGAAGGTTCATTATTGAATAAATAACAATAAAAAAACAGGACCTCAGATTGAGGCGCACACTCCAGTATCCATTCATGACCATCGTGATCATGGAAAGAGAGGGCGTTAGTTTGTTCTTCAAGAGTTATTCCGAACGTATGTGCAAGATCTGTGCGAAATTGTTCATTCATATTGTAGTCCTGTCATTCTTTCAATGAGGGTATGCTTAAACGTAATTAACTCGTGAGTTCTGGCACAAATAATAAGACGAAAATATAAGATGCGAGTAATAGTGTTGCATATTTATGATAGCATGTGATAAATGTAGTGCAACTACTTGTGGATAGTGCCGGAGGAAAATTTAAATATAAAACAATTATTGTTTTTAATGAAAATGAAAAATATTTTGTTATCGTTATATAATATATAAAGGTTTATTGTATGTTTAGTCCAATGACAATGGTAGGTAGATCGTTAGCTCAGGCGGCTACACAAACTCTTAGACCTGCGGTCACCAGAGCTGCGACACAAGCGGGGGTGGGAGCCAGTGGCATGAAGTTCGTGCCCATGCAGTCGAACTTTATGATTAATCATGGCAAACTGACTAACCAACTACTTCAGGCCGTGGCCAAACAAACCCGTAGCGGTGATACTCAGCAATGGTTCAAACAGGAGCAAATTACTTATATATCCAGAACAGTAAACAGAGCTATTGATGACTATTGCATGAGTAATAATTCGGTAATTGGTAAGGAGACCAAAAGCCACATTTTCAAGGCTGTTGAAAGCGCGATAAAGCAGCCTCTCGATATGAATTGTGCACAAACGTCGATTGGCCATTTCTTACAGTCCAACAAATACTTTAATAAAAAAGTTGATGAGCAGTGTGGCAAAGGGGTGGATCCAATTACACGCTTTAACACCCAGACCAGGATGATAGAACAAGTCTCACAAGAAATCTTTGAACAGAAATTTGGTGGTTTGAAAGTTAGTGATATCAAAGCTCTGACTCAGAGTACGATTGCACAGCATGTACAGGATACTCGGTTGTAGGAATAACCTGTTATATATGCGTGTTGGGCATAAGTTAAGCTTCCTGGTGTATAGCGTAGTCTTTGCTGATGTAAGAAAAGGCTATATACGGAAACTTGATATACTATAAACTTCATTATCTATTAGATTGAAAAAGTTATTTAATTGATTTGTTTTGTAATTTTAATGCTTCAATTGGATAAACATAAAATATAGTTTTATTTATAGTATGTTTTATTAAAGTTTCACGTGGCATTTATTTTTATATCGCATGATTATTTTCATTTAATTACACTGATGTGTATTTTTCTGCATTATTTTCTTGCATCAAAAATCAGACTGTGATTTATTTGGTCGATGTTATGTTCAGCCGTGTATCGTCTACGTACTGTATACCATTACATTATTATGTAATAGAAATATAAAGGATTATTATCTATTTACATAAAATAAAAAGGAGATAATTTATGCCTATTGGTAATCTTGGCCACAATCACAATGTGAGTGCTTTAATTCCACCTGCGCCGCCATTACCTTCACAAACCGACGGTGCAGGAGGTGCCCGTAATCAGCTCATTAAGTCAAATGGCCCGATGGGGTCTCGTTTGTTATTTACGCCTATAAGACATTTTGATGCTGCTGATTCTCGTTCCAGCGATATTCCCGGACTTCCTGCACATCCGATGCGCTTGGCTGCGTCTGAGATAACATTAAATGATGGATTTGAAGTTCTTCATGATCTGAGCGGATTGGATATTCTTAACAGGCAGATTGGCTCTTCGGTATTTCGTGTTGAAACTCAAGAAGATGGTAAACATATTGCTGTCGGTCAGAGAGATGGTGTCACTGTTGCTTTAAGTGATCAAGAGTACGCTAGCTTGCAGTCCATTGATCCTAGCGGTAAAAACAAATTTGTATTTACTGGGGGCCGTGGTGGTGCTGGGCATGCTATGGTCACTGTCGCTTCAGATATCACGGAAGCTCGCCAAAGGATACGAGAGTTGTTAGAGTCAAAAGGAGCAGGGGAGTCAAAAGGAGCAGGGGAGTCAAAAGGAGCAGGGGAGTCAAAAGGAGCAGGGGAGTCAAAAGGAGCAGGGGAGTCAAAAGGAGCTGGGGAGTCGAAAGGAGCTGGGGAGTCAAAAGGAGCTGGGGAGTTTAGAGACTCAAATAGCGGCGCGGAAAACACCACTGAAACTCAGACCTCAAGCTCAACTTCAACTTCAACTTCAACTTCAACTTCCAGCCTTCGTTCAGATCCTAAACTTTGGTTGGCGTTGGGGGCTGTTGCTACAGGTCTGATCGGGTTGGCTGCGACGGGAATTTCACAGGCTCTTGCGGTGACGCCGGAGCCGGATGCCCCAACCACAGCCGATCCTGATGCTGCTGCAAGTGAAGCTGAAACTGCGACACGAGATCAGCTAACAAAAGAAGCGTTCCAGAACCCAGAGAACCAGAAAGTTAACATCGATGAGTTCGGAAATGCGATTCCGTCAGGGGAATTAAAAGATGATGTTGTTGCGAATATAGCAGAACAGGCTAAAGCGGCAGGTGAAGAGGCCAGACAGAAAGCCATTGAAGATAATTCTCAAGCGCAAAGACGATATGATGAGCAGCAGACTAAACGCCAAGAGGAGCTGAAAATTTCATCGGGAGCTGGCTACGGTCTTAGTGGCGCATTGATTCTTGGAGGGGGAATTGGTGCTGCTGTTACCGCTGTGCTTCATAGAAAAAATCAGCCAGTAGAACAAACAACTACAACTACAACTGCAACTACAACTACACGTACGGTAGAGAATAAGAACGCAAATAATACTATGAATGAAACACCTGTGCAGAGGGTACAGGGCAATGCTGATACCAACGGGCCAGAAGAGCCCTCCACGGTGAGCAGACCTAACTCGACGGTTAACAACGCGACGATTGTCTCTGACATTTCCAGTTCAGCGACAGTGGTGAATCCGTATGCTGATGTTAGAGTATCAATAAATGATTCGCAGGGGCAAATTCCTAATTCTGAGGCGCCTGTTCAGAATGAGAGAAGTGCAGATTCTGTTGCACATACCAGCGTTCAACCTCGCCCCCTGGACAACTCAGATAGCGGTGCACGATTATTAGGAAAGCCAGAAGCTGGTATTCAACGCGCTTATAAACTTCTGTCACTGAGTGCTGGATTACGCCATGGCATGGGAGGATTAATGGGGGAGGGTGATAGCGCCTCGAGAGCTCTGAATAATACACCACTGCCGGGCTCCAATCGTTTCGTTTAAATATATATAATTATTCGATTTAGAATTAGGGTGGGAGAGGGAAATATTACTAACATTAATATTTCAGAGAATAAAGTTGCAGCATAGGTAACTCTTGAACTTCTGTAATTATAAATTCAATTAAGAGAAATTATAATGTCATCAAGATCTGAGCTTTTATTAGATAGATTTGCAGAAAAAATTGGTATTGGATCTATTTCATTTAATGAAAATAGATTGTGTTCTTTTGCTATTGATGAGATTTATTATATTTCGTTATCTGATGCTAATGACGAATATATGATGATCTATGGCGTCTGTGGGAAATTCCCGACAGATAATCCTAACTTCGCTCTTGAGATTTTGAATGCAAACTTATGGTTTGCAGAGAATGGTGGACCATACCTGTGTTATGAATCAGGAGCACAATCGCTGTTGTTAGCGTTACGTTTTCCGCTCGATGATGCGACACCTGAAAAACTTGAGAATGAAATAGAAGTCGTCGTTAAGTCAATGGAAAACCTGTATTTGGTATTACATAATCAGGGGATAACATTAGAAAACGAACATATGAAAATAGAGGAAATTAGTTCAAGCGATAATAAGCATTATTACGCTGGAAGATAAAAGATTATTTATTAATATAATTTACTATTCATTCTAACTCATTGTGGTGGAGCCCATAACATGATTACTCATGGTTTTTATGCCCGGACCCGGCACAAGCATAAGCTAAAAAAAACATTTATTATGCTTAGTGCTGGTTTAGGATTGTTTTTTTATGTTAACCAGAATTCATTTGCAAACGGTGAAAATTATTTTAAATTGAGTTCAGATTCAAAACTGTTAACTCAAAATGCCGCTCAGGATCGCCTTTTTTATACGTTGAAAACAGGTGAAACTGTTGCCAATATTTCTAAATCACAGGGTATCAGTTTATCGGTAATTTGGTCACTGAATAAACATTTATACAGTTCCGAAAGCGAAATGATGAAGGCTGGGCCTGGTCAGCAGATCATTTTGCCACTCAAAAAACTGTCTGTTGAATATAGTGCCTTACCTGTCTTAGGTTCGGCACCTGTTGTTGCTGCAGGTGGTGTCGCTGGTCATACGAATAAAATGACTAAAATGTCCCCGGACGCGACTAAAAGCAACACGACCGATTACAAGGCTCTAAATTATGCGGCACAACAGGCCGCGAGCCTTGGTAGCCAGCTCCAGTCGCGCTCGCTGAACGGCGATTACGCGAAAGATACCGCTCTTGGTATGGCTAGCAGCCAGGCTTCGTCACAGTTGCAGGCCTGGTTACAACATTATGGAACGGCAGAGGTTAATCTGCAGAGTGGTAATAACTTTGACGGTAGTTCACTGGACTTCTTATTACCGTTCTATGATTCCGAAAACATGCTGGCATTTGGTCAGGTCGGGGCGCGTTACATTGACTCCCGCTTTACGGCAAATTTAGGTGCTGGCCAGCGTTTTTTCCTTCCTGAAAATATGTTGGGCTATAACGTCTTCATTGATCAGGATTTTTCTGGTGATAATACCCGTTTAGGTATTGGTGGCGAATACTGGCGAGACTATTTCAAAAGTAGCGTTAACGGCTATTTCCGCATGAGCGGATGGCATGAGTCATACAATAAGAAAGACTATGATGAGCGCCCAGCAAATGGTTTTGATATCCGCTTTAATGGCTATTTACCATCATATCCGGCATTAGGCGCCAAACTGATGTACGAACAGTATTATGGTGATAATGTTGCTTTGTTTAATTCCGATAAGTTGCAGTCGAATCCTGGCGCGGCGACCGTTGGTGTAAACTACACTCCGATTCCTCTGGTGACGATGGGGATTGATTACCGTCATGGTACGGGTAATGAAAATGATCTCCTTTACTCAATGCAGTTTCGTTATCAGTTTGATAAACCGTGGTCTCAGCAAATTGAGCCACAGTATGTTAACGAGTTAAGAACATTATCGGGCAGCCGTTACGATCTGGTTCAGCGTAATAACAATATTATTCTGGAGTACAAAAAGCAGGATATTCTTTCTCTGAATATTCCGCATGATATTAATGGTACTGAACACAGTACGCAGAAGATTCAATTGATCGTTAAGAGCAAATATGGTCTGGATCGTATCGTCTGGGATGATAGTGCATTACGCAGTCAGGGCGGTCAGATTCAGCATAGCGGAAGCCAAAGCGCACAAGACTACCAGGCTATTTTGCCTGCTTATGTGCAAGGTGGCAGCAATATTTATAAAGTGACCGCTCGCGCCTATGACCGAAATGGTAATAGTTCTAATAATGTACAGCTCACTATTACCGTTTTACCGAATGGGCAGGTTGTGGACCAGGTTGGGGTAACGGACTTTACGGCTGATAAGACATCGGCTAAAGCGGATAACGTTGATACCATTACTTATACCGCGACGGTTAAAAAGAATGGTGTAGCTCAGGCTAATGCCCCTGTAACATTTAGTATTGTATCCGGGACTGCAACTCTCGGGGCAAATAGTGCCAAAACGGATGGTAACGGTAAGGCAACCGTAACGTTGAAGTCGGGTACGCCAGGGCAGGTCGTCGTGTCTGCTAAAACCGCGGAGATGACTTCGCCACTTAATGCCAGTGCGGTTATATTTGTTGATCAAACCAAGGCCAGCATTACTGAGATTAAGGCTGATAAGACAACAGCAGTAGCAAATGGTAAGGATGCTGTCACATACACTGTTAAAGTGATGAAAAATGGTCAGCCAGTTAATAATCAATCCGTTACATTCACAACAAACTTTGGGATGTTCAATGGTAAGTCTCAAACGCAAGCAACCACGGGAAATGATGGTCGCGCGACGGTAACACTAACTTCCAGTTCCGCCGGTAAAGCGACTGTTAGTGCGGCAGTCAGTGGGGGAACTGAGGTTAAAGCGACTGAGGTCACTTTTTTTGATGAACTGAAAATTGACAACAAGGTTGACATTATTGGTAACAATGTCAGTGGCGAATTGCCTGATATCTGGTTGCAATATGGTCAATTTAAATTGAAGGCAAGTGGTGGTAACGGTACATATTCATGGTATTCAGAAAACCCCAGTATCGCGACTGTTGATGCATCGGGGAAAGTTACCTTGAATGGTAAAGGCAGTGTTGTAATTAAAGCCACTTCTGGTGATAAGCAAACAGTAAGCTACACGGTTAAAACTCCGACTTATATGATAAGAGTGGATAAACAAGCCTATTATGCTGATGCTATGTCCATTTGCAGAAACTCATTGCCATCCTCACAGGCGGTATTATCAAATATTTATGATTCATGGGGGCCTGCAAACAAATATGGTCATTATAGTTCTATGAAGTCAATAAGCGCTTGGATTAAACAGACTGCTAGTGATGAAAGGTCTGGGGTATCAAGTACTTATAATTTAATAACAAAGAACCCTCTCTCTGGGGTTAATGTAAAAGCTTCAAATGTCTATGCAGTTTGCGTAGAATAACTCCATAATCTCCCCCGGCTAAAAATATATTATTTAGTCGGGGGTATTATCTATTGTTTTCTTCTTAAGAAGTAACTCCTTAGTATCAGAACCTTCTGTTGGTCTTTTTATTCTCCTAATAGGTTAATCTCAAGGAAGTGTATTCAGGTCTTCTCATGTGGTTGCACCCTATAATGAACAAACCACGTTAATACCAAAGTCAAATGATATCAATTAGCAACCATATTCACAGAATCTAATCAATACAATAAAAAACCCTCCGAAGAGGGGGAAAGTGATAATAAGTTAATAAGACAGTGGAATATGTATATATTCGTCTGGGCGGGAGATGTTGATACCGTCTTTAGGATCAATAGCGTCTATGACATAGCCTCCTTTCAGAATGCTACCAATTCCCAGGCTTGTACCGTTATCAAGAGCAATTGTTGGATTCTTCATCGTGCCGCTGATTCTGAGTATTTTTCCGGGGAAAATATCTGCTGAAATGTACGGCTGAATGTTCTGAAATAGTATCTTGACGTTACTATTTTTGTTCATCGCATTTATAATGGCAAGGATCTTACTCTCGTTCTGTTGAGAAACCTCCCCCGCAACAATGATGACATCATTCTTTTTGAAAATATTGACATAGTTTATTAATTTATTCTTTTTGAACTCTGATGCCAGTTCATTGATTTTATTGTTACTGTTGTTATGTATTTCCCATCCAGCGACCCCTGGCGTATTCAGTAACAGATTTTCAACTTCGCTCCATTTTGGTGAAGGGGGAATGTATCCCGATAACAGGAAGAATCCAGGCTTATTACCTTTTGTAATGATGATATCCTTATAACCGTATTCCGTTAAAATATCATTAATCGCGGAGATGATTTGGTTATTGCAAATGATATTGTTGTAATAAAAAATATTTTTTTCTTTCAGGTAATTAAAAAATGGAGTTAAATCAGTGGTTGATTCGCAACGCCCATAAAGCGCGACATTTTTCCCATGCCATACCAGAGTGATTGCATGAAGTTTGTTTTCTTTTAGCTGCTGGTATACATCAGCTCTGGTAAACGCTGGGGGTTCAGCTTTTGGGGAAAGCAAAACGTAACTGCCGATGGCGCCAGACAACGCAATCGCAGCACCAATCACGCTAGCCAGGATAAGACGCTTTTTACGTCGATTTTTGGCAGAGAACCTTTCTGGCACATCAGACAATGGCAAGGTGTGGTCAATATCACCAATGATGAAGCAACATCCCGCTATATCGATGACCTTTCCGACAGGTAATGACTGATCTGCTTCATAGGGGGTGGGCTGTCCATCAATCCAAAATTCAACCGGAGATAAAAGGAAAACACCTTCCTCACGTATATCAAGTAAAAACTGATTGAGGCCTTGTTCAAGGGGAAAATAAACAATATCGTTATCTTCTGTGCCTATCGTTAGGTTTCCCATCGGAAGTTGTAATTCCCGATTACGCATCGCACCATTGAGAAGTTTTATTTTATATGAGGATAACATTTTTAAATTTTATTCATCCTGGTGGTTGAACAATGAGAAAAAATATGGTGAACTTACATCAACTAAGAATAGAGTAGAAAGGAAGCTGTTGTACAGTACTATTTAATGGAATATTCATAATTAATGATTACGTGAGTTTCCAATGGCTAATGGTATTGAATTTAATCAAAACTCCGCATCTGTTTTTAATTCTAATTCATTAGATTTTGAATTGGAATCTCAACAATTAACGCAAAAAAATTCTTCTAATAGTTATTCTCCATTATTAAATTTACAAAATGAATTAGCGATGATTACTAGTTCATCGCTTTCTGAAACGATTGAAGGGCTAAGCCTGGGATATCGCAAAGGCAGTGCAAGGAAAGAAGAGGAAGGTACGACAACGGAGAAGCTGCTTAATGATATGCAAGAGCTGCTTACTCTGACCGATAGCGATAAATTAAAAGAACTATCATTAAAGAACAGTGGGCTGCTGGAACAGCATGATCCTAATTTGGCTATGTTTGGTAATATGCCAAAAGGGGAGATTGTTGCACTTATATCTTCTTTATTACAATCTAAATTTGTTAAGATTGAATTAAAAAAGAAATACGCCAAATTATTATTAGATTTATTAGGCGAAGATGATTGGGAGTTGGCTCTGCTTTCCTGGTTAGGGGTGGGTGAGTTAAATCAGGAAGGTATCCAGAAGATCAAAAAGCTTTATGAAAAGGCCAAGGATGAGGATTCTGAAAAGGGAGCCTCTTTACTTGACTGGTTTATGGAGATTAAGGATCTTCCAGAGCGTGAGAAGCACTTAAAGGTTATTATTAGGGCGCTATCGTTCGATCTGTCTTATATGTCTTCTTTTGAAGATAAGGTGAAAACATCTTCAATTATTAGCGATTTATGCCGGGTAATCATTTTTTTATCGCTTGATAACTATACAGATATTATTGCAATCTCTATTAATAAAGATAAAGATGTCATTTTAAATGAAGTATTGTCTATTATTGAACATGTATGGTTAACAGAAGACTGGCTCCTGGAAAGCCCTTCTCGGGTATCGATTGTCGAAGATAAACATGTTTATTATTTCCACCTATTGAAAGACTTTTTTGCATCATTACCTGACGCTTGTTTTATTGATAGGGAACAGAGAGATAATACATTATTAATGATTGGTAAAGTAATTGATTATAAGGAGGATGTTATTTGATATTGTTTTTTTAATCGTTTTTGGTCTTGCTAAGAAAGATTATTAAGAGGTATATACATGGATACATCAACTGCAACATCAGTTGCTAGTGCGAACGCGAGTACTTCGACATCGACAGTCTATGACTTAGGCAGTATGTCGAAAGACGAAGTAGTTCAGCTATTTAATAAAGTCGGTGTTTTTCAGGCTGCGCTTCTCATGTTTGCCTATATGTATCAGGCACAAAGCGATCTGTCGATTGCAAAGTTTGCTGATATGAATGAGGCATCTAAGGAGTCAACCACAGCCCAAAAAATGGCTAATCTTGTGGATGCTAAAATTGCTGATGTTCAGAGTAGTTCTGACAAGAATAAGAAAGCCAAACTTCCTCAAGAAGTGATTGACTATATAAATGATCCTCGCAATGACATTACAGTAAGTGGTATTAGCGATCTAAATGCTGAATTAGGCGCTGGTGATTTGCAAACGGTGAAGGCCGCTATTTCGGCCAAATCGAATAACTTGACCACGGTAGTGAATAATAGCCAGCTTGAAATACAGCAAATGTCAAATACGTTAAACCTATTAACGAGTGCACGTTCTGATATTCAGTCACTGCAATACAGAACTATTTCAGCAATATCCCTTGGTAAATAACCGGAGATAACTATGCTTAATGTAAATAGCGATATCCAGTCGATGAGGTCTGGGGCCAGCGCTGCTACGGCTACTTCAGGTATTAATCAGCCTGAAGTGACTTCCGCGCTGGATTTACAACTGGTTAAATCCACGGCCCCATCAGCAAGTTGGACAGAAAGTACCGCTTTACCAACGCCACCGGCAGGCCACTCATTAGTGACGCCCTCTGTTGCTGAGGATGTCCTGAGTAAACTGTTTGGTGGTATTAGTGGTGAAGTTACGAGTCGAACAGAGGGAACCGAACCACAGCGCAGCACTCAGAATGCAAGCTCTGGCTATCCTTATCTTTCTCAGGTGAATAACGTTGACCCTCAGGCCATGATGATGATGGTCACCCTGTTATCCCTGGATGCTTCAGCGCAGAAAGTTGCGAGTATGAAAAACTCCAACGAGATCTACACGGATGGGCAAAATAAGGCGCTGGATAATAAAACGCTGGAGTTTAAAAAGCAGCTCGAAGAACAACAAAAAGCCGAAGAGAAAGCACAAAAAAGTAAAATTGTTGGTCAGGTCTTTGGTTGGTTGGGCGTCGCGGTAACTGCTATTGCAGCTATTTTTAACCCGGCACTCTGGGCTGTTGTTGCCGTTAGCGCAACAGCAATGGCACTGCAAACTGCAGTTGATGTAATGGGCGATAAGGCCCCGCAGGCGTTAAAGACAGCAGCGCAAGTCTTTGGCGGAGTATCTATTGCTGCAAGTATTCTGACAGCCGGCATTGGCGGGGTGTCTTCACTTATGTCTAAAGTTGGCGATGTCGCTAACAAAGTTGGTTCAAACATCGTGAAAACAGTTACTAAACTGGCCGATGTATTTGTTGAGAACGTTGTTTCAAAAGTTGCGGCAACGGCAAATGGATTTACGACCTCTGCACGTTCTATTGGGACAACTGTGCTGAATAATGATTCTGCGCAATACAGCATATTGGCTCAGTTATCTGCTTACGCGGTACAAAACTTAACTCGACAGAGTGAAAACCTGGGTGAGAGTGCGAAGGTTGAGCTGGATAAAGCTGCAGCCGAGTTGCGAAACCAGGCAAGCTATTTACAAAATGCTTCTCAGTTAATATCCGACTCAGCACGAGTAAATAGCCGTATTGTTAGTGGTCGAGTTTAATTATTAAAGAGAATTTAATTATGAATACTATTGATTATACTAATCAAGTAATGACGGTTAATTCTGTTTCGGAGAATACTACCGGCTCTAATGCAATTACCGCATCTGCTATTAATTCATCTTTGCTTACTGATGGTAAAGTCGATGTTTCTAAACTGATGCTGGAAATTCAAAAACTCCTGGGCAAGATGGTGCGTATATTGCAGGATTACCAACAGCAACAGTTGTCGCAGAGCTATCAGATCCAACTGGCCGTTTTTGAGAGCCAGAATAAAGCCATTGATGAAAAAAAGGCCGCTGCAACAGCCGCTCTGGTTGGTGGGGCTATTTCATCAGTATTGGGGATCTTAGGCTCTTTTGCAGCAATTAACAGTGCTACGAAAGGCGCGAGTGATATTGCTCAAAAAACCGCCTCTACATCTTCTAAGGCTATTGATGCGGCTTCTGATACTGCGACTAAAACGTTGACTAAGGCAACGGAAAGCGTTGCTGATGCTGTTGAAGATGCATCCAGCGTGATGCAGCAAGCGATGACTACAGCAACGAGAGCGGCCAGCCGTACATCCGACGTTGCTGATGACATTGCTGATTCTGCTCAGAGAGCTTCTCAGCTGGCTGAAAACGCTGCAGATGCCGCTCAGAAGGCAAGTCGGGCAAGCCGCTTTATGGCTGCAGTAGATAAGATTACTGGCTCTACACCATTTATTGCCGTTACCAGTCTTGCCGAAGGCACGAAGACATTGCCAACAACGGTATCTGAATCGGTCAAATCTAACCACGAGATTAGCGAACAGCGTTATAAGTCTGTGGAGAACTTCCAGCAGGGTAATTTGGATCTGTATAAGCAAGAAGTTCGCAGAGCGCAGGATGATATCGCTAGCCGTCTGCGTGATATGACAACAGCCGCTCGCGATCTCACTGATCTTCAGAATCGTATGGGTCAATCGGTTCGCTTAGCTGGGTAATTGATCATGGTCGATACGTTTAATGATGAAGTGCTTAATCACTATCTTGAACAAAAAGGGTACACAATACAGAAGGAGTTTCTTTGTGGCAGTGCCTTTTTTATCGGATGGCGGATTGAGACCTCTTTTTTCTCATTAGCGTACAGACTTGATGAACAAGAACTGATTTTGTGCTCTTTTGAAGCACGTAACCAAACAGGGCTTAACGGCCCTGTTTTATCACTGACTCGCTTGCTCGAAGAGTTGTACCACCATTTTTCGGGTATTAAGAAAATCAGTGCGATGAAATCTAAGATTGGTTCAGATTCAGAACGTCAAAAGCGCGAAGAGTTGTTTAATTACTTCATCAGAAAGGGCGCTGTGCAGCAAGAAACAGAAGACGGAATTTGGTTCGTAATGAATGTAAATAGTTAGAAATTTTTATTTTTATTAACTATTGAGGAAAATTTAATGAATTTATCTGAAATTACTCAACAAATGGGTGAAGTAGGTAAAACGCTGAGTGATTCTGTGCCAGAGTTACTTAATAGCACCGATTTGGTTAATGACCCTGAAAAAATGTTAGAGCTGCAGTTCGCGGTTCAGCAATATTCTGCTTATGTTAACGTAGAAAGTGGAATGCTGAAAACGATAAAAGATTTGGTCTCAACCATTTCCAACCGTAGCTTTTAATTTTTATGGTTAATGATGTTTCTGCCAACAAGATACTGGTGTGGGCGGCTGTAGCTGCGGCAAATCATAAGCTTCCCAAATATGCAGAATCTATCCTGAATGTATTGCCGCAAATTATACCCGATAAAAAAGATATCGCACATTTAGAATTTATTATTTTATATGGATTAAATAGAAAAAATGATGCGGTAAAGGCTCTGGAGGACTTTATGGATGATGAGACAAGCCAGTTGTTATGCAGCCTGGTCCACGAGAATAATAGAAGCTGGACACTAATGTTTTAATCTCATATTGAGTTTAAACAATTGATAAGTTTCATTTTGGTATGCTATAAATTTTAACAGAGATATTTATAATACCTTAATGAAAAATATAGCTGTACGAAAGTTTCTATGTTTCCATGTGTGTTTGATTTAATAGTTTATAGTCGTTAACTATTTTTAATTTTAATATAAATTAATAATTATTCCTGTTAATTAGATATAAAAAGGCATGAATTATGCTTAATGGAATTAGTCAAGCTGTTTCTACACTAGGACGGCATATTACTAGTGCGGCAAGCCGGGTAAGCTCTGCGGGGTTATCTGGCTTTTCAGTGTCCCCTCAGGCTGTTCGTCTGAATCCGATTAGGGCTCAATCTCCTTTTTCTCCCGGTACGTCGAATATCAATGCGAGAACGACTTTTAATGTGAGTAGCCCGGCGACTTCATTTACTCCCTCTCGTCCGGCCCCACCGCCGCCGACAAGTGGACAGGCTTCCGGGGCATCCCGCCCTTTACCGCCCATTGCGCAGGCATTAAAAGATCACCTGGCTGCCTATGAAAAATCGAAAAGCCTTGAGGCTTCAGGTCTTAAGCCAAGCCGCCCGGCCCCACCGCCGCCGACAAGTGGACAGGCTTCCGGGGCATCCCGCCCTTTACCGCCCATTGCTCAGGCACTAAAAGATCATTTGGCTGCCTATGAAAAGTCGAAAAGCCTTGAGGCTTCAGGCCTTAAGCCGGCCCGCCCGGCCCCACCGCCGCCGACAAGTGGGCTGGTATCTGGGTCATCCCGGTCTTTACCGCCCATTGCTCAGGCATTAAAAGATCATTTAGCTGCCTATGAAAAGTCGAAAAGCCTTGAGGCTTCAGGCCTTAAGCCAAGCCGCCCGGCACCGCCGCCACCGACAAGTGGACAGGCATCTGAGGCATCCCGGCCATTACCGCCTATTGCTCAGGCATTAAAAGATCATTTAGCTGCCTATGAACTGTCGAAAAAGGCATAAAAAGTAGATTTAAAATTATTAATTACTGTTGATTGTTTAGAGAGTTAAAAGATAAAAACCGATATTAAGTTGCATTGTGATAAATGTGATTGGTAATATCGGTTTTTTATTGAAATAAATATTGTAATAAATAACGCATTCTTACATGATGAAAGAGGGGAAAGAACAAGAGAGGTTTGTTCGTTAACCAGAGCCTGTAACTTTTTTATCCATAAATTTACCGTTATTTGATGTTGGATTTGATATATCAACATCAGGCAACGACACAACTCTATGTACAGGCTCTTATAGGTATTTTTTTTGGTTAGCGTTAAGGGGTATCTCTATTTATGCCGATATGACGCTGGCAGCCATAATATATCTGGGTATGTCATCTCGTAGCTGTTTGATGTCAACATCTGGACTAATATGCTTTTGGAAGAATTGGTCTGCGAGTTGATTGGCTATTACATCCATTGTCTGGTTCTTTACTTCTCTACTCACTCCCTTGCAAAGCATATTTATTTTATCACCGAAACGGCCATTTCCTATTATGAGATGGTTGATAGAGCTTTGCGCTGCTATGATATTCAACTTGAGACTGTAATCCTTTTCAATGAATTTAAAAACTCTTTGCCGTACTTCACTGGAAATGTTTCTGTTATTTTCAGCACAATATTTGTCAATTCCCTGGTTGATCACGCGAGATGGGTAAACTGTCCGCTCATCTCTTTTCCAGGCATTAATATCTTTGGTACTTTGTCGGGCGACTGAGGACAAAATTCGGTTGTTCAGCGTATTAGTGGATAACTTGATAGTCCTCTGACCCATTGAACATCGCAGGATATCATCAGATTTCCTCCAGCAGGACTGTTTCTGGATGAAGCTTATACCAAATGAGTTGAAGGATGTTCCTGATATATTTGCTGGCATAGTAATTCCTTTTATTTGTCTATATTTACAATGTAGCAAGTTTATAATTATTTTAGTATCGCAATGCTTGGGTGTAAATAATGATAAGTCAATAATTGATGGTATGTTGCCAAAATGTTTTGCATGTTTTATTTTATGTGTTGATGTTTATTTGTTGTTGGCCTGGATAAGCTAAATACATTACAGAGGGAGATAATATGCCCGTCGTATTAAATATCTCAGATGGAAGGGCGCTGCCTGAAAGTGAACTGGAAGCTTTGCGTAATATAGCAAGAAGCAATCAGAGTGATACTCTGATTGTGGGAAATCGTAGTCTGAGGCTTCACCATGTTTCATTTATGGATGCTTTTAGTGTGGAGCCGATTCAGGGCAGTCTTCTTGACCGTCTTGGAGGGAGGTGTCGTCGCCTTGCAGAGAGTCTGGAGAGACAGCTTAATCATGGCAATACTTTCCTGCAGGCGTTCAGTTTATATATGGAGCAGGTTCGTTTGACCCCATTCTGGTTGGAAGGGGGCAGAAATGCAGTGCAGACCAGAATTAATTCTCATGCATTTACCGTCAATCCTGGAGATTTTCCTTGCTGTGAGCAACATCTGAGTTGCCCGATAACATTATGTATACCAAAAACAGGCGTTTTTGTTAAAAATGCACTGCATTCAAAAGTCTGTTCTTTATACGATAAGGATGCCTTGTCTGAGGCTATCCGACACAATGTTTTTCATCCTCTCAGTCGTGAAGCGTTTTCTCCAGAAATGATCGTTGGCAGAGAGGGGTGTTATTTTGATCTAACTGATCAGCGTTTCTGCATCATTTCCGGGCAGGATGTGCGTCTTTGACTGGGGGATATTAATACAGACTGAGTTGTACTGACTGCTGCTTTTTTATTCGTCTTCGATTGACAACATTATTTTGCTGGTTGTTAGAATCCGGGTCGGATTGCTGGGTTTATTCTGGAATGAACATGCAGTAGCTGTACTTGCTTTTCCAGTGTGAAATAGCGTCTGTAATGATGCCTTTTCGCCATCGGGAAACCCTTGGATACAGGCTCTCTGTATGAAATTTGTCAGGTAAGCACCTCGGATAGGGCTTACCTTATAGTGATTTATTTTCTGAAAATGGAATTTATTGATGTTTTCCACATCACAATTAAAATTGTCAGGGACTGCCTGTCATCATATTACTGAAACACCTGCAAGCTTTAAAAGTGAAATTACGTCCCGGCAACTGGAAGATGCACGGGAAAGTGGTTGTCTGCATATAAAAAATTGTGACATGGAGTTCTTGCCTCATTTACCGGAAGAAATCACAGCGATAACAATAGAGAACTGTAATAAGCTGACCGGTCTTACAGGGCTACCGGTCAATATAAAAAGCCTGTCCGTTATTAATTGTGAGAATCTGAAAGTCAGTGAACTGCCGCCGACAATAAGAGAGCTACATATTGAATTGAATAATTCGTCTTTTGTACATACTGTTCCAGAGGGCGTTGAGCATTTGAAACTTGGTCACTGTCAGGTATCGGGTGTGCCTGATAGTGTCCGGTCTCTTGAGTTGACGGGTAGGGCTGCGGAGACTCTTACCGGCGTACCATCAGGGTTGTGTTCTCTGAGTATCCGGGATTATAACCCGGAGTATCAGGTCAGAATCGATAATTTTATATCCCCTTCACTGCAGATGTTGTCTCTGACGGGTTGCAGTAATATCGTGTTGCCGGAAAAACTCCCAAAAGGGATGGTGTCAGCAACCATTTATACAGAGCAGAAAACGACATGGAACATCGTTGCTGAAGGATTTCCCGAAGGGATGGATCTTGATTTACAGAATGTACAGCTTTCTCCAGATGTGATTAAAGAAAAATATTACTTTTCAGGGCTATGCCATGGAGGCGGCTTTACATTTTCGTCCAGGGGATATTGTGTATGGGCTTTCGGAACCCAGAGGAAAAGTTGTTAATACAATAAAACTGGTTAATGATTTTTCTAAAAAAGATATTTTAATACAGAATACGTTAACAAGTGCTGTATGGGATTATAAATCTCCTCGGAAATATAAGAAAGACGCTCTTATCAAGAGAGCATTAAGTGAGTCTGATAGAGGAATTAACTTTAAGCAGTATTTGAAGAACCATAGTAAATATAATGTCACTATGGCCGATCTTTCTGTGTGTAATCGTGACAAGTTATGGGCAAAAACCAGTAAGGCTGGCCTGGAGTTTCAGTTATTAGTAAGGAACAAAATGGTGCATTTTTGTGCCGATGGGCTTGTCGATACTCTAAAAAATATAGCCAATAAGGGGGATGCTTATGGGCAAAGTATTACAGCCAGTGAGTTGCGATGGATTTATCGTAATAAGGATAATGAGCAGATAATGAAAAATATAAAGTTTTATCTACGTGGGAAAGAGGTTCCGGCAGAGAAAATTTTAGGCATGCCAGAATGGAAAGATTATCATCCGAAACGTTCTGGATTGATATCTGAATACTCTAAATAATGCACTTCTATTATGACAGTGCATATCTGGCATATCAGTAAAGTAATATCGGCAGGAGATAAGATTATGCCATTGTCAATCGGAAGTTGTTTTTCATGTCACACAGGACGTCGACCAGAAATATCTGATCCAATAATTGATAAGCCATCAACTAAAAATTGTGAACTGATATCAACAACATGTAATGTGGATGGTATAACGGTTATATCCAGAAGCTCTTATGGTTTTGATATGAAGCCACCTGGTGCGGGGGATCGAGTTCCACGGCTAAAATTATCGGCCTCAGAAGCTCAGTGGATGGCAGCAATAATAGATGCAGAGGGGCGTAATATAAGCAATACCTGACCATTTACTCAGTGATGTGTTAAACCCGCTCTGACTCTGAGGGCTGGCGGAGTTTGTACACAGATTGTGCCGTTGCCTGATGTTGATATGTTCAGCTCAGCATCAAATGAAGGCGATTATGGACGAAAAACGGACCTCCGTGGAGGTCCGTTAATATGAGTCTGGTGCCTGATTCGGAATCGAATTAAGGATTCATTGATACGGCAATGAAATCACCAAATAACAGTAAGTTACCTTTACACTTCGATTCCAAATGTACCACTATTTTGTACTACTACTACTCAAGCCTTCTCTGGCGTAAACCATCAGAATTTATAGTTATGTGATAAAGCCACGGGATTTGAAAGGGTTCACAGTTGACTAAGCGTCCACCATCTTGGTTAAATTTAAACCCTACGATTTATCTAATGGGTAAATCATTTGCATCAAATTTGTAAAGGAGTTACAGATGGCGAAATGTAGTTGTTGTGGTAAGGCACTGAACAGTAGTATTTGGTCTGAGGATGGTAAACATAAAAGTTGCCCACTGTGTTCAGTCACTCATGGTGTCGAGCACATCTTCCGACGTTATCCTGAAGATTTTGGCACTACTGATGCCAGGGTTACACCGTCGAATCCTGATGGTGCCCAAAGCTATTGCGTTGACTGTCGTGGAGTAGATAAAGGAGAATTATCTCCGGTCGATCTCACCAAACAGAGATTATGCAATACAGTGAAAATTTAATGAATGTAAATCAATTAGATGCAGTTGAATGGTTAAAAACACTCCCTTCTGGGAGTGTTGATCTTTTTGTAACAGATCCTCCTTATGAGTCGTTAGAAAAACATAGAAAAATTGGTACAACAACACGGTTGAAAGTAAGTAAATCCTCGAGCAACGAATGGTTTTCTATTTTTCCAAATAGTAGGTTTGGAGAACTTTTAGCCGAAATGTATCGTGTTTTGAAAAATAACCGCCATCTGTACATTTTCTGTGATCAAGAAACAATGTTTCGCTTGAAGCCAATTGCTGAAGAGGCTGGGTTTAAGTTCTGGAAGCCAATTGTTTGGAACAAGATGGCGATAGGTATGGGGTATCACTATCGTGCCAAATACGAGTTTGTCTTGTTCTTTGAGAAAGGGAAAAGAAAGCTCAATAACTTAGGCATACCTGATATCTTGGAAGCAAAGAGAGTAATGCGTGGTTATCCGACCGAGAAACCAGTTGATCTTATTAAGATTTTGATTGAGCAAAGTACTATTCAGGGGGAATCTGTGTGTGACCCATTTTTTGGTTCCGGCTCTACTTTGATAGCAGCGGCTGAACTTGATCGTACTTTCTTAGGGACCGATATCTCACCATCAGCCCATGATTACTTTAAACAAAGACTGTATAGCCTGACCCCTAATGATTGATGCTGTTTTATATTCGAAATGCTTTCGACAGTACATTGTGGGTTACTGATATCTCAGTAGCATATTGAGGTTAGGTCACCGCTGTATACCTGGTCACTCCAATTTGATTATCACCAGTGGTAGAATCTAACCTCAAATCGAATGAAATCAAATACTATTTATTAATCACTGTATTCACCATATATGATCAGCACACAGTGAGAACAGTGGTTTCACAGATGAGTTTGGACATTGTCTTAATCCTTTTTAGTATTCAACCTGTCTGGCTTTCATTGTGAGTGATGTGGTGAATGCTGGTAATACCAATACCTAATTTGTGGGAAATATCCGGCTTACTAAGCCTCACTTCTATTAACTCGAAAACCTCCTGAATCTTGCTTTTGGCAGTGACTTTCCGCCCTTTGTACCTTCCCTTGAGCTTCGCCAGCGCGAATCCCTCGGCCTATCGATCCAGCATCATTTCACGCTCCAACGTGGATCATGGTCAGCATCAGCTTTCCGATTGTTGTGGCAGTGTTGATGCCAATATTCAGTATATTTAAGCAATGCCTCCATCAGATGTGAAAACAACGGCGAACTTCAACCTTTTGTTTAGAGCGAACACTCAGGTTTGACAGTGCAATACGTTTAGCGCAAGTCGTATTACTTCTGATACATCATTTTATGATGTCGTGGAGGACAGAGGATTCTGGTAAGGGTAAGAAGTGAGAAGGAAAGAAGAGTCTGTTGCAGGTGGACGGAGTGGTGAAGAGCCCCATGTCAATGGTGTATCAGGTTTTCCCGCTTGTTATTGAAGATTTTCCCACCTTATTCTCCGCGACAAAATCACGTTAAGACCTGCGGATTAAGGCGAAATGATAACTCTCCTGTTTCCCCGTGTTTTCTACTTCATTATGAATGTTCTGAGAAAAGGGAACCGTAGAAAGACCGTAGTAGTAGAGTAAGGAAAAGGCACACATCATAGGATGTTGGGGTGTCTAAAAGTCACGAACATCGGCGAAAATGGTGAGAAATACAACAAACAAATAACGTGTTGCAACGACCGGAAATCTACCGTAGCCAGAAAAGAAAAAAGCCCCGCTTTGCAGCGAGGCCTTATGAATTTGGTGCCCGGACTCGGAATCGAACCAAGGACACGGGGATTTTCAATCCCCTGCTCTACCGACTGAGCTATCCGGGCAACGGGGCGCATTAAACCGTAATCCGTACATCTCGTCAACCTAATTTCAGA
>OLIF01000074.1_pt1 | contig 79885 bp, 64 predicted proteins | sample 1609681 | NCBI WGS metagenome assembly OLIF01 (sample SAMEA4350143, study PRJEB24818) | metagenome | biome: human; feature: gut; material: faeces | place: Denmark | collected 2013-09 | reverse complement strand
CTGCCGCGCCAATGGTAGTCGGACGATAGGTCCCGCAAGAGTAGGTCGCCGCCGGGATTTTTTTTCATCAGGCCCCGCCAGTTCCTCAACTGGCGGGGCTTGTTCGTTTTCTTGATGGCGCGATCTTCCTCTACTTTGCTAAAAGGAACTGAAGGAGGATGAGGCAAACAAGGAGGACGGCTATCCCTGTCGTAATAGAGTTCTTACCTTACGTAACATTTTCTTAACTATCACTCTTTCTTTATTAACGGTTTAAGAATATTCCTGCTATTGACGGCACCCGTTCTTCCATCAAAAATGGCGGCGTATGAAATCCCATATCATTCAGAAGCCCGTTGCGGTCATCCTGGGGAACGCCGGCAACATAGGATACCTCGCCGCCAAGGCGTTTGCGTGCCGGGGAACTGTGGTTGCCATGCTGCATGAAGCCGGTGAAGAGTCTTCCCGCGTGGTGGACTGTCTGCCAGGGGGCAATCACTTTGGCATGTCGGGCTGTCTGGGCCATCCTCCGGATCTGGCTTCCTTCGCAGGGCTGGTACATACCCTCTATGGACGAGTCGATTATTTGATCAACTGTGAGGATGCCGCGGTTGAGGTGCAGGGCCTGAATTGTTCCGCACGCAGTCGCCTGTCCATTCTGCTTGAGCACGCTTTTGTTTCCGGCGCCATGATTGTGAATATGGTCTCCCGTTCCGGAAGAAAGGTAAGATGGAGGGAACAATGTTGGAAGGAAGATGCCGCAGGGTTGGAGAATTGTCTGAATAGGAAGGACGTCAGGATAAACCAGGTTGTGATTCACCGTCCGGTATTTCGGCACGTCTCCCAGTCCAGGCTGGCTTCCTCCGCGTGTGCGGCGGCGTTATTTCTGTGCGGGAGGGAAGGGCGTCATATTCACCGTGAATACATCGTTGTCAATGGAAGAAAAGCCGCTTGGAAGCCCGGCATGAGGACGGAAGCATCTCTTTCCTTGTTCAACTCCTGTCTGGAATTTTGTTCCGTCTGTTCCCGAACGGTATTCCGGGATGCCTGACAGGCATGCCATATTTCTGTATTCTGTCGTGACAAAAAGTGTCTGTTAATATAGTATATTTCCAAGTAAGGTTATGAAGTTTCAAGGTCTTTATACAGCAATTGTGACTCCGTTTGTCGGCAATCGGGTCGATGAAGAGGCTTTTAGAATGCTTGTGGAAGCCCAGGTGGCTGCCGGCGTGGCCGGCATTGTGGCCGTCGGCACCACGGGTGAATCCCCCACCTTGACTGTAAAAGAACACTTGAGGGTGATTGAACTGGCCGTGGAGAGCGCGGCAGGCCGCATTCAGGTAGTTGCAGGTACGGGGGCCAATTCTACCGCGGAGGCCATCCATATGACCCAGGAGGCGGAGAAGATGGGCGTGGACGGTACGCTTCAGGTGTGCCCTTATTACAACAAGCCTTCCCAGGATGGCGTTTATGCCCATTTCAAGGCCATTGCGGACGCCACCCGCCTGCCGATCATGCTGTACAGCATCCCGGGCCGTTGCGGTATTGAAATCAGCGTGGAGACGGTGGGACGCCTGGCAAAGGACTGTCCCCACATTATTTGCGTGAAAGAGGCCGGCGGCAGCGTGGACCGCGTGAACCAGCTGATGCAGGTGGTTCCGGAAGATTTTACCGTCCTGTGCGGTGATGACGGCCTGACGGTTCCCTTTATGGCCTGTGGCGCCAGTGGCTTGGTTTCCGTAACGTCCAATCTGGTTCCCGGAATCATGAATTCCATCGTGAAAGCCGGCCTGGATCAGAATATGGGTGAAATGCTTTCCCTCCAGAAAACATTTTATCCACTGATGAAGGGCCTCATGACACTGGATTCCAACCCCGTCCCGATCAAGGCGGCGCTGGCGCTGAGGGGGGATATCCAGCCCGGCGTGCGGCTTCCGCTGGTTCCTTTGCCGGAAGAAAAGGAAGCCCAGCTTTCCGCGCTTCTTCAACGTTTCAACGTTCTTTGATATCTCAACTATATGATTTCCATTCTTGTTACAGGCATTTCGGGCCGCATGGGCCAGGCTGTCCAGGAGGCGGTGACGCAGAATCCGGACACCTGCGTGGGCGCCACGTACGACCAGGGGCAGGAGCTTTATCCGGCTCTCGCCAAATGCGACGTCGCCATTGATTTTTCCCACCATGCTTTCACCAGCACCCTGCTGGCGGAAGCCGTAGCCAATAACAAGCCCCTGGTGATAGGCACCACGGGGCATACGGAGCTGGAACGTCAGGAGATTATGGATGCAGCCGCATCCATCCCGATCGTATTCGCGTCCAACTATTCCGCAGGAGTAAACGCCCTGTTCTGGCTGACGCGCAAGGCGGCCCAGATCCTGGGCGGCAGCTGCGACATTGAGGTGATGGAAATGCATCACCGCCACAAGATTGACGCTCCTTCCGGCACGGCCCGGACGCTGGCGGAAATCCTGTCCGGCGCCATTGGCAGGAATTATGAAGACAGCGTGGTTTTTGGCCGCGAAGGCCTGGTGGGTCCCCGTCCCGCCAATGAAATAGGCATGCATTCCCTGCGCGGAGGGGATGTAGTAGGAGACCATACCGTGGTGTTCGCCTCTGACGGAGAACGTTTGGAGCTTACCCACAAGGCATCCAGCCGCATGACGTTTGCCTCCGGAGCGGTCCGTGCAGCTCTCTGGCTGCAGGGCAGGGAACCGGGGCTGTATACCATGGAAGACGTTCTGGGCCTTTCCCAATTATAATTTTTCCGCATCATGGTCGTCTCCCCTTCCCGGAACGGCCATGATGCCTTTTTTGCTGATGAAGAGAGCCGGCATCGCACTGGGATCCAATATGGGGGACAAAAACAGCCTGATGGTTCAGGCCAGGGACCATCTGCTGAAGATGAGCCTGTCCGACGATCCTTTCCTGCAATCCTCCCTGTATGCTACCAGTCCGCAGGGATGTCCGCATGGCGCGGATGATTATTTGAATGCCGTGGTGGAGTTCACCTGGCCCGGTACGGTGGAAGAACTGCTGGTGCATTGCCAGGGCATAGAACGCGCCCTGGGACGCATCCGCTCCGGAATCCGCTGCGAACCCCGTACGGCGGACGTGGACATCATTTACGCGGGGGACATGGTGGTCAACGATCCGCCCCGCCTGATTCTCCCCCATCCCAGGGCTCATTTGAGAAAATTTGTCTTGAAGCCTCTTTCCGACATCAGGCCGGACCTCATTCTGCCCCGCCAGGCTAAAACGGTTTCCTGCCTGCTGGCGGAACTGGATACGGATGAGGCTGACCCGCTCCTGGTATCGGAACGCTGGTAACTGCATGTTTATAGAACATCATGAATCAATCTCTTGAAAAAGCGGAACGCATCCGCGCCTGCAAGAACAGGCGGCACGTGACGCTGGTGACTGCTTATGACTACCCTACGGGCCGCCTTCTGGATGAGGCCGGCGTGGATATTGTGCTGGTAGGCGATTCCGTGGGAATGGTGCTTCTGGGGTTTCCGGATACCACCCATGTGACGCTGGACCACATGATTCACCATGTGGAAGCCACGGCGCGCGGCGTGAAGAATGCCCTGCTGGTGGGAGATATGCCCATTCATACCTATGATACGGTGGAGCAGGCCGTGCAGTCTGCAAGGAGGCTGTTCCAGGCCGGAGCGGACGCCGTCAAGCTGGAGGGGGGAGCCGCCCAGGCGGAAAAGATCCGTGCCATTGTGGATGCCGGCATTCCCGCGGTAGGGCATATCGGCCTCTTGCCGCAAAAGGTGCTGGAGGAAGGCGGATATAAAATCAAAGGGAAATCCTCCGCTGAGGAGGAAGCCCTGGTGAAGGATGTGGAAGCCGTGGCGGAGGCGGGTGCCTGCGCTGTGGTCGTGGAGGGCGTGACGCCTCATGCGGCCCGCCAGATTACCGTGCATTCCCCCATTCCCACGCTGGGCATCGGTTCCGGCGCGCATACGTGTGACGGGGACGTGGTGGTGATTCATGACCTGGTGGGGGCGTTCCCGTGGTTTGTCCCGGCCTTCGTCAAACCGCGAGCGGATGTGGCCGGCAGCATGACTGCCGCCGTCAGGGAATGGATGAAGGATTCCTATACGGACCCCGGCTCCATCAGTTCATAACAGTTGACCGTTGCCTATGCTGGTATTTTCTACATGCTGGAACTCCCACCGCCACCAGGACGGGGAAGAGATGATTGATGAAATCCTCTCCCTGGGATTTGACCATGTGGAACTTTCCCACGGCATCAAGCTTTCCCTTCTGCCCGGCATCATGAGGGCGGTGGAAGCCGGAAAGGTTCAGGTGGCCGGGGTCCATAATTATTTCCCGGCACCCATCGACGAGGTGGGGGACGCTCCGGACAGCAGGCCGTTTACCGCAGATTTGCCGCAGGTGCGCGCCAAGGCGATTGAGCTGACGAAAAAATCCATGGAGCAGGGGGCCGCCCTGGGCGCCGGATACATTGTGCTGCACATGGGGACGGTGGAACCTCTGGTGAAGCGTACGGATACGGCTCATTTGCAGAGCCTGGCGCGTCAGGGAATGGTGGAAACGGAGTCATTTGCCGGAACCAAGGGGGAGTTTGTGCGCCGCCGCAACCGGCTTGCTCCCGTTTATCTGGAACGTGCCCGTGAGGCCATCCGGCAGCTTCTGCCCCATGCTGCGGAACTTGGCGTAAAGCTGGGCATTGAAGGGCGCAGCCATTATGAACAGGTTCCCAGCGAGGATGAAATGGGCCTGCTGATGCAGGAATTTGGGGAAAATCCCTTCATCGGGTACTGGCATGACTTCGGTCATATTCAAAGGAAGCACAATCTCCTTATATTGAATCATGAACAATTTCTCCGCAGGATGTCTTCCCATTTGATAGGTGGGCATGTAAACGACGTCAAGTGGCCGTCGCGGGACCACCAGGTTCCCCTGCTGGGCGGCGGAGTGCCGTTTGAACGCCTGCTGCCTTTTTTCCCGCATGGAGTTCCGCTCGTCTGGGAACTCTCCGGACGCGCTTCCGCGGAGGACATCCGTGCGGCGCGCGAATTGTGGACGGAAAAGTTTCCGGAGACGCTGGTCTGACCATCTTGTGATTGTAAATACGGCTCATTGGATATAAAGTCGGCACGATGATAGACAAGACGACATCCCGCGTCATTCTGGGCCTTCTGGGAACGGCCTGCATCCTGATTACGGCGTTTGCCTGGTATAAAACCAGCCATGCCGCCTCTCCGGATGCCGGGATGCGCCATAATATTTATGATGAGGATGTTCCCCGGTCTGCTCCGGTGCCTGTGGATTACCGGATGATTTTGCTGACGCCCCAGGAGCTGGCAAAGGCTCCGCTGGCGGATGCGTTCACGTCCCCTCTCGGAGATGAAAACGGCGCCTTTACCTATGTTGCCCAGGGACTGGGTGATATGAATGCCGCCCGTGGAGGGCGGCATACCGGACAGGATTTGAATGGGATTGGTGGCGAGAACACGGATGAGGGTCTGCCCGTGAGGGCCGCTGGACGCGGGCTGTTGATTTACGCGGGAGAGCCTTCGCCGGACTGGGGCAATGTCGTCGTCCTGCTCCACCGCCTGCCGGACGGGCGTTTTGTGCAGAGCCTGTACGCTCATTTGAAAACCGTCAGCGACATTCCTTTGGGGGCGCTGGTGGGGCGCGGAGAGCAGATCGGCACGGTCGGAACGGCGCACGGCAACTATCTGGCGCATCTGCATTTTGAGATGATTGAATCCATCGCCCATGAAGCGGGAATGCCGGGCTATGGAAAAACGACGTTCAACCGGATCAATCCGGATGAAGTATTGAAACAATACGCTCCCTCCCCGGAAATGATGATGCCTGATCCCGTTATTGCCCTGAAACAGGTTCAAATGGCGGCGGGATGGGAAAAGCTGCTGGAGAACCTGTACAAGGACAATAGTATGGAAGCGCTGGATAAAATCCTTCCGGACGACCGTCCGGACACGGAGGAAAAGGGAGACCGCTGACCCCGGCGTTTTCCCCGTCAGGAGCGTGTGTCCGGATTTTTGGAAACCAGCTCCTGCTGCTTCCTGGTGATTTGCAGGACGCAGACCAGCCACAGAATGCTGGCCGCCGTCATCAGCGAGCCGATCACCAGAAATGCCGTCAGGTAATGTTCCGCCCCAAAGGGGAAGAGCGCGCACAGGGTCAAAGCCGTGGTAACGAGCAGATACAGCCGCAGCGACCGGGAGGGGGCTTGCAGCATCCATGCCGCCGGATTCTTTGAAGCCCGGTATAATTCCTGAAGGATCAGGGCATTGAGCACCATGCCGACTACCGGCATGCAGCTCAGGAGGACGCTCAGGAATGGCGTGAACCGCAGCCCCGGAATTTGGAAGCCCTGGACATTGGCGGATGCCCGGTACAGCCAGATCAACTGGATGAGCAGGGAAGGAATGAACAGGATGCTGAAAAGGAAAACCAGCGGAACCGCGAAGGACGGCAGGTGAGCCATGTTCTGCTGGATGAGCATCTGGATTTCCTCATAATTGGTGACGTTGTTGGAGAAAACAATCCAGCTGCTCCAGAGCATGAAAGGCAGCAGCACGAAGCACGCCAGGATGGATAATTTGGCAAGCCCGGCCAGAGGATAACGCAAACGGTATTCCTGTTCCGCTGGCTGGTTTTCCTCTTCTGCCTCCTGCAATTCTTTCCGGACGGGGGACATTGACGGCAGAACCTGGTCCACAGGCTGCCATCCATCCATGCCCTGTTTCCAGGTGAGCGTTGTTGAGTCGATCACGCCCTGTCCCAGAAATTCACGGACTTCATATTCGGAATAGGCTCTCGGCTGGGAATCGCCGGGGAGTTTCAGGAAGTATTCACTCATTACCTGTATTTTAGAAAAAGAAGCAGGCTCTGGGCAATGGGAATTTGACGGATGACTGATAAAGTCCCATGCCAGATGCCTGGCCTTGAATAAAAGCCATGTCGCAAGTCGTCAGAGCGCCGGGGGCTATTAAATTTCCGGAATGGATAGGCCGCTTTTCCTGTGCATATCTCTCCGTACGAACAAGATAATGCTGTTGTGCATGGAACCGCAGGAGAGAGGGCTCAAGCTGGTGTTCAAGTAAAAGTACGGGGGCAGGATAGTTTATCCACAAGGTCGCGGAATACACAAGTCGGAAAAGAGAAAGGCCTTGTAACGTGAATGGGTTACAAGGCCTTGCAATGGGGAAATATGGTCGAGCTGACAGGATTCGAACCTGCGACCTCTTCGTCCCGAATGAAGAGAATTCAATTTTTAACTATTGATAATCAATGGTTATACTTTTTGTACCCCTTTCATACCCTTTATTTTCCGCTTGATTATCGTGTCGTTTTAACCTTCCCCTACGTGGCGAATGAGGGGTGAACTGCGCGTTAAACGTATTGATATGTTCAATGGAACATCGGCAGGATACTAGAAGACTGATGGTTCAGTCTTTCCAAAAAATAAACAACACTCAATAAAATGAATAATTATATTCCTTTCAATAAGGCTATTGGTCCGAAGGTTCTCTGTGACGGTTACGAAGCCCTCATTCCGCAGAAACTAGGTGTCGATGAAATGACCTTCACTTTTGATGGAGGCTCGTGCGAACATGCCTCCTGTGCCGGAGCACCGGAAATGTTCATCAAGGTGGAAGAAGAGGCGCTGTATCATTTTGGCGTGGAAGCTGATGATATTGGTCAACTTTTCATTGGAGAGTTCTGCGTATGTGACAAACAGGCTCCTGAAAAACACGGACGTTTGGAATTGGCTACTGGAAAACAGTATTTGAAACCCGGATTCTACAAAGTCAGGATTTCATATACCAATAACGCCTATAAGCCTGTCAGCGGCAATGCCGTCGCCTTGAATGTGACGATGGATAAAGAACCCATTAAGGAAGGCGACTACTCTGCAGCATCAACCATGAAACGCTCTTTTTCTCCTTCGCCAAAAATCAAACTTTGGACGATTGAAAAGGAAGAAGGAATTACATGCGAACCTTCTCAAAATGTAGAGATTAAATGGGAGAAAAATTCCCTGACTCAAGATGAGGGGACCGGTGAGTGCCAGTGTATCCCTCTATTGGTGGATGTTCGTACGACTGCCTGCAAGGATACCCAGAACAATGTGTGGAGATTGCGCGTCCAGATGGTATCCAGCGGATGTGACATTGAAATTCATACAGGTTTCTATAGGGATACTCTTTTCAAGCCACCGGTTACCGAAGCCGAGGCTATTGAGGCTGTCAATTGCATGAACGGATACCAGTCTCGTCCGGGAGTTTGGAAGTGGCATACTCTTGCGGCGTCTTTGGCCCATGAGGAGCATCACAAGCAACAGTGGAAGGACACATGCAATTTTTACTGGACCAACTTGAAGGTGCAGGAAGAATTGGAAAAGATCCAGGTGTCCTGTGGGCAATTTCCTGAAATGGATGACGCCTTGAAAGAAATGAAAATGAAGATAGCAGCTACTATGGAGAAATTCCACGATGAAGCGGATAGATATTTCCTGAGTTTGCCGGATAAAGAAAATACCAGGCCCTATCACGCCGGGCAGAAAAAATTGAATGAAGCCACGGAGTTCGTCATCAATCTGGTGGATCGGAACGGCTGGAGCAACGTTCCGCGTCAAATTACCCAACCTGGAGTCATTGAGCCAGTGTGTTATCTGCCTCCGGTCAATGGGGAAAGTGCCAGGGGCTCCAGAATCAGGACTGTGGCTCCTCTGCGGCTGTTCATTGCGGATACTGCGGACTTGCTGAGAGGGAGAATAAGGGTCGGTTTAAAAAATATCAGCGGAGATGTGGTCAAACTTCCTGATGTGATTGACGATCGTACGTCGGATTTCTTTTTCTATACAAGTTTGCAGGCAGGGAGGACCTACCGATTGAATTCCAAGGTAGGGAAAATCACCTTCTCCCGGGAGTTGCCCTGTCTTGAGCTGTCTCCCGGAGAAGAATACAGGCTTGACATTCCCGTAGATAGTTCCCAAATTTCAGGAAAATTGATGGAAGTTCAATCCGGAGAACTGGAAATGCTCTTCTGCAACTGGCATGGAACAGGCTGTTTTCATGGAGTTTTGGAAACAACCGCGTCTGTACTTTTATGAAAAAAATTCTTCTTCCCTGCCTGATCCTGTTGACCTGCCTCCCGTCCCTGGGAGGCGAATTCAACTTTTGGCCGGAGAGCAAGGAGGTGGAATGTTCCGTTGTTCTGGCATCCGAACCTGTCGAGACGGGCAAGCCTTTTCCGGATTTTACGCTGATCTTTACCAATAAAAGCCGGAAAGAAGTGCGCCTGCTGGACAGCTTCTATCCTGCAAATAACGTAAAACCGGATATCATTCTGGAGATATGGGATGGAGAAGCTAAAAAAATGGCTTATTACTGGGCGCGTTACCGTGTTGAACGCAGTGTAGCGAACATGAAGTTCACCGCCTTGAAGCCCGGGATTCCTTTCCGGGTTCCCATCCGGAATTTTGCGAAACATGTCATCTACCTCCATCCCTTGGAAAGGGGGAAGAAGTATTTGATGAAAGTGACTTACCGGGACGATTACGGGACACCGAGCCATTCGGTAGGATACGTGGCAAGGAAAGAATTTGTGACAAAATAACTTTTCTGAAAAATCTACCCCGCTCATGAAATATGAGCGGGGCTTTTTTGTGGAGAAGGTTCATTCTCCTGCTTTGGGATTTTGGATGTCGTAGAGTGCTCCTGTGTCGGTATTGATTTTGCATTCCAGAGAGTTGAGGACTTTGGCTCCAAGGGCGTTTTTCCCTCTGAATTTGTAAATGGCTTTTATGTCTGTCCGGCCAGACTCAACTTTTAGAGGTTGCCCTGTAAAAGAGATGAACTCAAACATGTCAGGGTCATGCATGTTTTCTTTGATGGCAACTTCAATGATCGCAGAATATCCCTTTTTCAGTTTGGCAAAGATGTAATTGGCTTTTTCATCGGGAGTCATTCGTGAAAGCTTTTCTTCAAATGCTTTCTTATCCTCTTCTTTGTTTACACGCTTTTGTTCACATATGGCTTTTGCTTTTTCCTTTTCAGATTCGGTTTGCTTCAAGAGATTTAAGAGTTCTTGCCGCTCCTTTTCTGAAATCTTCAATTCCATAATTTTTTCTCTTGTGTAGATTCCTGATTTTGCCTGTTCCCTTCTGGCTTCCGCTCTGTCCCGAACGAAGAGAATTCAGTTTTTGGCTATTGATAGTCAATGGTTGTGTTCTTGTACCCCTTTCATACCCTTTATTTTCCGCTTGATTATCGTGTCGTTTTAACCTTCCCCTACGTGGCGAATGTGGGGTGAACTACGCGTTAAACGTGTTGATATGTTCAATGGAACATCGGCAGGATACTAGAAGACTGATGGTTCAGTCTTTCCAAAAAATAAACAGCAAACAATAGCAATGAATAATTACATACCAATCAACAAGGCAGTTAATCCCGTCTGCATTTATCAAGGGTATGAGCCTCTTATCAACAAGACGCTCGGTGTTGATGAAATGATATATGGCTTTGACGGAACTCCTTCGGATTATGCCACCTGTGCCGGAGCTCCCGAAATGTTCATCAAGGTGGAACATGACGGCTTGTATTATTTCGGTGTAGAAGCCGATGATGAGGGGTACCTCAGCCTTGCAGGAGAACTTCTCTGCGGGAAAAAAGGAGATCCGCCCAATGGGAAATTGTCTCTGGAAACGGGTTCAAGATATCTGAAAGCCGGGTATTACAAGGTTTCTTTGATATACAGCAATCACGCTTACAAGCCTGTCAGCAACAATGCCATTGCATTCAACGTTACCATGGATACCAAACCTATTATGGAAGGGAAGTACCAGGGAAACTCCACCATGAACCGTGAATTTTCAGCATCTCCCAAAATCAAGCTTTGGACGATTGAACGGGAGGCTTCCATTACATGTGAACCTTCTCAACAAGTCGAAATCCAATGGGACCACCCGGAATTTACGATTGACAACAGTCTGAATAGAAGTGAAACAACGGGCACGCCTCCAAATTTCTATGTTACCGCCTGCAAGGATGAGGCCGCCAATGTATGGAGGTTGCGCCTTCAGCTCGTTACTTGTGGTTCCAAGATTTCTCTGAAAACTGACTCTTACAGAGATGCTTTGGCCAACCCTCCCGTTTCAGAGGCTGAGGCCATCGAAGCGGTTGACTGCATGAACGGCTATCAATCTCGTGCAGGAGTGTGGAAGTGGCATACTCAGGCCGCCTCGCTCGCGCACGAACAACACCACCGCCGGCAATGGGAAGATGCTTACAAATACTACTGGAAGGAATTAAAAATACAGGAAGAATTGGAAAAGCAGAGTGTTTCCTGCACTGAAAAGCCGGAGATGGATGACGCCATAGAAGCTATGAATAAGGCTGTCCAAACGTGGAAAGATATTTTATGGCTCGAAGTTAAAGATTATGTGATGCGTTTGCCGGACGGCGCCAACGACCGCCCCTATTGTGCCGGACAACAAGTCCTGAATAATGCTACCCTTCAGGTTATAGAACAGGCGTTAACCAATGGATGGAACGTTTCTGCGGATATTACTCAACCCGGCACGATTGAGCCTCCTTGCTTCCTGCCGCCGGTCAACGAAGGGAAAACACGGAGCAGGGCAGTTGCGGAGGAATCAACATCCCTGAAGCTCTCCATTGCTGACACATCCAGGTTCATGCAGGGAGAAATTACAGTCTGTTTCCGCAACGAGGGAAGTCTGCCTGTCCGGATTCTGGACGAAATCGACGACGAAACGTCCGATTTCTTCTTCATGACGATTCTGGGAACCGAACGGGGAGACGTTCGTGTTCTTGAGCGTAAGATGGGAACAATGACGTTTCATCGTGCATTGAACTACCGGGAGCTTGCACCCGGAGAGGAATACCATGTGACAATTCCGGTTTGTCTGGATAACGTCGAGTTGGAAGACTGGAAACAATGTTCTTGTGAACTGGAAACGCGCTACTATAATCAGCAGGGTAAGAATTGTTTCCTGGGGACTCTCCGGGCGGCGACTAAACTCGTGCTGTAATGAAAAAAATCTTCCAGATTTTAGGACTTCTGGCCAGCCTGTCCCTCCATGCTTCTGCATGGGGGGACAAGGCGGACAATGGGATTGAATGTTCCGTGGTGATGGAAAAGACTTCGTTCGATCCAAGAGCCGCTTTTCCGGACTTCAAGCTTGTGTTTGCCAACAAGGGAGAAAAGGCTGTGCGTCTTTTCGACGACTTCTATCCTCTCAAGGAACGCGGGCCGAATATCATCATCAAGATATGGAGTCAGGGAAACGGAAAGAAGGGAGAAAGGCCAACGGCATGGTATCTTCCCTCCTATCAAATGGAACGTGTCGCGGATCTTATGCGCTTTATTACCTTGAACCCCGGAGAAAAATATGAAGTGCCCGTCAAGGATGCATACCTGCTGCTGACCTATTTACAACCTCTGGCCAGCGGAAAAATATACGAACTGGAAGTACGTTTCCGGGACGGATATGGAGATCCTGGTACCCGGAGGGAGTATGTGGGGAAAAAGGATTTTATCGTCATGGATCAAATCCCCAGGTGAATTTGAAAAATTGGGACAGCCCCGCTCATGAAATATGAGCGGGGCTTTTTATTGTGGATTTTCAACTTGGTGTCTTTGCACGTCTTCAATTAAAGTCCCTTGGAAAGATGGCTCTGTGTTTGTTGTTGCTTTTTCGTCAAGGAAAGTATCTTTGTCGTAATCATAGACGACAACGGCGTAGTTGATTGCCTTATTGCCAAGAGCATTTTTTCCTCGAAATTCTTCTTGGAGTATGATTTGTCCAAGGTCTGTTTTTTCTTACCCTTTTTGAATTTACAGGTTAATGAAACGTGCTCAAATGAGGCTGGATCGTGAAGGGTAGGTTTAATGAGGGATTCCAGGAGAGGGAAACCTGTAAGTTCCTTCTCCAGACACGATGTTCAGAAACCTTTTTTTAAAAACAAAGAATGCTTGCTCTCTTTGCGAGAACGCGGCAAGGCAACTTTTCTCTGAGCAGGGCTTGTTCTTCTTCAGCCTCAGCTCTTGTTTTGTAGTACAAGTCGGTTTTTTCCCCTGATGCTGCAAATCTGGTCGGTATTCTGATCCTGTAGAGAATTTTGCCCCAACGTTGCATTTTGAAGATGGTAAATCTGAGAGGTTTGCTCATGTGATTTTGTGTCCTTGATACTCTTTATGGATTCAAAATCAATCAGTATGGCACCATTTATTAAACTTAGTGGGCTATATTCACCTTAGTGTAAAATAACAGGAAAATAGGGTTTCTAAGGTGTGAAATTGTTTGAAAAGCAGTATTCAAACAACAAAAAAACCGCCCGAAGGCGGCTTTTAAAAAGTGGTCGAGCTGACAGGATTCGAACCTGCGACCTCTTCGTCCCGAACGAAGCGCGCTACCAGCCTGCGCTACAGCTCGTTGTTTGTGGTGCGGCGAAGTCTACGGTTGAAAGGAGGGTTTGTCCAGTTTTTTTTATTCGCCGCGGCACTTGGTTGTGATACGGTGCCGGGGTTATGATGGATATGCTGGTACGGCTGTATGATTTGCCCGATATTGAAGAAGAGCTGCGGAAGCTGGAGAAGGACGGCATTTTGATCCGGCGGCCGGGGGCTTATGAACGCCATTTGGTGGCTGGATGGGTAGGCCGGAATTTTTCTCCCAAGTGGGTGAGTGAAACGAAGACTGCATTCAGCCGCCAGCCCATTTCCTGTTATATTGCCACACGGGAGAAGAAGATTCTCGGCTTTGCCTGCTATGACGTGACGGCGCGCGGTTTTCTTGGCCCCATGGGGGTTGCGGAGGAGGCGCGCAAGAGCGGCGTGGGCAAGGTTTTGCTGGTTTCCGCATTGAACGCACTCCGTGAGATGGGGCATGCCTACGGCATCATCGGCGGGGTAGGGCCGGCCGATTTTTATGCCCGGACGGTAGGCGCGATGCCCATTGAAGGGAGCTCTCCCGGCATTTACGTGGATATTCTGCCGGAGCCCTGATTCCGCCTGTTGCGGAATTCATTTCCGGTTCCGGATGGCCCCTTTTCCGGCCCATCCAAAGGATGGAACCGGAAGTTGTTATTTTTTATACCCTACCGGATGGCAGAGCATGGGCGTTTGGGGAGAGGCCAGTTTCAGGGCTTTTGCCAGGGCCTCCTTGTTCATGCTGGCCCGTGGGTAGGTAGCCAGTCCCGTTCCGGAGCAGAACAGGGAGATGTTCTGGGAGACGATGCCGGCGTCCATGGCTGCCCAGGGTTCCGCCGTGTCCGTCACAAGAACCAGGCAAACGGGCGCGTCCGCCGGGCGCGCGTCCCCGTCGCTTACGGGGACCATGGCGTGGGCCTTGTGGTCATAGAGGTAGGAGGCGTCTTTCGTGCATACGTAAATTTTGACGTCCTGCCGGTTCATGGCGGACGGGGCGGTACGCTTGCCGGATTCCTGGCGGTTGATTCCGTTGGCGGCCCAGAGCAGGTCTGACAGATCTTTTTGGGAGAGCGTTTTTTCAGAAAAGCTCCGGATGGATTGGCGGTCGGACAGGGCTTTCATAATTGGCGCCCCCCGTTCCAGGTCCGGCTGGTCCAGTTTGACGGGTTCCGCGGCGTGAAGGAGGGCTGTTCCGGACAGCCCCGCAGCGAGGAGGGACAGGATGATTTTTTTCATGGCTTTGCGGCGGGAGTGGTTGATGGATGCGGATGTTCCGCATTTTCCCATTAGCCGGAATTTAACATGGGGAGGGAGGGCTACAAGGTTTTTGTGCGCTTGTTTTTGCCGCCATCCGTCAGGGCGCCGCAGGGCCGGAAAAAAATCGGAAGGAGTTTTTCAAGAAAAGCCTTGAGTTCTTGCGTGAAACTGGTATTGAAGGCAACCGATTTTTCGCCCGGCGGGGGAAGGCGCCCCGATTGCCCGCCGGCCAATAAGGGGCCATGAGAAAAATCGGCAATACTAACTCATCAACCATTTAAATGAGCACAACTGAACTGGCGGAACTTATTGACAGCAAGTTCCGCGAATTGCGTGAAGGTTCCATCGTTACCGGAACCATCCAGGAAATCCGTCCCCAAGTCGTTTTGGTGGACATCGGCTACAAGTCCGAAGGCGCTATTTCCATTTCCGAGTTTGAAGACGAGGAAATCGAAGTGGGGGACCAGATCGAGGTCCTTCTGGAACGCCTCGAAAACGACGAAGGCATCGTCGTCCTTTCCAAGGAAAAGGCCGCCCATAAGCAGAACTGGGATAAGATCGTGGGCGTGTACCGCGATGGCGGCCTGGTCAAGGGTAAAGTGAAGAGCGTCGTCAAGGGTGGCCTCATGGTCAACGTTGGCGTGGAAGCCTTCCTTCCCGGTTCCCAGGTGGATATCATTCCCCCGCGCGACCTGAACGAATACGTGGGCAAGGTTTACGAATTCAAGATCGTCAAGGTGAACGACGACCGCAAGAACATCGTCCTTTCCCGCCGCGAAGTGATCGAAGCCGAACGCGCCGACCAGCGCCAGCGCTTCCTTGAAACCGTCAAGGAAGGCGACAAGGTGGAAGGCCTCGTGAAGAACATCACGGACTTCGGCGCCTTTGTCGACCTCCGCGGCATGGACGGCCTGCTTCATATCACGGATATGAGCTGGGGCCGCGTGAACCACCCGAGCGAAATGCTCCACATCGGCCAGTCCCTGGAAGTCGTGATTCTGGAAGTGGACCGCGAAAAGGAACGCGTTTCCCTGGGCCTGAAGCAGATGACGGACAATCCCTGGGCGGACATCGAACGCAAGTACCCGATCAATTCCCATGTCAAGGGCCGCGTGACCAAGCTTCTGCCTTACGGCGCCTTCGTGGAGCTGGAAAAGGGCGTGGAAGGCCTGGTGCACGTTTCCGAACTGTCCTGGGTCAAGAGAATCACCCGTCCGAGCGACGTGCTGAAGCTGGACCAGGAAATCGAAGCCGTGGTGCTTTCCATTTCCGTGAAGGAACAGAAAATCTCCCTCGGCGTTCGCCAGCTGGAAGACAATCCCTGGGCGGATATCGAATCCCGCTTCCCGATCGGCACCGTTATCAAGGGCCAGGTCCGCAACCTTACTCCCTACGGTGCCTTTGTGGGCCTGGAAGAAGGCATCGACGGCATGATCCACGTGTCCGACATGAGCTGGACCCGCAAAATCAACCACCCCTCCGAAGTCCTCAAGAAGGGCGACGAAGTGGAAGCCATCGTTCTGGAAATCAAGAAGGAAGACCAGCGTGTCTCCCTTGGCATCAAGCAGCTTGAGTCTGATCCGTGGGAATCCATCAACGACCGCTTCAAGGTGGGCGACATGGTGACCGGCCAAGTGGCCAAGATCGCCAGCTTCGGCGCCTTTGTGAACCTGAACGGGGACATCGACGGCCTGATTCACATCTCCCAGCTTAGCGAAGACCACGTGGAACGCGTGAAGGACGTGATCAAGGTGGGTGATGAAATCACCGCCCGCGTGATCAAGGTGGACAGCATCGAACGCCGCATCGGCCTTTCCATCAAGGCCGTCAATTACGACACCGAACAGCTCCGCCGTGAAACCGCCTCCTTTGAAGCTCTCCGCCCGAGCAGCGACATGGTGGGCCTGGAACACGCCTTCAACCTGGCTACCCGTGAAAACGAAGAATGGAGCCCTTCTGAAGAGAAGTAAGCTTATCTACGTAATTCACTGATTGATTTAACCGCCGCGAATAGTGATATTCGCGGTGGTTTTTTTTCTCATTCCAAATAAGGATGGAAAAAGTCTTGAGTTAGTTTCACCTAAGGGATTAACTGTTCTCTTATACCATGTTGGAGCTGACCAAGAGCAATGAGGATTATCTGGAGGCCATCGGGCTGCTGTCTGAAAAGAGCGGAACGGCCCAGGTGCGGGATATTGCAGAGATGCTTAAGGTGAAGATGCCTTCCGTCACGTCTGCCGTCAAGCAGCTGGCGGACATGGGGCTGGTGGAGTACACGCAGTATGCTCCCGTCAAGCTGACGCCCCAGGGCCGCAGAATCGCGGGAAAAATCATTGTCAGCCACGGTATTTTGTTTGATTTCCTGAGGGAGGAACTGGCTCTTCCGGAAGAACGCGCCAATGAGGTTGCCTGCCAGATTGAGCATATCATGACTTTTGAGGAGATTGAAAAGCTCAAGTCCTGCCGGATACGGCCTTTTGAGGGGGCCGGGGAAGATTCTGCCGGATAGGTTTTAGTTCCGGTGGCGGGCGGGATTTGGACCAAGCCTCCATTGCGCTTTGGGTGCCGGCTATCCGGGAAGGACGGGATACCTCCATACACGGCCCTGTGATTCGTTCAGGCTGTGGGATATGTCCTTTCCCCTGCTTTTTCCGATAGCCGCACTGCCGGGAACAAGGATCTTCCGTTCCTTGCCAGAATCTTATGGAGTATCTCCATGAGAAATTTTCCTTGAAAAAAGAATGACCGGGAGAATCGGTATTTTGCCCTTTTCCGTTCAGGTGATTCGTGATAGGTTCCCGCGCATGGATCCCCATATCGCTGCAGATCTCTCGGCGCTCGACACGGCTGTTTTGCACAGCCGTCTTTCCGAGCTCGGGAGCTATCTTTGACCTGGACGGCATTCAACAACGAGTGGCCGAATTGGACGAACGCATGAGCGCTCCGGATTTCTGGGATGACCAGAATGCCGCGCGGGCGCTGATGGCGGAAGTGAATCCCCTGAAACACAGGATGGAGGCGTTTTCCGCATTGAAATCCCGTCTGGAGGATATTGACGCTACCATTGAATTGGCCCAGGAGGCGGATGACGACGACCTGGGCCGGGAGGCCGTGGAGGAGTTTGCCAAATGGCAGAAGTCCCTGGCGGATTTTGAGCTGCTGACCTTGTTGAACGGCCCGCAGGACCAGGCTTCCTGTTATGTGACCATTCACGCCGGGGCAGGCGGCACGGAAGCCTGTGACTGGGCGTCCATGCTGATGCGCATGTATATCCGCTGGTGTGAGCGCCGCGGCTTTTCCGTGACTTATCTGGAAAGCACGGATGGCGATGACGCCGGCATCCGTTCCGTAACCTTGAAGGTGGATGGAGAGTATGCTTACGGTTATTTGAAGAATGAACGCGGCATCCACCGCCTGGTGCGCATTTCTCCCTTTGATTCCGCCGGTAAGCGGCACACTTCCTTCGCCTCCCTGGACGCTACGCCGGAGGTTTCCGATTCCATCAGTATTGAGATTCTGGACAAGGATTTGAAGGTGGATACCTACCGTTCCGGCGGCAAGGGCGGCCAGAACGTGAACAAGGTGGAAACCGCCGTGCGCATCACGCACATTCCCTCCGGAGTGATCGTAGCCTGCCAGAACGAACGCAGCCAGCTTCGCAACAAGGAGGAGGCCATGAACATGCTGCGCGCCAAGCTGTACCAGATTGAGGAAGACAAGAAGCAGGCGGAAGCCGACCGCCAGTACAGTGAAAAGGGGGACATCGGCTGGGGCAACCAGATCCGTTCCTACGTCTTCCAGCCTTACCAGATGGTGAAGGATTTGCGCACGGGCGTGGAATCCGGCAACATTCAGGACGTGATGGACGGCAACCTGGACCCCTTCATTGAGGCCATGCTGCGCGGCCACAAGCGCGAACGCTGACGTTTTCCTTCCCTTCTTATGGCCGCTGGACTGATTATTGACGTTCTCTCCCTGTTCCCGGAGATGGTGGAAGCCCCCCTGGGCGGCAGCATCCTGGGGAAGGCCCGTGAAAAGGGGCTGGTGGAGGTGCGCTGCCATAACATCCGTGACTGGACGGTGGACAAGCACCGCAAGACGGACGACTACCTCTGCGGGGGCGGGCAGGGCATGCTGTTGAAACCGGAACCCATTTTTGCCGCCGTGGAGGAACTCCGCAGGCCGGAAACGCGCGTGGTGCTGATGACCCCGCAGGGCCGCACCTTCAATCAGTCCCTGGCCGGGGAGCTGGCCGCATCCGGCGGCCACCTCATCATTCTCTGCGGGCATTATGAGGGGGTGGACCACCGCGTGGTGGAAGAGCTGGTGGATGTGGAGCTGTCCATCGGGGATTATATTCTCACGAACGGGGCGATTGCCGCCGTGGTGGTGATTGATGCCGTAGCGCGCCTGATTCCCGGTGTGCTGGGGGATGAACGCTCTTCCGTGGAGGAATCTTTTTCCAACGGCCTTCTGGAGGCGCCCGCCTATACCAAGCCGAACGTGTTCCGCGGGATGGCCGTTCCGGACATCCTGCTGGGCGGCAACCATCCCGCCATTGAAAAGTGGAAGCACGGGAAATCTCTGGAGCGTACGCGGCTGAACCGTCCGGATTTATGGAGGGCGTGGCTGAAGGCGCATCCGGAGGATGCCGTGGAATGAGATATTTGAGCGCCGCGTCAAATTTCTCTTGCCAAGACCGGGGCCTTCCGTTATAAGACCTCGCCTGCCACCGTGAGGGTGGTGTGAAGCACCTTTCTGAACCTTTTACAAAACACAAGATCATGTCCAAGCATTCCAGCCTCAAAGCAACCGGTACCGTAGGCGGCAAGCGTTCCGTCCTGAAGCGTTTTGAACGCGTCAAGCTTCTCAAGGAACGCGGCGAATGGAAGAAGGGTCAAAGCCCTCTCGGCCTGCCGAAGACCAAGCATGAAGCTTAAGCCTGCTTTTACCCCCTCCGGAGAGTTTCCCGGCGGAGTCATGCACGGCAAGTCATTTTCCTAATACAGGAAGCCTCTCGGATGTCTATGAACCGAGAGGCTTTTTTCTTCCGGCAAAGAAGGCCATCCCTCTTTTTGGGGCGCGCGAATTGCCGTAATACAAACAATACAAAACCATCCGCTGAGATAGCGGACATTATACCAATATGAGTGAAGAACAACATGGCTCCGAAGAAAACGGAGGTATCCGCATTAATAAATTCCTTGCATCCTGCGGCATTGATTCCCGCCGGGTGGCTGACAGACTGATTGAGGAAGGACGCGTGGAAGTGAACGGGAAGGTTATTGATACGCCCGGAATGAGGGTGACGGAGAAGGATTTCGTGAAAGTGGACGGCCGCCACATGACTCCCATGGAGGAAGTCGTGGTGCTGTTGAACAAGCCGCGCGGGTACGTATGCAGCCGTGAAGCCCAGGGGGCCATAGGCACTGTTTACGACCTGCTGCCGCCGCGCCTGCGCCATCTGAATTACGTGGGACGGCTGGATGCCGATTCCGAAGGCCTCCTGATCATGACGAACAAGGGGGAATTGACCCAAACCCTTTCCCACCCCACCGGCGGGATTGAAAAGGAATACTGGGTGACGGTAGATCAGAATTTTGACAATTCCGTGCTGATGCAGTTCCTGCGCGGAGTCCGCATTCCGGAAGGCAATGCCAAGGCCAAGTACGTCTGCCGCGCTTCCGCGCGCCGCGCCTGTGTTGTTCTGGAACAGGGGCTGAAGCGCCAGGTGCGCCAGATGTTCCAGTGCCTGGGCCTCCGCGTCCGCAAGCTGGTACGCGTGCGCATCGGTTCCCTGTGGGGGGGCGATCTGGAACCCGGAAGCTGGAGATTCCTGGATGATGCGGATGTAGCCCTGCTGCTGAAGAATCCTCCCCGCCAGCGCAAATACCTGGGTGCTTCCCAGCTTGTCGCCGGGACTTCCGCCAAGGGCGAACAGAGCGGGAAGAACGCTGATTCTGATGAAGGTTATGTATTTAATCCGGAAGATTTTGAAGCCGGGGATTCTTATGAACCTACTCCGGAAATGAAAACCCGCTTTGCGGATACAGAGGACGAGGATGAAATCAAGGAGGGTGAAGACCTTCGGGATGATTCCGGATTCCGTTCCCGTGAACGCCGGGAAGATGGTTTCCGTGGACGCCGCGAAGGCGGTTTCCAGCGCCGGGAAGGCGGCTTCGGTGGCAATCGCCGCGAGGGAGGCTTCCAGCGTCGTGAAGGGGGTTTCAGAGGAGACCGCCGCGAAGGAGGCTTCCAGCGCCGTGAAGGCGGATTTGGAGGAGACCGTCGCGAGGGAGGTTTCAGACGCCGCGAAGGTGGCTTCGGTGGAGACCGCCGCGAGGGAGGCTTCCAGCGCCGTGAAGGTGGCTTCGGTGGAGACCGCCGCGAGGGAGGCTTCCAGCGCCGTGAAGGTGGCTTCGGCGGAGACCGCCGCGAGGGAGGCTTCCAGCGCCGTGAAGGTGGATTTGGCGGAGATCGCCGTGAAGGAGGTTTCCAGCGCCGTGAAGGTGGATTTGGAGGAGACCGCCGCGAAGGAGGCTTTAAACGCCGCGAAGGCGGTTTCGGAGGAGACCGCCGCGAGGGAGGCTTCCAGCGTCGTGAAGGCGGTTTTCGCAAACCGGGCTTTGGCGGCAGATCTTCCGGCGGTTTCTCCCGCGGAAACAGGGGCCGTTAATGATTGACTTGTTCCGGTATGAAGAAGCAGTGCAAATGGTGGCTCCTTGCCGGATTGTGTGGGCTGTGCCTCGTTCAGCCTCCGCTTCATGCGTCTCAGGATGCTCCCTCCCCGGCTCCTGCCGGTGAGGGGGATTTTGGGACGTACCTGTCCAGTCTTCAGGAGAAAGCCCATAACGGGGATAAAGCTGCCGCCCGGGAGCTGGCAGTGCATTATGATGTGGAGGGGAATGCCCCGGAGACGTCCAAATGGATGTCTGAATACGTTTCCCTGGCGGAGAAGGAGGCCAATGGCGGGGACGTGGATTCCATGCTGGATTTGGGCAAGCTGTTTTATACAGGCAGCCGCCTGTACCCCAGGAATCTTGAAAAGGCCCGGTACTGGTTTGCCCGCGCCGCTGACGGCGGCAATGCCGCGGCACAGTACCAGGTGGCTGTAATGGCTTCCAAGGGAACAGGCGGTCCGAAGAATGAGGAAATGGCGGCCCGCTATTATGAAAAAGCCCTCCAAACATGGAGGAAAGAGGCTGACGCCGGCGATTCCAAGGCGGCGTTGTGGGCGGCCCTTGTTTATGAACGGAAGCTGGTTCCGGACAGCTCTCCGGAAAAGTCGGTTCCGTACCTCCTTCATGCTGCGGAAAGCGGCAACCTGACGGCGCAGGGGCTTCTGGCGTTCAAGTACCGGGATGGTCTGGGCGTCCCGCAGGATGCGGCCAAGGCCGTGGAATGGTTTGAAAAGGCGGCTGGCCGGAAGGATCTGGGCGCCGTAATGGAACTGGGCATGATGTACCGGGACGGTAAGTATATGCCCCCTGACCGGGAAAAAGCCCTCAACTGGTTTGAAAAAGGCGCGGAATGGAAGGATCCGTACAGCATGGCTGCCCTGGCGGACATGCTGATGGAAGGCTCTCCTTCCGGAGAACAGGCAGCGCGTGCGCTGGCCCTGTACCGTGAAGCCGCTGCCATCGGTTACCCCCCTGCCGCCCTGAAGGCCGCGGAATTGCTCCAGAACGGGAAGGGCGGGGAACTGGATGCGGATGAAGCCTACAGGCTGCTGCGGCGCGCGGCAGACGCAACGGGGGACCCCAAGGCCATGTATATGCTGGCCCAGGTGTATTATACGCGGGGCGATGATGCGCAGGGGGATTCCCTGATGAAAGCATCCGCCCAGGCGGCTTATCTGCCGGCCATGAACCGCATGGCGCGCCTCCATCTTCTGCCGGGCAGTTCCATGTCCTGGAATCCGGTGCTGTCCTATTATTATTGGAACCAGGCCGGAGAACTGGGGGACGAAGGGGCGGCTTCCGCCGCGTTCTGGCTGCTGTGGGGCAGCATGGCGGCGCTTTCCCTGGTGATCTTCCTGGTCGTTTGGCGTTTCCACCGTTTTGCCGTCAGAAGGCTTGCGGAGCAGCAAAAACAGGAACAGCAATCCTCTGATGACGCATGAAGCGTATTATGAGGTATCCGGCATGAAAAAAATCTGTTAAAAAGACCGTAGCACTCCATGATGAACACGTTAGCTATTTTTGGACTGGGAACGCCGGAGATTATCGCCATTCTGGTGATTGTCTTCCTGCTGTTCGGCGCTAAGAAACTCCCCGAATTCGCCCGCGGTCTGGGCAAGAGCCTGGGAGAGTTCAAGAAGGCCAAGTCCGAGTTTGAAGAGGAGCTGTTGAAGACGGAGAAGGAAACCATGAGCGATACTCCCGCTTCCAAGCCGGAGTCCCGCCCCTCTCCCGAGCTTTCCCAGCCCATTGACGTGGAAGCGGAGAAGCCGGCGGAAACCAAAAAGGAGAGTAAGTAGGTTTTCATCTGATAAAAAACTTGAGCAGGCGGGGATTTCCCCGCCTTTTTTGTTAACTTTTTCCTGTTACCTTCAATTGGTAGCAGACAGCCTTCTTTTCCGATATTCCGTGGTTGATTCCATGGAATATTCTTTGTCGTAGATTCCACTTGATCAAATTCTTGATGAATCATACGCGGGATTTATTTATTTTACTGATATGCGAAAGAGAAGGGGGATGGATTTTTCTGCTGGAACGTGAACCATGAAGCGGAATAAGAAAAGAATTCCTCTTATAAAATGAGATTGCGAAAATAACGCAATGCGAATTTTATTCTCCTGCCATTGCAGGCATGAATTACCCGGCAACTCTTTCCGTTGATTCTTGAAAAAGAAGTATGCTACAGAGAATACTTATTGAGAATACGCATACTATCGTGATGCAAGTCTCAATATTTTGTTTATCAATATCTAACAAAACAACATCGATGAACGAACAAACATTCGATAACAGCAGGGATAATGGAAATTCCCTATCCCGATCCGATTCCTCCAACATGATTCTTGCTGAGGAATGTCCTGGTTTTAAATATTACATTCCCGCTACCCGTACGCGCACTGGTGAACCTCAAAATATTCATGAATCCATTAAAGAGGGCCCTCCTTCTGAAGGTTTCCACAAGGATTTTTACTGGATAGTTAAAGTTGGTGATCCATCAGGGGAGACCAGGGAACCCATTCAAGTTACAGCAGACTTGAGCGTCGACGATTTAGGCGAATTTTCCATGGGTCCTTTGAAAATCAGCTTGCCTGAGCAGGGGCCGAATGGGGGGAGCTCCGGACAGAGTGATTCTGCTTCCGGGAAACTTCCTCCCGGTTTTTATTGCGCTACGTTAAGTTATGATAATATTGACTATAAAAAGAACGCTAACAAAGCCTTCCTGGAATTTAGCCTGAATGCCAGTCCGGGCAAAGCTGTTCCGGAAGACAATGAAGACAATGCCGGAGATTGTGAGCGAGATGACTGCGATTGCCAGAAAGGAGCTCAGAACGAAAATACAACGCAGCCGGGCGGAGAGGAAGGGGCCCCTGCTTCTCGGAAAATCCGCTCGGCAGAATGGGCCAGTTCTTCCGGCGGTAAAAATATCACAGCTACCATTAGCAAGAACAACATGCTTTGGCAGGCGAATTTCGGTACCTTCCGAGGCATGGGAGGCGTACCGGGAGGCATGCTTGAAATTACGGCCAAAAATTTTTCAGAAACGGCTTGGTCAATCCACTCTCTTGCCTACAATCATCCGATGGCAAGTCGTCTGGAGAAACCATCCGGCTCCAGCTATATCGGCCAGCCCAACACCATGGTGAAAGTTGTCTCCGGAACAAGCAAACATCATTACCTCATCGGAGGAGACGGCAATTCCATCTTCGGCGCCGGAGTTTCTACCGGTACAACCACCTCCGCCCGGGTTCAATACGGAAGTTCGGGAGAAACCTCCCACATAGAATTTAAAACACATACCAAAAGTTCCACTATTTATTCAACTGTTTCAGGAATGCCTTCCAGTTATAACACTTGGTCCGGTAAACAGATTTCTTCTTCCGAATTTGCCCGTTACCTTGATATTGTAAAAGCTGAAGACGGGAGTCTGCGTCAGATATGGAACTTGTGGGATGGGGTGGCAAATATCGAAAATATTAGTGAAAATGGTTACTCCATCGCCCTGTATCTTCCAAACCAGGTAGGAGTTAAAGACAATTCCACCGGTTTGTATCAGCTCACAGGGGAACCTTTCAAATCCTTTGATATTGGCCCCAACGAAGAACGTGACCGCATCATTGTTACAGAGCGGGCGGCTGGTCGTCCCCCTTATGTGGTATCTTGGTGGCAGGCTGGTGGCGCCTGGAGCATGTCAAAAGGCACCGGAGAAGACGAGATTGTCACACTGGTAGAGCGAGAAGAACTTGGAGGCAACCGCTATAGGCTTACTGCAAAAGTCAAGAGAGGAATGGAGGGAGAGGTAGTTTCATGCACTTCAGAAACTTTCTCTAAGACGGATGAAGGAACGCAGAGAAATGACAAAACCATGGCTTACGGCAGTCCCATCTCCCGGAAGACTACCTATTCCTATGACGATGCCGGGCGCGGCAATGTAGTGGATAAGAACGCCTCCACAAAAGACAATATCTGGTCTAGCGGTTATGATACGCACAGCCGCCCCACTGTCTCGTATGAGCCATGGGCCGGAGGCACTCGCAAGGCTATCTATACGTATTATAAGGATGGGGATTTCTATGATTCGGACATTGACCATCAACGCATCGCCCTTGTTAAAGAAGGAAATGCTACCCAGTACCGGCGTATCAATTACAAATACTCCACAGTCAATCATGTGCGCCGCGTAGAAAAACGGACCACGGCTCTTGGGTCTGGTAAAACACAGTTTGAGGCGACAGAAACCTGGCTGGGCACCGCTCCCAATCCCCATGCCCAAGGACGAATTAAATTCCACCGGGATATCAATGGAGTACAGACAGCTTATACCTATGAGCCCAATAACTCTTACGGATCTCTTTACAAAGTTACGAAAGAAACGCAAGTATCGGGGAAAGCTGTTCATGGTCAAAGCACGCGTCAAATTCGTTATGTCTCTGCTCAGGGAAATGACATGCGGATAGAAGATTACGTTCTGCTTTCTAACGGTACTTGGAAGCTGGTTGAAGCCATGGATTACGAATACGACTGTGAAAACCGCTGGATTAAACGCACGCGCGCCAATGGCCGTATTACAGAACGTGAAATGATGTGCTGCGGTCCTCTGTGGGAACGGGATGAAGACGGTATTCTCACTACCTATTCCTACAATACGGCCCGGCAGCTTGTAGAAGTTATCCGCTCCGCAACAGAAACTACTCCGGAAATGATCACCTCCTATACCAGGGATGCGATGGACCGTATTCTTGAAACTCGTGTAGACATCGGTCCAATGACAACCATCACCAGGACGAGCTATGATTTGCTGGGACGTCGTGTTTCCTACACGGATAAACTGGGGCGCGTAACAACCTACTCTTATAGTGAAGACGGATTGACCACAACTGAAACAACTCCCACAGGAGCTACTCTTATCACACGGAAGCACGCGGACGGCACTCTTCTGGAGCAATCAGGAACAGGACAGCGGCACTTGATTTATATGGTGGAGGCTCTCAAGAACGGAGTCCGCACCACCATTTCAACCCCTTCCCCGGAAGGTAGCGCTGGCATCGTACTCTCCCGGGAAACCGTGGACGGATTCGGGCAGACGGTGAAGAAAGAACTTCCCAATACGGAAGGAGGATGGATTGTTACCGACTATGTCTACAATGAAAAGGGGCAAAAAACACAGGAGCAGACGGTTGGTTTGGCCCCCATTCTTTATGACTATGATACGATGGGAAACCTCATCAGAGAAACTGTCAAGCTGGATGATTCCCCTACAAAACTCAACTCCCGCATTACGGAATGGGCTGTCTCTTTTGAGGATGGATCAGATGGAGTCTATCTGAAAGAGACCTCTACCATTTATACGCCGGAAGGGGCCCCTGTCAGGACTTCGGAAATCAGTCTCATTTCATCAACTCATGCCACCCTGGCCGGAAAAACCGTGATTAGGGATACACGGGGTAATGAAGGCGTTACATGGACGGAATATTCAACATCCGCCAAACGAATTATCAAACGGCAAACTCCAGCTTCCAATACCATGGCGGAGGATGTTTTGATAGATGGTTTCCTGATTTCAGGAACAGATCTGGCAGGCGTCGCGACCACCCACGCCCGCATTTATACGGAACATGGTTTAACACTGATTAATACGGATGTCCGCGGCAATGCTACCATCTTGGAGCAGGATGTCGCCGGGCGCTCCGTCAAGGTAACGAACGCCATGGGTGGTGTTACCACGACATCCTATGATCCAGCCACAGGAAAACCCTCGTTTGTGACGGATGCCTTGGGAAATACGGTCTGCTTCTCCTATGACTGCCGGGGACGTAAAATTGCTGAATACGGTACAGGTGTCCAGCCAGCCCTTTATGCCTATGATGACGCGGACAACGTGGTTTCCCTGACCACTTTCCGGGCTGGGGAAGAGGCCATTGTTTCAGATCCCACGGAACGTACGGATGGCGATACGACTACTTGGCGTTATGACGCGTCCACCGGTTTGCTTCTTAGCAAGACCTATGCTGATGGAACTTCCGCCAACTATGAGTATGACTCCATGAACCGGCTGGAGAGGAGTATCAATCCCCGTTCCCTCGCAGCAATAAGGACTTATGCTCCGCTCACCGGGGAACTTCTCTCTGTCATCTGTGACGATTCCTCTACTACGCAAACGCCTCCGGTCACTTATTCTTACAACTACCTCGGCATGCCTGTTTCGGTTTCGGACGGCTCCGGGACACGGGAATTTATATACAACCAGTACAATGAACTGGAGGCGGAAAAGATGCAAGGACTTGTTTCCTGTGTCCTCTCTAATACTCGCGACTCTCTGGGGCGTGCTGCAGGCTACAGCCTTCTTTGCGGGGAGGAAACCGTACAGGCCGTTTCCTATGGATATGATACCAAGGGAAGGCTGGGGAATGTCTCCATGGATGGTTTGGAAGCTCCCTTTAATTACGGTTACAATGTTAACCATGGGCTATTGGAGACGCTTTCCTACCCTAATACCCTCAAAAGATGGTATACGCGGGAAGAAAAGAGGAATTTGCTCATTAAAGTAGATTATCTTCGGCCCGGAGGGCAGAATTATCCCGCAAAGGTTGATTATACCTATGATATCCTGGGACGTCCCATGACAAAAATGGATTACTTCAACACTCCCAATCCCGATTTGACACATAATTATACGTATAATGAACGGGGAGAGCTTGTTGCCGACGCAATGAGCCGGGGTGGAACATACAGCTATGTCTATGACAACATGGGCAACCGGATAACTGGCCGGGAAGGAACCGCAGATTCTTCTGTGTATGCCAGCAACGAACTTAATCAGTATGTATCTATTATTGAAGGAACGCAAACTCCTTTCCTGCCGGAATATGATTTGGAAGGTAACCAGACAAAGGTGAAAACGGCTACCGGGGAATGGAGCGTTACTTACAACGCGTTCAACCAGGCCATTGAATTTGTACAGGGTGAGATGCGCATTGAATGTTTATACGACTACCTGCACCGGCGTGTGGAAAAATCTGTATACAACGGAGAAAATCTCGTTTCCCGGAAACGTTTCATTTACAAGGACTATCTGCAAATCGCAGAACTGGATGCCGCAAACGCGGATGAAACGGTTTTACCCATTTTGAAAAAAACCTACCTGTGGGATCCTGTAGAGACCACAGCTACGCGTATTCTCGCCATGCGGAACTATGATGGAATGGGCAGTAATCCGGAAAACCTGTACTTCACGCACGACCGGATGAAGAATGCGATTGCTCTCTTCGGTTCCAAGGCCGGGCGCCGTGCCTTGTATGAATACGCTCCCTACGGAGCCGTTATCAAAGCTGAAGGAGACATGGCCCTGGTCAATCCCTTCCGTTTCTCGTCGGAATATCATGACGATGAACTGGGGATGGTTTATTACAACTACCGCTATCTCAACCCTCTGGATGGTCGATGGATTAATCGGGATTTTGTTTCAGTATCAGGTGTTATCAACGAATATGTGTTTAATGATAATTTTGTTTCAGGGTATACTGACATTTTGGGGTTGTCTCCGGACTATAAACCATATTTGTGTAATGGCTCTACATTACCTCCCTCTGCATTAGGATCTTCGCAAACGCCTTCTCAGCCATCATATCCTAAGGCAGATGATATTTTACAGAATATTGATAGAAAATATGATAAAAATGGTGATGGTGAGGTCGATGAGTGTTTTTGTGAAAAATTTGCGAAAGCACTTGAACAATTGGCAAATGATCCATCAGTGAACAATTACAACGATTTCCTTCAAGCTTTGTCAGATGGAAGTGAGAAAGGAGATTTTGTCAATCAAGTTTCAGAAAAATTGGCTAAAGATTTGAATAAAGAAATGAAAACAGGAAGTAAATTATTTAATAATGTTGACAATTTATTTAATGGAGATAAAGATGCTACTCTCAAAAGGTTAATGCATGGGAATACGCCGAGAAATCAAAAAAATGTTGGATTTAAGCCGGAAATGGCCGCGAATGGTGCCAATAATGCTCGTCATTTTGCATGGGCGCTTCACGAAGGACAATTAGGTGCAAGAGCTGCCCAATTAATGGATTTTGCAGAATCGTTAATTCGTTCTGGTGCGAGACAGCAGGAATGTGAAGCAGAGGTGGAATCTGATAGAGCTGCTGCTGGGGCCGCAAAGGATTTGTCTAAAGTTTTTAAATCACATTATTTTGACAAAGATACATGGAATAAAAATAAAAGTAAAATAGCTGATACATGGAGAAAAAGATTTTGCCAAGAAAAATAATCAATATTACAAAGATAATTATTTTTGTTTATATTTTGCAACTTTTGTTATCCTTGATATTGTACTATAGGTCAATTGAAAAGTATGAAATTGATGAAATTAAAATATCTATTGAGAAGGAAACGCCTTGGTATTTGAGCATAATACCAGGATTGGGCATTTTTCTTGATATAGGTGATATTTTTTTAGATAATCACGTCAATATAAGATTTTATTATCAGGGTTGGACGTATGTAGCATACTCGGATTCCCAGGAATATATAAACTGGAAAAACGGTCTTGAAGTTAAAACGACAAATGATTTTATTTTTTTATATGAGAAAGGGGAATGCGATCAGCCTATCATAGGAATGCCTCGTAGAGGAATGAGAATATTGCCTCTCTGATTTTTTCGTTTGATCTTTTTTGAAAAGCAAACAACATTGTTGACAGTCTGTTCTCTCATTTTGAGAGAACAGACTTTTTGCTTTTCCTTAGTCTGGTGTTCACCCTCGGCATTGTGAGATTTTTAGGGAGAACACGTGACATGTATCAGGAGAGGCGTGAGGCGATCTAGTGCATCAACAAGGTTGGGATTATGAGTGATATGTTATATACAAAGAGAGATGGGTGTTTTAATATTTATGTAACCACGGTGCCAAGATATGCTAGCCAGAATTCTTTGCAGAATAGCAGGTATGTTCTGGAGTGCGTCGAGCCATACAACCAGGAGACGTGAAGCAACGAATTTTGACAGATGAAGGAGCTATAGAATTTTCAGCTATCATCTTGAGTCATGTCATAGATGATTTGACCTATGCGGAAAATGGTGTAGTTTTTCCACGTAATGAAGATAAATCTTTAGAAAATTACAGCGCGATCAGATTCATGCAAACGCTTTTCGTCAAGGAGTTGATGATTATCTAAAAAAGGTAAGAGCACAAAAGCAGAAGGATCCAGATTATGTCACAGATCCTGGGGTGAATGACGAAGATTTAAGAGAAAGAGGCAACCAGATCAAAAATGCCCTTTGTGATTGTTTAAAAGCATCCTATTAAAAATGAAGATAAAATCATACTATCCTGTACTAGCATCATGGATCATTACATTGCTTTTGTGCGGAACGAGCGTGGGAGTCCGTTTTTATGGTTTTCCAAAATGGATGGATTTGAGCAACTTGACTGAATTGGCCATGATGTTTTTTGGGTTGATAATGGTTGGAGGTCCTATTCTTAGCTTGTTGTGGGGGGTATGTGGACTTATTGAAGATAAAAAGAAGATGGATTTTATTATAGCTGTGGCTTTATCTATTTTATGGTTTCTTCCATTTTTGATTGTCTTTGCTCTTGGACTTTCATGAGGAGCCAATAGCATTGTTGACAGGCTGTTCTCTCAGAATTGAGAGAACAGCTTTTTGCTTTTCCCAGTCTGGGGTTCCCCTGTGCGGTGTAAGAATGTTTTAGGAAAACGTGCAGCGTGGGCATGAAGAATTGTGATGGGTGAGAGCCAATGCCGGGAACTTGAAATTGTGAGCACGGACACATGAAATTCATCATCCCGGAAGGCACTGATTTCTTGCGTTGGCCGGGGGCTTGTTGTACACATGTATTAATGAAAATTCATTTTTGCGGCGCGGCGGGTACGACGACGGGGTCCCAGCATTTGCTGGAGGTGAACGGGAGCAGGATTCTTCTGGATTGCGGCATGTACCAGGGGCGGCGTGAGGAAGCCTGGCACATCAACAAGGATTTTCCCTATTTTTCTCCGGCGGAGGTGGACGCGGCGGTTCTTTCCCACGCGCACATAGACCATTCCGGCAATCTTCCCAATCTGGTGAAGCAGGGGTTTCAGGGGAATATTTACAGTACGTTTGCAACCCGGGATCTCTGCCAGCTCATGCTGGCGGACGCCGCCCGCATCCAGGAGCACGATTGCGCGTTCATTAATAAGATGAACAAGCGCCGGGGCATTCAGCAGCCGGAGATTTATCCCACTTATTCCGAACAGGATGCGGAACGGTGCATGCGCCAGTTCGTGAATATCGGGTATGAACGCTCCATCCCCGTCGTTCCGGGCGTGACGCTCACGTTTTATGATGCGGGCCATATTCTGGGCGCCGCGCAGGTGTGCCTGGATATTGAGGACCGGGAAGACGGGCGGAAGAAGCGCTTCCTGTTTTCCGGAGACGTGGGCAGGGGGGATAATGAACTCCTGCGTGATCCCGTGCCCGTTCCGGATGTGGACATTCTGCTGATGGAGAGCACCTACGGCGGCCGTTTCCATGAGGCCCCCTCCCGTGATGACGAAGCCTTCTGCAGGGTGATCAGGGAGGCCCTGGACCTGGGCGGCCGCGTTTACATTCCCGCCTTTGCGGTAGAGCGCACCCAGCAGCTTCTTTACCTGCTGAACAGGGCTTATCATGAAGGTTCGCTGCCTTTGCTGCCCGTGTATGTGGACAGCCCCATGGCCGTGGGCGCCACGGAGATTTTCCGCATTCATCCGGAGTGCTTCAACAAGGAGGTGTATGATTTTCTGTTCCGGGAAAAGGATCCGTTCTGTTTTGAACAGCTGCGGCTTATCCGTTCCGTGGGGGAATCCCAGGATCTGAACAAGATGAACGGGCAGGCCATCATCATCTCCGCCTCCGGCATGTGTGAGGCCGGGCGCATCCTTCACCATCTGGCGAACAACATCGGCAACCCGAAGAATACGGTCCTTTTTGTGGGCTATTGCGCGGAGCATACGCTGGGCCGCAAGATCATGGACGGGTGGAAGGAGGTTCCCATCCTGGGCAAGCAGTACACTGTCCGGGCCAGGATACGGGAGATGGACTCCTTTTCCGGCCATGCGGACCATGGAGAGCTGCTGGAATATTTTGACAAGACCGGGGGGCCCAAGAGAAATATCATTCTGGCGCACGGGGAGGAGAAGGCCTCCCGCGCCCTGGCGGAGGCGCTCAGGGAGCGGCAGCCCAATCCCGTTTCCATCGCGCAACTGGGAAGCGCCATGGTGCTTTGACGTTCCGGAGCGCCGGGGCCTTCCTGTTGCGGTTTCTTTCAGGGTTTGCCGCCTTTCATGGCGGAGGCGCCCGGCGTGTTCCAATCAAGTCATGACGGCAGGATGGCTGTGCTGGCCGCTTGACCCGGTGTGTTTACGGGGCTAGCGTGCAGGTATGTCTTCCTTGTTTATTGAATATCCCAAGTGCACGACTTGCCAGAAAGCCAAAAAATGGCTTGATGAACAGGGCGTTTCCTATGAGGACCGCCACATTGTGGAGCAAAACCCCACGGCGGAGGAGCTCCGGACCTGGATTGAAGAGAGCGGCCTGCCGTCCAAGAGGTTTTTCAATACCAGCGGCCTGCTGTACAAGAGCATGAATTTGAAAGACAGGCTTCCCGGCATGAGCCTGGAGGAGCAGGTGGCTCTGCTGGCTACCAACGGTATGCTGGTCAAACGCCCCATTCTAATCACCAACGGGAGGATTTGCGTCGGCTTCAAGGCTGACGAGTGGAAAGCCGCCCTTCATTCCTGATTCCCGCCATGCCCCTGATTACCCGCACCAAGCAAGGCGCAGCCAATTTCGGCCCCTGGGAGAACGTCGTCAGGGTGCTGATTCTGGTATGGTTCATGCTGTACACGCTGAATGCCATTCCGGACGTTCATCCGCTGGTAGGCCGGATTGCGGCCAAGGTGAATTACTGGATCAGCTATTTCTTTGTGTTTGAGTATATCCTGCGGGTGCTGTGCGCCAAGCCGCGGAAGGCTTATATCTTCAGCGGCATGGGCATTCTGGATTTCATTGTCTGCGTGCCGTTCCTGGGCATGTTTTTCGGGGCGGACTGGCAGATTCTTTATTCCCTGCGGATTGTCCGTGTGCTGGCCATTTTCAAGCTGGCCCGGTTTAATCAAACCGCAGCCAGCTTTAAAAAGGCCTTTTACCTGATCCGGGATGAGTTCTTCCTGTTCTTTTCCGTGATCCTGTTTATGCTGTACGTCACGTCCCTGGGCATTTACATTGCGGAGCACGATGCCCAGCCGGAGAAGTTCCGCTCCTTTTTTGACGCCCTGTGGTTTGCCGTGGAGACCCTGAGCACGGTGGGGTACGGCGATCTGGTGCCTATTACGCCCATGGGACGCATTTTTACCGGGGTGATCATGTTCATTGCCGTGTCCATCATCGCCATTTCCACGGGGCTCATCACGTCCGCCTTTTCCCGCGTGTGGCAGCAGGAGAACGTTTTCGCGCACCGCCGCAAGCGCCCTGCGGACAAGACCGCGGCTGAATCCGGCGGTGAAGAGGAGGAACCCAAATAGTCTGCACCTTCCTAAGGGGCGTTCAGCTCCGTTCCACGGATTTTTGAAACAGGCTTGAACAGGAACGGCCGCCTTTCCACAGGGAAGGGCGGCCGTTGCATGAAAGCGGGAAAGAAGTTTTTCCTAGCTGTTGTACATCTCCGTGTAGTACTGGTCCGCCATGCGGTCGGAGTCAAACTCGGGGTAGATATCCGTCATCGCATTGAAGACAATGTCCATCCACTTGTCGTTGTGATCGTAGTAAAGCGGCAGAATCTTGTCGTCCAGGATGTTGTAGAAGTTGTCGCGGTCGGAGCGGTCGCGGGCTTCCGGGGAGAGGTGGGGAGCCGCTTCCGGAATGACGAAGCAGTTTTCCCCGTCCTTGGCGAATTCACAGATCCAGCCGTCATTGGTGGAGACGGAGATGGAGCCGTTCATGGCGGCGGACATGCCGGAGGTGCCGGAGGCCTCCCGGGTGACTACGGGGTTGTTCAGCCACACGTCGGAGCCGTTCTTCAGGTAGCGGCTCAGGCCCAGTTCATAGCCGGTGAGCACGGCGGAACGGGGATACTTGGCCGTCATGTCGTTCAGGCGGTTGAAGATTTCAATGGCGCCGTGGTCCATCGGGTAGGGTTTGCCTGCCCAGATGAACTGCACCGGATAGTTGGTGCGCTGGAGCATGCGTTCAAACATGGTGGGATTGCCAGTGACCAGGTCCGGACGCTTGTAGGCCGCAAAGCGGCGCGCCCAGACGATGGTGAGGCAGTTCGGGTCAAAGACGCGGCCCGTCTGTTCCCCCACCATGCGGAAGAGGGCTTTCTTCAGGGCGCGCTTGCGGCGGATGAAGGCCTCCTTGTTGCGGGCCTGGAAGGCTTCCGCCAGTTCCGGGTCCTGCCAGTATTTCTGGTTCTGGGCGTTCGTGATGTGGATGATGGGGCACACGCCTTCATAGTCCTTCCACATCTGGCGGGAAACTTCGCCGTGGAGCTTGGAAACGCCGTTGGCGATGTGGGAAAGGCGCAGGGCGGCCAGCGTGTAGTTGAACGTGTTGTCCGTCAGGCCTACGGCGGCGCGCACCTGTTCCATGGAAAGCCCGTCGAAGAAGGAGAACGTGTTCATGGTGTTCACGTCCATCTTTTCATTGCCGGCTTCCTCCGGGGTGTGCGTAGTGAAGACGAAGCGCTTGCGCACTTCCTCCACGCTGCCGGTCTTGGCAAGCACATGGAAGGCGGCGGCCAGGCCGTGGGCTTCATTCAGGTGGTAGATTTCCGGTTCAATGCCCAGCTCGTCAAAGAGACGGGCGCCGCCCTTGCCGAGCAGCACGTACTGGGCGATGCGGGTGAAGCCGTTGGCGTCGTACAGGCGGCGGGAGATGTTGCGGCTTTCCTCGTCGTTTTCCTCCAGGTCCGTGGAAAGGAAGAACATGGGGGCGGTGCCGAAAGTTTCCGGATTCAGGAAGTAGGCTTTCACCCAGACGGGCGCGCCGCAGACGTGGATGAGGAATTTGATGTTGTGGTCTTCCAGGAACGGGTAGTTCTTGCGCATGTACTGCGTGGCCATGGAGCCGTCTTCCGCCCGGATCTGGTTGTAGTAGCCGTAGCTCCACAGGATGCCGACGCCTACGAGTTTCTGGCGCAGGTCATGGGCGCTGCGCATGTGGGAGCCGGACAGGTAGCCCAGGCCGCCGGAATAGATTTTGAATGAATTGTCAATGGCGTATTCCATGGAGAAGTACGCTACGCTTTTTCCGTATTTGGGGTCGATTTCATACGGATGTTCAAAAATGGTGGGTAAGAATGATTTCGCCATGATTCTGTAAATGGAGTAAGCGTTCAACGGGTGAACCTGTATGTCTTGGTATCATGGTTCGGCAATATTGGAAAGGGCAAAATGCGTGTGTGTCTGAATTGTTGATTGAACAGGAATGCCTTTCCGGAGAATCCTTTCCGTGGTTTTTCCGTGCCGGAGCGGCACGGGCGGGGAAGGGCGTGCCGCCCTGTTCCGGCCCCTGTTTTCCAGTGCTCCGGAAATGAATTTTGAGCTTGCCGCCGCAGGGGAAAAAGAGCATGAATGAGGGGCATGAAAGCTCTTGTAAAAACGCAGGCAGGCCCCGGTTTGGAACTGATGGATGTTCCCATGCCGGAAGTCGGCCCGAACGATGTCCTGATTAAAATTCATAAAACAGCCATTTGCGGCACGGACCTTCATATCTGGAACTGGGACAAGTGGGCCCAGCAGACCATTCCCGTGGGGATGCACGTGGGCCATGAGTTCTGCGGCGTGATTGAAGCCGTAGGCTCTTCCGTGACGGAATACAAGCCCGGGGAGATCGTTTCCGGAGAAGGCCACATCGTCTGCGGCCACTGCCGGAGCTGCCGTTCCGGCCAGAAGCACCTGTGCCCGAACACGAAGGGCGTGGGCGTGAACAGGCCCGGCTGCTTTGCGGAGTACCTCTCCATTCCCCAGGACAACGTGGTGCGCATCCACAAGAGCATTCCGATGGAGATCGCCTCCATCTTCGACCCCCTGGGCAACGCCGTCCATACGGCCTTGTCCTGGGACATGGTGGGGGAAGACGTCCTGATTACGGGCGCGGGAGTCATCGGCTGCATGGCCGCCGCCGTCTGCAAGAAGGCCGGAGCCAAGACGGTGGTTATCACGGACATCAATGATTTCCGCCTGAGCCTGGCCAAGACGCTGGGCGCGGACCGTACCGTGAACGTGACCCGTGAAAAACTGGAGGACGTAATGAAGGAGCTGGAAATGACGGAAGGGTTTGACGTGTGCCTGGAAATGAGCGGCGCCCCGTCCTGCCTGAAAGACATCATCGACAATTCCCGGAACGGAGCCAACATTTCCCTGCTGGGCATCCAGCCGGACGGCTCCAGCATCGAATGGAACAAGTTTATCTGGAAGGGGCTGAAAATGAAGGGCATTTACGGGCGTGAAATTTTTGAAACCTGGCACAAGATGGATTCCATGATCCGCAGCGGCCTGAATATAGCGCCCATCATTACGCACCGCCTGCCCTACACGGAATTCCGGGAAGGCTTTGAGGCCATGAATTCCGGCAAGTCCGGCAAGGTGGTTCTGGACTGGATTGTCTGATTTATCCGCTTTTTTACCGTATAACGAATGCCCCGGCTTCCAGATGGAACGCCGGGGCATTTTTTAAGAAGGCACAGGATAGGCGGGAGCGGATTTGCTCCCGGAGCGTCAAGCGGTTTTTCTGGGCGTGGGTGGCGTTTGGGCATCTCGGGCCCGGGCGCGGCGTTCCTCCTTCATGCGGCGGGCGTAGCTGTCGTCGTCTTCCTCAAAGGCGTCCGGATGGGTCAGCCGGAGCCTCCGCACCACCTTGTCATGGTCCTCCGGGGAAACCAGGTCCGTGAACAGGCCTCCCTGAAGATGGTCCACCTCGTGCTGCAGGCAGCGCGCCAGGAGCCCGTTGCATTTGATGGTCACGGTGCGTCCGTCCATCAGGGTCAGGATGGCCTTCACGCAGGAGCGGCGCAGGACGTTCGCATACACCTTGGTGATGCTCAGGCAGCCTTCCCGGTACGGCACATTCCTGCCGAAGGGGTGGAGGACGGGATTGATGAAATTCAAGGGCATGATTTGCGCCAGCGTGGCCGGGCGTCCGTCCACTTCCAGCCATGTAGTAGTGGCGTCCGTGGGCGGAATATTGATGGTGACCATCTGAATGGCCCTTCCCACCTGCGGAGCGGCCAGGCCTATGCCCCCCTGGGCCAGGGTTTCCTGCATGTCGTCCAGGAAGGAAAGAAGGTCTTTGTTGATATGAACCACGGGGCTGCATTCCTCCCTCAAAAGGGGGTGTCCGTATTGAAGAATGTCAAGAATCACGGCGGATAGGATGGAGTTGGTAATAAGGTGTGACCTCCGGGTTCGGGAGAGTGTTCATGATATTTAAAAGAATATTTCCGCACATCAAGAATGCGGGAATGTTTTTTCCGGATGAAATGAAAAGGCCTTGAACTTTGGGGACGCTTTCTTACGGTAACCATGTTGCCACGATGCGGGCCGGGCTCCAGAGCCTCCCTCATCAACGCCGCTTTCTCATGAAACTCAGTTCCCGTTTTTCCCTGTTCCTGAATTTGCCGCTGTTGGGAGGCGCGTGTTTGCTGGCGCTGTGTTCCTGCGGGGACAAGGAGGAAGGGGAAAGGGCTGCGGAGGAAAAGGAGGCTGAAAAGCTTTCCCCGGTGGAATCCTATGAAGAACTGCTTTCCCTGCGCCTGAAGGACGTGGAGCAGATGACGGATCTGGTCGCTTCCATCCAGGACCGGGCTGCGGGAGAGGCCGTGATGGTGGAACTGGGGCGGTTGACGGACAGGCTGAAGCTTTACAACATGAACTGCGGGCGGCTGATGATTCTGAATCCGCGCGTGCATGAAGAGTCCCGGGAGGTTCACCCCTCCTTCCATTCCATTCTCCGGGAGCGCGTGGACAAGGCCCGCGACCGGATGATGCAGGCGATGCTGAAGCTTCATGAACTCAAGTATTACGATTCCGCCGTCATCAGGGATGATCTGGAAAAGTACGGTCTCAGCCTGACGGACGAACGGATGGCCCAGTATTTGAACGACAGGATACTGCCGTTCCTGAAAGCGTATCTGGAGCAGTACGCCACCATGGTGGACATGCTGGAGGGGATTGACAACAAGGTGGCTGCGGAGGCTTATGCCATGTCCGTAGCCCTTCAGGGGCGCATGGTCAGGGAACAGATGGACAATATCACCCGGCTGGAGCAGGAGTACGGAGAATGGCTCCCCGGTTTTGAACGGCATTGCCACGACGGGTTGGAGAAGATGAGGAGAAGGGCGGACGAGAACCGCAAACGCGCTTTCCGGGCGCTCCTGAAGCTGGTGACGGCCAGAATGTATGATTCCCCGTCCATGCAGAAAGCAGTGGTGGGGCTTGAGATGGAACAGCCCAGGCTGGTGGATTTTCAGGAATTCTGGGCTGATCCCATCATGACCATGGAGGAGTTCTGCCTGTGTTTGGAAAGAATCCAGCATCTCCTGCGCGGCATTAAGGATACCGGAACGGCGGACCAGCGCGCCATGGAGTTGGTGGAAGTGGTGGCCAGGCTGAAAAGGCTGCGCTACGTCGTGGATGATTTTCAGAAATCCGGCCGCATGAACCAGGTAAAAACCAGGGATCTGGAACGCATCAGCCGCCGTGCGGAGGAAGCGGAAATGGCCGTTTCCAGTACCATGGCCCATCTTATCGTGGAGACGGATGTTGTGACCCGTTCCCCTCTTCTTTCCCGCGCCATGGGCTTTTACCGCTATGTGATGTACACGCACTGAGGGCTGCATGCCGGAAAGCGCCTATTGACATCCGGCGTCGGCACGGGACAATCTGCCCATGATGGATGTTGATTTTTCCGGAAGTGCCGTGGTCGTGACGGGCGGAGCCGGCGGCATTGGCCGCGCCATTGCGAAGGCTTGCGCCGCAGCAGGCGCACGCGTGGCGGTGCTGGATGTGAAGCATGAGGAAACGGCCTCCCTGCTGGAAGAATTGCCGGGAGAAGGCCATCTCTGCGTGACGGGTGATGCGGGGGTGGAAGAGGACGTGCGTTTTTTTGCGGAAAAAGTGTTGGAGCACTTCGGCCGGGTGGATGTCCTGGTAAACAATGCATGCATCACCCGCCACGGTATTCTTTCCGGCTGCTCTTATGAGGACTTTAATGAAGTTCTGCGCGAGGGCGTTGCTGCCCCCTACCTGCTCAGCCTTTTGTTCCGTGATCATTTTTCCCGCGGGGCTTCCATCGTGAACATCGCCTCCACCCGCGCTTCCATGTCCCAGAAGGATACGGAAAGCTACAGCGCGGCCAAGGGAGCCCTCATCTCCCTGACCCACGCTCTTGCCATGAGCCTCGCGCCCCTCGGCGTCCGGGTGAACAGCATCAGCCCCGGCTGGATTGACACGGGGGCCTTTGGAGCCTTGTCCCCGGAGGACGGCCTCCAGCATCCTTCCGGGCGCGTTGGAACGCCGGAGGATATCGTTCAGGCTGTGTTCTTCCTCTGCCGCTCCGGCTTCGTCAATGCGGAAAACCTGGTCATTGACGGCGGCATGACTCGGATGATGGTGTATCACGGGGATGAAGGCTGGACGTTCCGTCCGGAGCCGCCGGACACGGTCCCCTCATGACGGCAGCCGGCGGCTGCGGCAGGTATCCGGAGTTTCCCGGGTCATGGAATACGTACACGTGCGGGAAAAACATTGCCCGCATGCGGATGAAGCAAGGGCGGGCACGAACGCGGAGGCGAGTTTTTGTTTGGAACGGCCTGGTTCGTCATTCCCCGGAGCACAGGTTATACATGCCCAGGCAGGGGGTAACGACAATGCCGACCGGAATAAGAAGGATATTGGCAATCACGGTACCGGGGGCGTCAATCACGCAGCTCTGTGCTCCCGCCAGAATTCTCCGGCCTGTGGAGGGAGCGCTGATGATCTTTACGGCTGCTACGGTAGGAGAAGCGTTTTCTTTCCTGCTCAAGTTCAGGTAGGGAAGGGTAATTTGATGCGCTCCATACAGGGAAAACCGGGGAGGAACGGTGAAATTCTCTTCAAGTACCATGCTCAGGAGGTCTTTGTATTCTATGGGATCGGGAAGGTCTTTCTTGTTAAGCTGCAAAAAGACGGTCTTTTCCGTTCCCGGAATATCCTCCATTTGTGAAATGAAGTCTGACTGGGCCATGGGCGGTCCGATGACCGGAGTTTCCTTGCGCTGATCGCATTGAACGGCTTTGATGTAAACGAAGCCGTTTTTCACATAGGCGCGGTCATCCAGTTCCCAGTTGCGGTAAACGGTTCCGGCGTTCAGCGTCTGGGCGGCCGTATTGACGGAAATGCAGGCGCACGGCAGCAGGAATGCCGTCGGCAGCAGGAGGAAACGTTTCATGGGGTACTGCCGTGGATAGCAGTATACTGACTGACAGTCAATATAAAATAAGAAGAGCCGCTCTTTTCCGGAGCGGCTCCAATATTCCCTTCACGGGAGCAGAATGATAAAAGTCAGCGAATGGTGACGCGGGGGTCGTTCGCCAGGACCTCGGCCAGTTCGTCCCAGCCGTCTTCCGTCTGGAGCTGGAACATCTGGAGGTAAACGGACGCTACGCCGGCAGGGTATTTTTCAAACAATTCGTCCACGGCCTTGGCGAGTTTTTCCTTGTCCAGCGTTTCCGGCAGTTCGTTCACAATGCCGTTGCCGTCATGGGGGATGTCCAGCGTATTCAGGAAAGTAATCAGCATGTCCTGATGCTTGCGCAGAAGCCAGACCTGGAGCAGGTGGTCCCCGATTTCATTGCTGGGTTTCCACGCCAGCATTTTCTGGATGAAGGAGAATTGCTCCTGAAGGGGCTTGCGCTGGATGAATTCCGGGCGCAATTTTTTCAGGGCGCCGAGTTCACGCACGGCGGCGCGGTAAATGGCGCGTTCCTGGTTGCGCATCCAGTCCAGAATGTTGCTGATCGTTTCTTCGTCCGCCTGCTGGAAAATGTAATATGCCTTCATGATAAGTAGGGAAAGAAAAGCTCTTTGAGGACATGAACTCCACCATGTTTCCCCCTCCTATGCAAGCTCTTCTACTGTCACCTGCCGTACTTGGCTTCTATTCCGGATTCAAGGCGTAAAAAAACGGTCTTATTGCAAAAAAGACTTGCTAAAAGGGGGCTCTTATGGTTACTTGCTTCCGCGCTTCTCGCGATGCCACTGTAGCTCAGGGGTAGAGCAACGCATTCGTAATGCGTGGGTCGTCGGTTCAATTCCGACCAGTGGCTCCATCTTCAGAGTTGGAGCTTGTCGCGGGGAACTGCCGGATACATGCCTCGTTAGCTCAGTTGGTAGAGCAGCTGACTCTTAATCAGTTTGTCCACGGTTCGAGCCCGTGACGGGGTACCATCCGGTCGTTCCTGCAAGGAACGCCGCCATTCCAGTGCCTCGTTAGCTCAGTTGGTAGAGCAGCTGACTCTTAATCAGTTTGTCCACGGTTCGAGCCCGTGACGGGGTACCATCTCTTTTTAAGTCCGGCTTGCTGATGGCAAAGCCGGACTTTTGTTTGATAGGGAACGTTGAAAAAACGATTTGTTCTTTCCGATTCTCATTTGCCCTGCCAAGCCTCTTTTCGGGCGGTGCAAGCATGCACGATAATATGGACAGGCAGTTATTTAAAATCAGGTGTTGAAATCTCTTGGAAATTACATTTAGTGTTTTAATAACGGCAACATAAAAAATTCCATGCGAATGCCGTTCTTATTGATTTTCTCCGTACATGGGGAAAGGATCGTTTTCATTCACGCATGACATTTCAAGAAAATATTGTTTGGAATACGGTTCTTTGAAAACATGTCCATTGTAATAAGTGGAGACGGCAAACATGTCCGTCAATACGGTGCCGTTTTTAATGAATCTTCCGGGAAGTCCCCATTGCTTGGAATCGTTCAAAGACCGCAGATATCCCTTATATCCCCGGTAAATGACATGATCGTTATTATAAATGATTATGTTGTCCGTATCTCCAATATCATTTTTTCCTAGAAAATCCCGGATGTTGTCGGAATCAAAATTCAAAAAATACGGATTTTGATTAAATGATACATCATCGGAAAAAACAATATCTCCGGATTCTGATTTTATTTGAATATGGGCACAATTGCTTTTTGTAAATAAAATAGTCGCCGGAATGATTAAAATAACCAATGTAATCAGAAAATATATTTTTAGTAGATTCTTTTTCACTTAATATGATGATATTTTATGAGTAATTTTCTTCCAATGTTGTATATGGTAAATTTGCTGTCAGAAATTTCATTTTATATTTAGTTTTAAAAATTTACTTGATTGGCGGTTGAGGCATTTTTGATTTATAAATTTCCATTACAAAAAATTTAAATAACTTCCTTTATTTATATAGATTCCTACTATAATTAATAATGAAAAAAATTTCATGCAAGACATTATGAAAATGATGCTATATGCGCAACTATAGATTAATATGAAAATGATATAATTTATTATAGATTCTTTTCTTCGTGAATATAATGACGTGATGATGCTTTCTATAATATTTTTAAAAAATAAAATAACAGATTGTTTGAAGAACCAAATGACAAACCATATTAACCACCATAAAAGGATGTAATAAATCAAATGTAAATCGAAAGTTCTAGCAAGACCGTACCCGAAGTAGACAAGACTCCCTATAGGAAACCAGAACGTAAAAAAATTATTACTGGCAGACATCAATATCTTTTTTATTCTATCATGCGCATATTTTTTATTTAAATACGAAATAACATGTATTTTTTTTATAAATAATGAAATGAGTATTACAGCAATCCAAAATACTATCCAATAAAAAATTACTTCAATATAATGCAAGGTGAACGTGTGAGTAAATACATAAAGGATAAAATAAATCCACCATAATATTGAATACAATAGAAGAAATTCGCTGGAACTGTTTCCGGATGATTTGCAATTAATGCAATATTTAAGGGAAAAAGGTCCCAAAATGGCACTTAAAATAGCAAATGCTGTTTTTTTATGATTAATGAACTTCATTATTTGTTTAAATTTCTTAAATAATTATATAATCCTTCAATTCCACGGAGACCTGTAATATTCAATAACGAATCCAATGCTTGCCATTGAAATGCTTTTAACGGAAAGATTTTTGGACACCCCTCAATAGTGCCTTCTAATGTGATAGTGTATCTAGAGTGATCATGGCCTAATGCTCGATGTATTGTAGATATGGGACCGCCAACTGGATTTTTAAAATATGGATATGCTGATTCAGGTATGGGGATTTGAACAAAATCATCCGGATGACCATGGCCTCCTACTCTTCCGAGGGTTTTACGCGTTATAGGTAACGCAGGGTCGCGATTAACTGCATATGCAGGTCCCCTTAATTTCCCGGAACTTATAATTAACTCTTTCGATTCTTTTGTGGTAATATGTTGGAGATTAACTTTAGCGGTGTTTTTAGCGGCAGCTCCACCTGGAGACGAAATGAGCCGATTGGCATCATAGGATACTGCTTCTTCCGGTTCCCGGGCGGTCTTGCGGTTGCCGATGTTGTCGTAGGAATAGATAAAGCTTCCTCCCCGGCTGATCCGGTCTTCGACCAGCCCGCTGCGGCTGTTGTGGGTGAAGTTTCTGGTGGTTGCAGGTGTGGTTCCATCCCAGGAGTCCCGCCGTTGGACAGGACGCATCAGCGCGTCGTAGCCGTATTCGTGGCCGGCTGCCAATTCGCCATCCGCTCCCTTTCTGTAACTGATGGCGGTTACGAGGTCGAGCCTGGGATGATAGGTATTGCAGCGGACCATGCCGTTGGGGTAGGTGAGATAGTTGAGGAAGCCGCTGGGTTGGTCATACTGCCAGGTAAATGGAGACTCCAGTCCTTCCAGATTCATCCCGATGATGGCACCTTTGGAATCGTAGTCAAGATGGGAGTGCTGCACGGTACGGGTTCCAAGAATCAGGCGATATCCGTTGGAACGACCCAAGGCATCGTATTGTTCCTGGGCGCAGTTTTCCACGGTTCCAAAGGAAGTGTCCTGGATCATGTGGCCATAGGCATCGTAGGAGCATTCCCTGATGCCGGAGGCGTCCCGGACGGAGGTCATTTGTCCAATGCGGTTGTAGGTAAACTCCCATCCGGGAGTGTTGTCGTTGTGGGAGACGGAGACGAGTTCTCCGGTGAGAGGAGCATAGGCATAAGTGGAGACGGAATTTTTCAACACCATGAAGGACGTAAAGCTCAGGAATGCGAAGCTGGCCGCCTTCGGCAGCACGCGCCATCCTGAGCTTGCTGCCTTCCGAAACTGCCTGTAGTAGTCCCCGGGACTTGGACCAGATGCTCTCAATAGCTCCCGTGGAAGGATGGCGGTTCACCTTCATCTGACGGGAATAAGCTTCCGCCGTGGTTTCCACGCCGGAGGCGGAGACCAGGGAGACGACCTTTCCGGTGGCTGCCGAGAAGCGCAGGGTGCGCCCATTGCTCTGCACCATGTCCAGGTAGGCGGGAGAGCCGCCGGTGCAGGGAGACTTGTCGGCATTCAGCTTCTGAACCTTGTAGTTCAACTTGCGCGAACTTCCGGAGACGGAGGCTTCGGAACCGCCGTTTGAACTTTGGAAGGAGATGGAACTGCCCGTGGGTCGTTTGACGGAGATCTGTCCGGTTTCGGGATTGCAGGAGGCGGTCCATTCGAGGGGATGCTTGTAGCGCAGGGTGATGGAAGAGAGGGCGGAAGGTTCGGCAAGGGTGCGGAGAAGCGGGGGATTGCCTCCTCCACTTCCTCCTTCGGAATCGCCCTCACCCATTTCCAGTAAGCCTTCGCAGTCGTCGGCCCCGTCCGGATAGCCGCCGAAGAAATGGGAGGTGTTCTTGCTGCAATCGGACTGTTCGATGTCTTCGTCGCAATCACAGGAACAGGGGCATGGACAACCCCCTTCCTCCGGCTCCGCTGGAGGAAAAGGAGAGGGAACTGGAACTGCTGCTGGAAGAGGAGCTGGATGACGAAAAGCTGCTGCTGGAACTCGAAGAACTTGATGAGTTAGACGAAGAAGGACTGGAGCTGCTCGAGGAGGAAGAGCTCGAACTGCTGCTTGGCTTGGGATCAAACTCAAACGAATCTCCTCCCCCTGCCGAACTGCTCGACGAGTCCCCTTCTTCCGCCTCCTGGTACAGGTTGACCAGGGTCAGGACGGTTTCTCCCTCCTTGCCGGCGGGAGTGTTTTCCGCCAGCAGGTAATAATCCAGGTCGGGCTCGCCTTCCTTGTCGCTAACCAGGGCAATGCAGAACTCGGCTTCCGCCCCCCGGTCGGGCTGGTGTTGATGGACGATGTGGCACCAGTAGTATCCCTGGTCGAACTGGATCTGGCGGCGGAGAGGGGTGAAAGAGCCCGGCTCCGTGGAGAGTTCCAGATCCTTGGCGGGAATGGAAAGGGAGATGGAAGAGTGGGCGCGGAGGTGGAGAAAACAGGTGGCGGGAGCCATGACCTTGAGGTATCCGAACCATTCGTGCCGGGTGGGGGAGGAAGCAGCGCGTTTGGGGATAAGGACGGGAGCGGAGAGGCCGTTGACCAGGAAGTTGCCCTGGGGCTGCCCGTTGGGGTACATGGGAATGAAGGGGTAGACGGTGTCCATGGCGCCGATGTTGAAAGTGTTGTTCATGGCAATGAAGGTAGAATTATGAAATGGTTGCGGCTACCATGAATCAAAACCAGCAACGTAAACACGCCGGAGACGTTAAGAAAAAGCGTCCCGTACAGAAATGTAGTGAGGGAGGTATCCGGGGCAATTCCTGCTTTTGATTGCGTGGTCCGGTCTGGTAGTGTACGAATACGGCAGTGAAGGAGCGGAGCGTTCAGGATTGTTTCATGGCCCGGTGTTTCGTCCCGGAGAAGGGAAAGGGGAGCCGTCCCGAAGCCTGGAGGCGGTTGAAAGAGGCTTTGGTGAACAATTTGCTGGAACGGCAGGCGGACCATGAATTCCGTCTTCCGGAAGGATTCTCTTTTTCCCTGCGGGAAGAGGATGCTCACCGGGCTGTTACTCCTTCCGTGCTGGAGGGATTGCTGGAACGCTCCCTGACGGATGGCCGCCGTTCCGGAACCGTGTATACTCCCGGCTTCCTGGTCCGCTGGATGGCCCGGGAGGCGGTATCCTCCTGGCTGGCATCCAGATTGCCTGCTCCCCGGAATGGTAATGAGGAAGCCGGGTTGCTGAGAAATATCCGGGTGCTGGATTTATCCGCCGGGGCGGGGGCATTCACCATGGGAATGCTTCGGGAGCTTGCCGCGCGCAGAAAGCGTCTGGAGCCGGAATATGCGGAGGCCGATTTATTCCGTGCCATTCTGGAAGAGAATATTTACGGGGTGGATGTTTGTGCGGAGGCTCTGGAGGTGGCCCGTTTCCGTTTTCACTGTGCATGGCTAGCTGCCGGAGGAAAGGGGGATTTCCGGGACCACCTGCTGTGCGGGGACAGCCTGGACATGTCTGCGGATGGCGTCTGGCGGCAGGGCCTTTCAGCAGTGATGGCGGACGGAGGCTTTGACCTGGTAATCGGGAATCCCCCTTTTGTCGGGGAAAAAGGGAACAAGGAGCTGTTTGACCGTCTGAAGTCTTCTCCGTTGGCTTCCTATTGTTCTTCACGCATGGATTACTGGTACGTGTTCGCCTGTGTGGGTCTGGATGCCCTGAAACAGGGGGGCGTGATGCATTTGGTTGTTCCCAACAGGTGGATGGCGAATGCCGGAGCGGTTCCCCTTCGCCGCAAGCTGCTGGAAGATTGCGGATTGCTGCGTTTGTCGGATTTCGGGGCTTGCCGGGTGTTTGAAGCCGCACGGGTTCATACCATGACCGTTCTGGCGGAAAGGAAGGGGGATGGGGGAGGACTCCCGGTTCCGGAATACCGCCGTTTTTGCGGTCCTATGGAAGAGGTGGAATCCTTTCTGGAACATGAACCGTACTGCCGGTTTTCTTTGCCGGAAGATACAGGGGCATGCGCCAAGGAAGGATTGTTTTTCTGCTCCGCAGCCGAATGGAACGTTCTGGAGAAGATGGAGAGATGCCGGAATTTCAGGCTGGATGCCGCAAAGGAAATGACGCAGGGGATTGTTCCGAACCCCGATGTCGTTTCCGCCCGTGCGCTGGAGAGCCTGGTGCCGGAGGCAGTGCAGCGGTCCGGCGTCCGGAGGGGGGAAGGGGTGTTTGTAGTGCCGCAGGGGTATTTCAACCGGCTGCCGGCAGTGGAACGGCGTTTTCTCAAGCCTCTGTATGAACCCGCCCTGGCAGGAAGATACGCGTTGAAAGCTCCGGAGAAGGTGTTGCTCTATCTGACTCCGTCCAACGGGTCGGAACAGGCCGTCACGCTTCTCCGGCATCTGGAAAAGTTCCGCCCCCTGATGGAAGCCCGGCGGGAAACCCGCATGGGCCGCATGAAGTACTATCATGTGCACTGGCCCCGGAAGGAACGGTTCTTCCTTCCCGGTCCCAAGATTCTGGCTGTCCGGAAGTGTGCACGGCCCACCTTCTCCTACACGGAGGATGAGGCTTATGTAATGATGGCGTTCAACGTGATACGCACGGAACGCGTAAGCATGAAGTACCTGGCCGCCCTGTTCAATTCACGTCTCATGCAGTTCTGGTTTCTCCGCAGGGGGAAGATGCAGGGGGACTTTTTCCAGATGGATACGGCACCCATCCTCCGCGTTCCCATCCGGGTGCCCGGCCTTTCCGTGCTGCGGGAGGTGGAAGAGCTGGCGGATACCCTCACGGCCCGCTATTGCCCGGAAGGGGATGAACGGATGAATGAGCTGATGGAAGGCGTTTACGGCCTCTCCCGGCAGGAACGGGAAGTGCTTATTCAGGCGTGCTCTCCACCGCGGGCCGGGTGGGGAAGCATGCCAGAATGAGGAGGAGCAGCCCGTAGGCGGTAGAAATGATACCCAGGAATTGCGTCGCGGTTCCCCCTGGATACTGGAAGCGCTCCAGGATGGCCCAGTTAAGGAAAATAATGACGCCCAGGCCCAGGTAACCGTAACCCCACGCCGTGTTGAAGCCGGCGTCCCGAAGCCTTCTGATAGTGACGCCCAGGGTAGGAAGATAAAGGACCAGCAAGACGATTTGGGTAATGAAGAAGAAGGAGGCTATTCGGGTAAAAAGGATAGCCTGCATTTGTTCCGGGTCCTGCATGGCCGCCAGTTCTCCCCACGGAAGAGTGACCGCGACGATGACTCCGCCGACAAGACTGAAGATGAAGGAGAAGAGGTTCATGAAAAGGAAAAAGCCCCAGAACTCTCGCCGGGGAGCCGTTCCGGAGAAGGCGCAGTACTTTTTCGTCAGGCACAGGATGAAGTATTTCCAGAGAGAGGGTCGTGTTGTAGTGTCCATAGCTGCCGCTTTTCATAACATGGCTTTTTGAAAAACAGCAACGCCAAAAGAAACATCCGGGCTTGATTTTCGGAGGGCCCCCCTTAAGGTGTGCGTCCTGCAACCTGTTTGTTGAGCCTATGATGAAGCCTGTTTTTCTGGGGAAATACCTGCTTGCCGCCTGCTGGTACGCCGCTTTTCCCGCGGCGGAGGCCGGCGCGGGAACGGCGCAGCTTCACCCGGCTTCCGGGGATTCTCTGCCGTCCCTGTGCCGTGTGCTGGACCGCGGGCCCGTTCTGTACCGGGATGATTCCTCATGGATCAGGAGGGTGAAGCTGACCCTGATTGGCCAGTACCAGACGGCAGCCGTCAGCCCCAATGGAGCCAACAAGTTCTGCCCTTCTTCCGGCGGCCATAACAGCGAGTGGCGGCGCGCCTACCTGGGCGGGGACGTTGTGATGGGGGACGGCTCCTGGCGCCTGTCCAACCTGACGAACGTGGGGGATCTGGAAGGCCGCCACCGCGAAGTGCGCGGAGAATGGACCGGCAGCCGCACGGAGTGGTCCCTGTATGAGCTTTATCTGGAAAAGACCATGCCCGGCGTCAAGTTCAGGGCCGGGAAGCTGACGCCGCACCTGACGTCGGAATACTGCCTGGCTTCCTCCCGGATTAAAACGGTGGAGAGGTCCGCCCTGTGCAATGAATTGATTCCCATCTCCAACTGGGGGCTGGAGGCCAATTTCCAGAAGGACGCCAGGAGCCTGTACCATTCCTACGGCGTTTACCTGAACGCGAATGGTACGGATTTGAAGGATGAAATCCAGTTTCATTCCGCGGATAACCTGTTTGCCCTGAATGCCATGAAATGGAAGGTGGCTTCCCCCATGTGGGACAGCCAGACTCTGGGGTACCAGTACGCCCATAATTTTACGGAGTGGCGGGGAAGGAAGGTTCCCTCCTCTTCCGATTACTGTGGAACGGGCGCGCAGGACGTGCTTTCCCTGAGCTGGGACGCCAGCCGCGGCGCCTTTTCCGTGATGGGGAACCTGCTGGCGGGCGTGGGGATCGTGGGCCAGCCGGGCGCAAAGAACGTGTACGGTCTGGTTCTCCAGCCCGTTTACCGGATTTCCCCCCACTTGGAAGGCGTCTTTCAGTACCAGTGTTCCTTCGGAAACCGCTCCGTGAAGCTGAATACGCGGTATGTGCCCAGCGTCACCCATTACCCCGCGTGGGTGGACAGCATGCATTCCTTTTACCTGGGGCTGAACTGCTACCTGTGCCCGGAAGCGGTCAACGCGGTGAAGCTGATGCTGGCGGTGGAATATGTCACCAGCCGGGTGGACTCAACAACGGCCAGGGCCTTCAACGGATGGTCTGTTTTCGGGGCCGTCCGGTTCAAGTTTTGATCCCCTCCTGCCGCTATTGCAGTTTCCTCAGCACAGTGGGCTGGTAAGCGGGAAGCGCCGGAATGGGAACGTATCCGGGGGGGAGCTGGTCCCACACGGGATGCATGGGCTGGGTGTCCGCTTCAAAAATGGCTCCATTGAAGGATTTAATGATGGTGCGGATGGCTCCGGACGGCGCCGGCTGAATCACAAAGGGGCGCGGCTCCGATTCCGGAAGGTTCATGTGCAGGTTGACTTCCGCTTCGTTCCAGGCGGGCCAGACGTCGGAAGGCGTGGAGATTTCACGGATTTCCGTATTGGTGGCGGAGCGGGGAGTGTGGAAAAAGGGGCTGTCCGGGTCTCCATCGTTCAGCCAGACTTCCTCGTCCGGCGTCTCCGTCGTGATGATGAGCCCTTCCTGGTTGTCCGGATGGTAGAATTCATAGCCTGACCGGGCATTGCCGTCCGTTTCCGTCCTGTCGTCATTCATGTGGATGCTGATGGCAGGCTTGCTCCGGGAAGCGGCCTGCCCTAGTTGGGACTGGAAGAGGGCCGCCTGCCGCTTCAGGGCTTCCGGAGAAGTGCCTCGCGCGTATTTGGGGAAGAAAACGCTCTTGGTGTCTATTTTTCCAGGGCGCACTTTCACCGGTTCATCCGACAGTTCAAAGATGTATTTTACAGGAAGTTCCGTTGCGGAACCCCGGTAGCAGAAACTTCCCAGGGACGCCAGGCCCAGGCACGTCAGGAGATACAGGCGCGGTACGGATTTCATCAGAGGTTGAACTGGTTCCAGTAGAACAAAAATAGGGAAATATTCAATGCTAAAAGAGAAAATCCCGCTTCCGCGGCGGCAGGAGGCATGTTGTGCGTCCCCATGCGGGGACGGCTGCGGCATTTCCGTCATTTCTCTTCTTGGCAGCTCCGTGCGGCTGTCCTATGGTAATGCGCATGATGAAAAAAATTGCCGTCTTGTGCGTGGCCGCCTCTGCCTCCCTCCTGTGGTGCGGGTGTGACCGCAAGCCCGCTGCCGGGGAAAAGCAGGCCGCCCCTTCCGGGAAACGGGAAGAGCCTGCCGAAGAAAAGGGGGAGGCCGCAGCCTGGCGGGAACGCCTGGACGCCGCCTCCGCCAAAGCCGCCCGTGAGAAAGGGAATGACAGGGAGCACGTGAAGACGCTCAATGACGTGGCCGCCCTGTATGCGGAGGGATTGCAGAACGGCTGGGCCCATCCGCTGGATGTGCGCTCCTGGTGTGACTCCGTGGCGGAAACGGGTTCCGGATATTCCGGGGAGACGGTTATCGGCGCCATGTTCCTGTACGGAACCGGCGTCAAGCGTGATGCCGGAGCGGCCAGGGAGTGGTTTGAATACGGGCTGGCGCGTCCAGGAACCCAGCGGGGGAATGCCCTGTACATGCTGGGCATGATGTATTTCAAGGGGGACGGCGCGGACCAGGACCGGAACAAGGCCCTGGAGCTGTGGCGCAAGGCGGCGGATGAAGAGCATCCGGCGGCCATGGGCCTGCTGGGCCGGGCCTACATGGAGGGGAAGCTGGGCTTTGACAAGGATCCTGCTTCCGGGCGCGTATTGCTAGAAAAGGCCGCCAACGGGGGGAATACGCCTTCCTCCGTCTATCTGGGGAATATTTATGCGAAGGGGGAGGGCGTGGAGCAGGACATGGAGCGCGCGATGAAATGGTATGAGCAGGCGGCCTCCGCCGGGGACGCCCGTGCCCAGTACATCGTGGGACTGGCGTATCTGGAAGGCTCCGGCGTACCCGTGGATGAAGGCAAGGCGTTCAACTGGCTCCGGCTGGCCGCCGGGCAGGACCACGTCAACGCCATGCTGATGCTTTCCGTCTGCTACAGCACCGGAAAGGGAACCCCGCAGGATGCGGACATGGCGGAAGTCTGGAAAAAGAAGGCGCTCCAACTGAATGCGGAGCGGGAGGGCAGCCGTGTCCCGCAGACGGAGGAACGCTAGTCTTCCCGGATTTCCCGGTTCAGGAATTCCAGGGCCTGCCGCCGTTCCAGAATGATGTTGCCCCGGTCGTCCGGGATGACCAGCAGGCCGTCCCGGTGTTCCAGAATGGCGTGAAGCATGGCGAACACATGGCCCAGCGCGCATTCGTCCTCCAGGATGAAACGCAGCATTTTGGTGCGTTCCCCTATTTGCCGAAGGGCGGAGCGGTCCCTTTTGAAGGCCTGGCGGGCATCGTCCGTTTCCATGATCCAGAACACGTCAAGCTGGGATTCTCCCTCTTCGTCCAGGTATTCCCCTTCCAGCACATGGTCCGGCGCGTTTTCCGGCGCGCCGGAAAGGTTCAGCCGGAAGCAGGCGTCCAGGCGGAACATGTTCTTCTGCAATTCCTCCGCCGCCGGCAGGGGGGCGTCCTGAATGAAAAGCCAGAATTCCTGTTCGTCCGGGGCAGGGGCGGCGTGCGTCATGGGCGGATTGTGGCATTCCCGCGGCGTTTTCCCACCCGGATTTGTGACATTGAGGCGGTGCGTGCGGATTTTTGGATGTTCAAGGGCTTCCCTCCCGATTAAAAACAGGGGCATGAGTATTCCCGTAATGATGACGGTTGCCGGTTCCGACTGCTCCGCAGGGGCCGGACTTCAGGCGGATATGAAGGCGGCCCATGCCATGGGGGCGTTTGCGCTCACGGCCGTCACCTGCGTCGTGTCCGAGGCGCCGGGACTGGTGCGCGGCATCCAGGAGGTGGACCCTGAGCTGGTGGCGGACCAGGTGCGCATCAATCTGGAGCATTTTCCGGTAAGCGCCGTGAAGACGGGCATGCTGTACTCCCCGGCCATCGTCCGTGCGGTGCATGAGGTGCTGGCAGGTACGGGTATTCCCGTTGTGGTGGATCCCGTCATGATCGCTACGGCAGGAGACCGGCTGATGAGGGAGGAGGCTGTAGCCGTTTATGAAGAACTTCTGCTCCCGGGCGCGGCCCTGCTGACCCCCAATCTGGATGAAGCCGCCGTGCTGTTGCGCTCTTCCGTCAACCCTGAAAGGGATGAACTGCCGGAGGCTGCCGCGCGCCTTGCCATCAGGTACGGGTGCCCCGTCCTGCTGAAGGGCGGCCATCTGGAAGGAGACTGCCGGGACGTGCTGGCCGGCCCGGACGGCCGCATGCTGGGGGAATGGAACCGCCTGCGCGTGCGGGATGTGAGCACGCATGGAACGGGCTGTTCCCTGTCCGCCGCCATCGCGGCGCGGCTGGCCGCCGGGGACGGACTGGCCACGGCGGTGGAGCGCGGCCTGGAATTCATTGCCGCCGCCATCCGGGACCACCTGCGCTGGGAGCATCCGGTCCGGGTGGATGCGTTGAAATTGTGGTAGGGAGCCCTTTCGTTCCGCCCCGCCTGCCGCCGTTCCCTTTTTCCGGCCCGGTTGGAAAAAGCGGGGACTGCCGCCGTCTTTCTGTGCCTTAATAATGCTTTGTGCTTGCGTATGGGAGGCGGGGTTGGTAGTTGTATCCACGCCCATGTGCCACATGGAGCTCTTAAGAATTAGTAAATATCATAGCAATTATCACTATGGGACAGCAAATCCGCAAAGTCACCAAGCGCCGCAGACGTGTTGAATACATCAAGCGTAAGAAGGAACAGTCCAAGTTGAATTCCAATACGCCTATCCGTCTGGCCGTTCCCGTTGCCAAGGACGCCAAGCCTGCCGCCAAGGAAGCTCCCGCCAAAAAGACCGCGGCCAAGGCCCCAGCCAAGAAGACTGAAACCAAGGCTGCCGCCGCCAAGAAGGCTCCCGCCAAAAAGCCGGCTGCCAAGAAGGCCGCTGAATAATTGCCCGGGCGGAGGTTACTGCCTCCGCGCGTCAATCAAACAGTTTTTACAAGCCGTCGTGCAATTGCATGGCGGCTTTTTGCATGGCATGGCCTTCTTGTGTACAAAGGAACCGTGGGCGGCCTGATTTTTCCTGGGGCGCCCCTGCGGATTTCTTCGCTGTGGGCCATGGCCCGTTCCTGCCCATGCTTCCGCGGCATGGGGGCTTCTCCCGGACTTTTCCGGAATGATATTGACTCTATTCCCCGGAGGCGTACAAAAGGAAATAACACCATTTTGTTTTTCCAGCCATGCGCCACCGTACCACCGACACCGCCAAAGGACACCGCAATTACATCATCATTGCGTGTGACGTGCTTCTTTTCCTGGCCATGCTCAAGTGGCTTCCCGTGGAGCCGGATGTAGCCAGGGGGCTGGCCGTTCTCACCTTCATCGGCATTCTGTGGCTGACGGAAGCACTGCATGTGACCGTGACCGCCCTGCTGGTGCCGGTGCTCGCCATGTTCATGGGGATTCTTCCGGGGGCGAAGGCATTGGCCGGCTTTGCGGATCCCACCATTTTCCTGTTCTTCGGCGGCTTTGCGCTGGCCGGGGCTCTCCACGAACAGAAAATTGATACCTGGCTGGCTGGAAAAATCCTCCGGATGGCCCGCGGAAGCCTGGGGATGGCCCTGATCCTGATTTTCCTGGCTACGGCGTTCCTCTCCATGTGGATGTCCAATACGGCCACGGCGGCCATGATGCTCCCGCTGGTCATCGGCCTGCTGGACCGCATTCCGGCGGAAAAGCTCAAGACGACGGCACCCTTTGCCGTGCTGGGGGTGGCGTACAGCGCCTCCATCGGCGGCATGGGAACGCTGGTGGGTTCCCCTCCCAACGCCATTGCGGCGCATGAGCTCGGCATGGGATTTGCGGAATGGTTCCGGATTGCCATGCCCATTGTCCTGGTATTCGGAGTGATTGTCTTCTGCCTGATGTACCTGTTCTTCCGCCCGCGGCTGGGGCTGCATGTGGACATGGCCCCGGCGGAAGGGGAGGTTGCGGAGGCCCGGCTGAATGCCAGGCAGGTGCGCGTGCTGCTTCTCTTCGTGCTGGTGGCCGGGAGCTGGATGTGCAGCAGCTTCCTTTCCTCCGCTCTGGGCGGCATTCCGTCCATGGACACGCTCATTGCGCTGTGTGCCGCGGTTCTGCTGCCCCTGTGCGGAGTCATCAACTGGGGCGGCATCGCCAAAAATACGGACTGGGGCGTCCTGCTGCTGTTCGGCGGCGGCATCACGCTCAGCAGCATCCTCGTCCAGACGGGGGCGGCGGGATTTCTGGCGGACCAGGTATCTTCCCTGGCCATGGGGCAGAGTCCCATTATCATCCTGCTCATCATCAGCCTCTTCATCACGTCGCTGACGGAATTCTGCTCCAATACGGCCAGCGCAGCCCTGGTGGCTCCGTTGATGGTGACGGTGGCCTCCGCCATGGGCATGTCCGCCACGCCGCTGGTGCTTCTGGTGGGCATCGGGGCCTCTTGTGCCTTCATGCTTCCCGTCTCCACGCCTCCCAACGCCCTGGCCTTCGCCACAGGGAAATTCCCTCAGATGACCATGGTGAAGGTAGGGCTGCTGATCAATGTGGTGCTCGTCTTCGTGAAGGCTTTCTGGGCCTGGATATTCTGGATGTAGCGGAAAGGGCTCCCGTGCAGGCGCGGGCTTTGCCGTTCCGGGCGTGCGGCGTGGCCTACTTGGCCGGGACGGCTGTTCCCTGGGCCTTTTCCTGGAGTTCCCGCGCTGCTTTCTTGTCCAGTTTGGCCAGCTTGGCAATCAGGTAGAAGAAGGAGGGGATGAAGAACACCCCGATGAAGACGGCCGTAATCATGCCGCCGATGACTCCCACGCCCACCACCTGCCGCGCTGCCGCTCCCGCTCCCGTGGCTACGGCCAGGGGAAGGCAGCCCATGATGAAGGCAAAGCAGGTCATCAGGATGGGGCGCAGGCGGATTCTGGCCGCGTCCAGCGTGGCCGTGAGCAGGTCCGTGCCCTGCCTCAGTTCCAGCACGGCGAATTCCACGATGAGGATGGCATTCTTGGCCGCCAGCGCAATCAGCACGATGAGGCCGATTTCCGAATAAATGTTCAGGTTCAGCCCGAACATCCACAGGGCCAGGAATGCGCCCAGGATGGCGATGGGGGCGGTCATGAAGACGGCCACGGGCAGGGACCAGCTCTCATACAGGGAGGCCAGGATCAGGAAAACGAACACGGCGGACGCCGCAAAGATCATGCCGATGGTGATGCCTTTCTGCGCCTGTTTTTCCTGGTAGCTCATGCCGGAGTAGTCATACCCCATGCCGGACGGCATGGTCTGGGCGAAGACTTCCTCCAGGGCATTCATGACCTGCCCAGAGGAATAGCCCGGAGCCGGGGTGACGTTGAGCTGGGAGCTGTTGAACATGTTCTGGCGGATCAGGAATTCCGGCGCCCAGCCGTGAGTGACGTTAATGACGGAATCCAGCGGGACCGGGTCGCCGTCATTGTTGCGCACGTAAAACATGGAAAGCTTGTCGATGCTGTTCCGGTACGGGGCGTCCGCCTGCATGTACACCTGCCATTCCTGACCGTAAATGTTGAAATTGTTCAGGAAGGTGCTGCCCATATACGCCTGGATGGTGGCGTAAATCTCATCCACGTTCATGTTCTGGAGGGTGGCTTGCTCCGTATTCACGTTCAGATTGTACTGAAGGTTGGAGGGAGACATGAAATTGCTGATGCCCGCGATTTCCGGCCTCTTTTCCGCAGCCTCGATGAATTTGGACGTATTGGCGGCCAGGAATTTCTCCCCGATGCCCTGGCGGTCCTCCAGCAGGAAGGTGACGTCTCCGGATGTGCCCACGCCCGGCAGGGGCGGCGGCGGGACCACGTACGCCATGCCGGAGGAAATCTCCGCGTTCAGCTTGCTTTTCAGCCGGGCGGCGATGCCGTCCGCCGTCATGCCCGGGGCGGTGCGTTCGGACCATGGTTTCAGGGAAATGAAGAAGAAGGAATTGGAGGAGCTCTGGACGGAGCTGATGAGGTTGAACCCGTTTACAGTGGTGACCACTTCCACGCCGGGATCTTCCCGGATGATCTGTTCAATCCGCGCGGCGGTGGCCGCCGTGACGTTCAGGGAGGTATTATCCGGCAGTTCCACGCCGCCGAACAGGTAACCCTGGTCCTCATTGGGAAGGAAGCCGGTGGGAATGAGCTTGGCGAGAGGGAAGAGGAGGGCGGTCATGGCGGCCAGCAGCAGGATGGAAAGCCACATGTGCCGGATGAGCTTGGCACAAATTTCCACGTACCAGTCGCGCGCCTTGTTGAAGCCCTTGTTGAATAACTTGAAGAAGGGCCCCAGCAGGGGGATGGAATCCGCTTTCCCTCCTTTCAGCAGCCCGGCGGACAGGGTGGGGCTGAGGGACAGGGCGCAGAAGGCGGAAATGATGATGGACATGCCGATAGTCACGGCGAACTGCTCGAACAGCTTGCCCGTGACGCCGGGCAGCAGCAGGGTGGGCACGAACACGCAGGAAATCACCAGGGCCGTGCTCACGATGGGGCCGGATACCTCCTTCATGGCCGCGATGGTGGCCTGGAGCGGCTTTTCTCCGTTGGAAATATGGTTCTTCACCGCCTCCACCACCACGATGGCGTCGTCCACCACCAGGCCGATGGCCAGCACAAGGCCCATCAGGCAGATGGTATTGATGGAAAAGCCGAAAAACGGAAAGGCGATGAAGGCGCCTACGATGGACACCGGCACGGCAAAAGCCGGAATCAGCGTGCCGCGCCAACCCTGGAGGAAGATGAAGACCACCAGCACAACCAGGCCCAGGGCGATCACCAGCGTGCTGACGATGTCTTCAATCCCGGCGCGGACGGCCAGCGTGGAGTCCAGGGAAACGAGGTAATCCATGCCGGGGGGCATGTCCGTATCGTTCAGCAGGGCCTTGATATTGTCCACCAGCTGGATGGCGTTCCCTCCGGGCGCTTCGTAAATGCCGATGGAGGCGGCGGGCATGCCGTTTACGGAAGAGCTGAGGCTGTAAGTCTCCGAACCCAGCTCCACGCGGGCGACGTCGCCCACCCGCACGATGGAACTGCCCTGTCCGCGCACCACGATGTTTTCAAACTCCTTCACGCTGGTCAGGCGTCCGGGCGCCTTCACGGTGAAGGAAAGCTGCTGGTCCGGCGGAGCGGGCTGCGCGCCTATCTTGCCCGCCGGGTTCACGGCGTTCTGGGCCTGCACCGCCAGCATCACGTCACGGGCCGTGATGTTCAGGGCGGCCATCTTTTCCGGATTCAGCCAGATGCGCATGGCATAGCGGCCGGAGCCGAACACCTGCACGTCGCCCACGCCGGGCACGCGCTTGATGGCGTCCACCATGTTGATATACGCGTAATTGGCCAGCCAGAGGCCGTCGTAGGTTCCCTGGGGGGAATAAAGGCTGACGACCAGGGCGGGCAGCCCGCTAGTCTTGCGCAGGGAGACGCCCAGTTCGCTGACTTCCGGCGGAAGCTGGGAGGTGGCCTGCCCGTAGCGCAGGTAGGAAAGCACCTGGTCCATGTTCGCCTCCGTGCCGATCTCAAAGAGGATCATCATGCTCATCTGCCCGTTGTTGGTATTGACGGAAGTCATGTAGGACATGCCGTCCACGCCGGACATCTGCTGCTCAATGGGGGAGGCGATGGATTTGACCACCGTCTCGCAGTCCGCTCCGGGATAGGTGGCCGTCACCTGGATGGAAGGGGGGATGATGTCTGGATACTCGGAAATGGGCAGGCGCAGAATGGAGAAGGTCCCCAGCAGGACGATGATGATGGAGAGGCAGATGGAGAGGATGGGGCGCTTGATGAAGAAATCGGCCATGGCGGGAGGGGCTTATTGGTTGCTGGCGGGTACCGCTTTCAGGCGTGCGTCCGGGTTTCTGGAGGCCATTTCCGCCTGGAGAAGGCCGTCCACGACCACTTTGCTCTGCGGGGTGAGGGAACCCGGTTTCAGCGGAATGACCTGCTGCCGGTCGCCGAGCTGCGTTCCGGCCTGCACGGGGATGATGGAAGGGTGGTTGTTCTCATCCAGCGCAATGACGAAAAAGCGCCCCTGCGTGGAAAGAAGAGCCTTTGCCGGAACGGTCAGCGCGTTTTTGACGGTAGCCAGCCGGGCCGTAGCCATGATGAACATGCCGGGACGCAGCAGGTAATCGGCATTGGGGAGGTTGGCCTGCACGCGGATGGTGCCCGTCTGGGGGTTGAACGCCCGGTCAATGGCTACCACCGTAGCCTGTTCCGGGTATTTGGTACCGTCTTTCAGCGTGATATCCAGCTTGCTGCCCGACTGGACGCCTTCATTCCCGTTCTTGCCGGCCTGCTGGATCCATTCCTGCTGGGTGACGGCAAAGTTGACGCGGATGGGATTGACGGAGGATACGACGGCGAGGGGGCCGCTTTCCGGGCTGACCAGGTCGCCTATATTCGTCTTGGAAATGCCGGCGATTCCGTCAAAGGGGGCATACAGCACCGTATAGGAAAGATTCTTTTCAGCCAGGGCCAGGGCCGCCGTGGCCTGCTGCACCTGCGCTTCCGCGGCAATGGCGGAGAGGCGCGTATCCTCGTACTTCTGCTTGGAAATGGCGTTCTCCGCGGCCAGGGGCTTGTAAATCTCCGCGTCATAATTCAACTGCTGGAGCTGGGCCTGCGCCTGTTCCAGCGTGGCTTTGGCCCTGGAGACCTGGTCCTTGAAGGTGGAATCGTCAATGCGGAAAAGCACCTCCCCCTTCTTCACAATGGCGCCGTTGGCGTAATTCTGCGTTTGCAGGTAGCCCGTGATTTGGGGAACGATGGAGGCGTTGTCCACGCCGTCCAGATGGCCCACCCAGCTTCCCGTCACCGGGATGTCCATGGCAACAGGCTGTTCGTAAATAAGCGTGGGCGTTTCATGCGGCACCTGTTCCGTCTTTTTACACCCGGAAAAAAGGAGGGAGAACAAGAAGAGGAGAACGGCGGAACCGGAAATAGAGCCCGTCAGGCGTGTCAAGTCCATGCTGTGAATGACACGCCGGCGGCCTCCTTTGTTGAAAGAAGGCTTTCCGGGCGGCAGCGCCGTCCGTGTCATGCAGGTGGATTTTCACCCGGATGACGCGGCGGGACGTCTTACGGGCGGGCGGAGGATTTGTCCGGCGTGAAGGCGCGCACCAGCTCTCCGATCCACAGGACGAGGGAGGTGCCGGCAAAGATGATGCCCCAGTCCGTCCAGCTCAGGGGCACCACGTTGAACATCTTGCCGCCAAAGGTGACGATGAGGTATTGCCCGGCCAGGATGAGCAGAGCCACCACTCCGAAGCCCCCGATGCTGGCGCCCATGCGGGCAAAGGCGCTCTGGTGCGTGTTGAAAGCCTTGGCGTTGAACATGTTCCAGAACTGGAGAAGGACGAAGATGGTGAAAAACAGGGACAGTTCATAGCCGGTCAGTTCATGCTCCGGTGAGGAGAAGTCCAGGTAGCTGCCGAAGTAGCCGCTGAGGCTGAACTGCGTGAGGCTGGTGACGTCCGCATGCTTGAAGTATTGCAGCAGGCCGAACAGGAAGGCCACGAACAGGATGCCCACGCCCAGAATGTTCCTGCCCATGGGGCGGGTGATGATGTGGTCCGTCGTCTTGCGCGGCGGATCCTGCATCACGCGTTCGTCCGGCGGCAGGGAGGCCAGGGCCAGCGCGGCGAAGGTATCCATGATGAGGTTGACCCAGAGCATCTGCGTGACCGTGAGGGGGGATTCCGTGCCTAGGAACGCGCCGATGAGCACAATGAGGCAGGCCGCCACGTTGATGGTCATCTGGAAGACGATGAAGCGCTGGATATTCCGGTACAGGGAGCGTCCCCACATGACGGCGCGGGAAATGCTCATGAAGGAATTGTCCAGGATGGTGATGGCGCTGGCCTCCTTGGCTACGGTAGTGCCGTCCCCCATGGAGAGGCCCACCTGCGCGGCGTTCAGGGCGGGGGCGTCGTTGGTGCCGTCCCCGGTGACGGCCACCACCTGGTCCTTCTTCTGGAGCAGCTTCACCAAGCGTTCCTTGTCCATGGGCCTGGCGCGGCACATGATTTTCAGGTCCATCACGCGGTCCAGCAGTTCCGCATCCGGCGTCTGTTCAAACTCCACGCCCGTCATCAGGCGGTCCGGCGTGTCCGCCTCCGTCCACAGGCCGATCTGGCGGCCGATTTCCCGTGCGGTTCCGGGGGTGTCTCCCGTGACGATCTTGATATTGATGCCCGCGTCCATGCAGTCCTTCACAGCCTGGGGCACGTCGTCCCGGACGGGGTCGGAAATGGCGGCGATGCCCAGGTAAACCAGGTCTTTGCGGATGACGCGGCCGTCCTCAAACACCGGGGCGTCATCATCCAGGATTCGGTACGCGAAGCCCAGCGTGCGCATGGCCTGGTTCTGGTAGGCCAGGAGCTGTTCCTCAATGGCGGGGCGCATGTCCGCGGCAGGAACCTGGCCTTCCGGAGTCAGGACGGTGGAGCAGAGGCCCAGCACGATTTCCGGCGCGCCCTTCACGTAAAGGACTTTTTTGACCAGCAGGGGGGATTCCACCACGGTAGCCATGTACTTGCGTTCCGTGGAAAAAGTGAGCTGTTCCTGCACGCGGGCGTTTTCCCGCAGGTCCAGGTAATTCACGCCCAGCCCGTGCAGCCACAGGAGGAGCGCCCCTTCCGTGGGATTGCCCAGGGCCTTGATGTGTTCCGGGTCCGCATAGTCCAGGAAGGCGGTGGAGTTGACGGCGATGCCTTCCCGGATCAGGTTGTCCAGCTCGCCGTCCGCCGGGGCGGCGTTCCCCAGGCCGTAAAAGTCCGCCTTGTATACGTTCATCTGGTTGCGCGTCAGGGTGCCCGTCTTGTCCGTGCAGATGACGGTGGCGGCCCCCATGGTTTCGCAGGCGTGCATCTTGCGCACCAGGTTGTTGTTGGCGAGCATGCTCTTCATGCTCAGGGCCAGGCTCAGGGTGACGCTCATGGGCAGCCCTTCCGGCACCGTAACCACGATGACGGTCACGGCGATCATGACGGTGTTCAGAATGTAGGTTCCCGCGCTCAGCCATTCCACGGGGCCGGGCAGGTGGGAGAAATACAGGGTAAGCCGCCCGATGATGATAAGGGCGGCAATGGCGTAGCTGGCCCAGGTGATGAGGTCGCCCAGCCTGGAAAGCTGGCGGTTGAGGGGCGTCTGCACCTTGTTGTCGATCTGGGAGCCTTCATAGACCTTGCCGTATTCCGTCCTGTCCCCTACGGACGTCACTTCCATGATGCCGTGGCCGTCCGCCACGGTGGTTCCTTTCAGAACGTGGTTGGAGGGGTAGGTGGCGTCCTTCTTGAATTCCGCCTCATTCGTGGTTTTGCCGATGAGGGGTTCCCCCGTCAGCGTGGATTCGTTGACCTGGAGGGAAACGGCTTCCAGCAGGACGCCGTCCGCCGGAACCTCCTCCCCAGTGTTCAGGATGACGATGTCTCCCACCACCACGTCCCGGCGGGGAAGTTCGCAGATATTGCCGCCGCGGATCACCTGGACCATGGTCTCGTCGTTGACCTGGTTCAGGATTTCAAACTTCTTGTTGGCGCTTACCTCGAAGGCGAAGCCCACGCAGGTGGCCAGCAGGATGGCTACCAGGATGCCCACGGGCTCCAGGAAGACGCTGGCCGGTTCCGCTCCGGTGAAGAACTGGTAGCAGGCCACGCCTACGGACAGGAGCAGGGCCACCAGCAGAATCTTGATGATGGGGTCTGAAAATTTCTCCAGGAACTGCTTCCACAGGGGTTCCTTTACCGGGGGCGTCAGGATATTGACCCCGTATTTGGTCCGGTTTTCCAGAACCTGCTGTTCCGAAAGTCCCTGGTGATGTGCTGCACTCTTCATGGTTGAGATGTTTCTTTACCTGATTGGAGTCCGTGAGAAAAGTGCGGAGGAGGATTTTCAGGGATGATGACGGGAGTTTTTGGGAAAGGAGCGGCGCGGCTTGCCTCCCGTGCCGTAAAAGGCGGCATTGTTGCCTTGACTTTGACGGAGTTCCGGCGATTCTGAAGCACCTATGTGGAATGATCTTTCTCATGGCCTTTCCGTACTGGCGGACGCCCTTGCCTTCCTCTCCCGCTCCTGGGGGTTCTGGATCTGCGTGGGCAGCGTGGCGGGACTGGCCGCCGTGTATGCGTGGTGGAGAAAGCGGCTGGCCCTGTGGGCGTTTGCCCTGGCGTTCCTTTCCCTGCTGGCCGTGGTGGGCCTGGCGTGCCGCCAGGTGATGCATCAAAAGACTTTCCTGTGGATCCAGGAGCCGGAGCTCCAGGCCCTGTCCGGAAAGTACGAGGTGGAATCCTCCCCCAGGGAGCGGTGGTTTTTCCGGCCGCCGGAGCTGAAGCGCTTTTTCCAGGTCAGCTCCTCCACGCTTCTCCTGAATGAAGACGGAACGTGCGAGATTTCCTCCTTCCCGCGCCCGGAGGCGTGGGGCAGGTGGATTTCCCGCCCGGAAGACCGGGATGACCTTTCCGTGCTGGAGGAGGACCTCGTTTCCTCCTGCCGCGGAACCTGGTCCCTGGTGAAGAAAGGGGGATATTACGGCGTCTCCATCGTTTATTCCCCCGGCAGCAGTTTGACGCTGTACCTGGGCGGGGAGAATGCGGAATGCCTGGTGATGCCGGTCAACCCCTCCGACCCGCTGGAAGCGGTGACGTTTGAGAAAACGTTCTGACCCGGGCGCAGGGACGGGTGGAAAAAATGGAGGGAGGCTGCTTTTCCAGCCTCCCCCCCAATGTAGCTTTTCAAGTGCCGCTTCTGCTTGAGCGGGAGCGTGGCTCCGGGACTCCGGAAGCTTTTATTTGACCTTTCCTCCTTCGTACACCAGCACTTCAAAGGGCTTCAGCGTGAAGGTGAGCTCCTTGTCAATGTTTACGGTCTTGCCGGAGAAGCCGTCCAGCTCCCGCTGGTCGTCATAGGAATCCTTGAAGGTGATGGCCCCCTTGACGTCCGCGGGAATGTCCAGGATGCCGCGCAGGGTGCCGGTCAGGCTCTTTTCCTGGTCGGAGGAATTGCGGAGGGCCAGGGTGGCCTTGTTTTTATTCCATGCGGCCCAGCCGTACACGGCCCCTTCATTGGCCTCCTTGTTCCACGGGTTGCCGCCCACCCAGTGCACGTCGTCCAGAACGTCCGCGTTGCGGCGTATCCATTTAATGCCCTTGGCCAGCTCGTCCCACAGCATGCCGTCCTTGGCGTTCATCAGGTCCCTGTCCACGTAAAGCTCCTGCAGGGAGGTGCCGCAGGCCGTGGCGCAGCGGAGTTCCTTCTTCACGTTTTCAGGGTCGCGGGGCATGCACGCGGGCGGCCCGAACTTGGTGACCATCAGGCCGTGGGTCATCATGGAATTGATGGGCATCAGCGGGGAACCCTGCACAAAGACCTCATGCACCAGGCGGTCGCGGTAGGTAATCCACTTGTCGCGGTTGTCGCCCACGCCAATCGTTCCGAAGTCGTTTTCCTGCCTCCATACGGAATCCGCATAACGGAACCAGAACGGGGAGGCCCAGGTGCCCACGGTGCAATTGATGTAAAGGTCCCCCTTCTTCTTGCGCAGGGCGTTCAGCACGCGGATGATGCCTTCCGCATCCTCCTCGTTGCCGGGGCCCTTGGCGTGGAAATGGGTGCTGATGCCGTCGAATTTGAAGTACTTCATGTTGTAGTCCTTCACCATCTGGGAGCAGCGGCCCACAAAGGCGTCAAAGTATTCCTTGTTGGAAAGCTGGAAGTTGCCGATCTTGTTGTCCGGGTGCTTCACATTCCAGTGGGCCAGGCGCTTGCCCTTGGAGGCACCGTAGCCGCCCACCGGGCCCAGCCAGGTGCCGATGCCGGCCTTTTGTTTACCCGCGGCGGCGTCAATGCGCCTGAAGCCCTGCGGGAACATCTTGTGGAAATCCCACAGGCTGTTGAACTCGTCCCAGCCGTCGTCCCAGACGAAGGCGTCAATGGACATGCCGCGCTTCTGGAAAAACTGTTCCTGCCAATCCTTCAGGACGGCCAGGCACTGTTCTTCCGTCATGCGCTTGGCGGGGTCTGAATCATTGTTCCGGTTGATGTTCAGTTCATACCAGGAATTGTAATGGATGAAGGGGCGGTAGGGCATCACGCGCTCCCGCTCCATATAGGCCAGGAAGGAACGGCGTTGCTGGCCGGGGGCGAAGATGCCGAGGACGGAGGACACCTCCCACACCTCCCTGGGCTGCATGGTGGTTTTGCGGCTCCAGACGCCCTGGGCGAGCTGGGAATCGTCCGCCTGGGCGTCTTCCTTTTCCTCCAGCGTGCGCACGGGCAGGGAGAAAGTGATTTCCCCCTTGCTGGCAATCGGTTCGCTCCTGGTCTGGACCCAGTAGCGCAGCAGGTAATTCCCCTTGGCGGGAACTTTTACGGTGTAGGAATTGTTGGCATTGGCGTCTCCGGTACTCCCGGCGTGGAAGTCGGAGTCAAGGACGGCCCCCTTGGCGGAAAGGAGCTGCACGCCGGCGGTGTTCAGCTTGTTGTTTCCCTTGTCGCCTCCCTTGTACTGGAAAGTAATGGTGCAGGAGCCCTTGCCGTCAATGGTGACGGGGCCTTCCGCGCAGGCTACCTGTTCCCCGTACTGCTTTTTCAGCTCCTGCGGAATGTTGAAATTGCCCGTCCATGAAGCCGTGGACCATTTGTCCGCGTTCCAGGCTGTGGACTCCCCGCCTGCCGCGTTTCCGGAGCCTCCCACGGTGTTGATGCCCATGGGCGTTTCCAGGGCGGTGAACGCCAGGTCGTTCACGATGAGCGCGCCCCTGGCATTGCCGGAAACGGAGGGGGAACCCGCCTTCCCTTCCACCAGGTCATACTGCATGGCCACGATGCTTTTCATCTGAATGGGCTTTGTGCTCACCAGGCGGAGTTCCTGCCGCAGGTAGTGGGAATTGTCCCTGAGTACGGCGCGCCAGGAAATGTGCAGGGAGCCGTTCAGCGCCTGGAAGGAGGCCGTGACGGCTTTTCCGGGGAAGCGGTCCGCCAGTTTGAACGCCTTGGGATTGGGCTGGAGGGTGACGAGTTTGACGTCCCCCGCCTTCAGGCCGGAGGACTTGATGCTCTGGCCGTCCTGAAGGTTGATGATGAACAATTCGTCCCCGGCCTTGGCTACAGGGCCCAGTTTGGACGTCATTCCTCCGAAGGAAAGCTTCCCGCCCCGGTTGATGAATTTGGCCGTCAGGATGTTGTTGGAAAGGGTATAGCCGGAGGGCGCCTGCTCCGCATTGGCCGCGCCGGGGGTGGGGCCCGGGAAGACGACTGCTGCGGGAACGGTGGCAACGCTTCCCAGAACGGTGGCCATCAGGAGAGCTTTAGTGAGGAATTTCATGGTTTGGTATCAAGGAAAATGGAACTACCTTGCCAAGATAGACTCCAACGCGGTTTCTTCAAGGAAAAAGCCTCCCGGCAGGAGAGGCGGCTGTTTGAAAATCCGTCATGGTTTTCCGCGCGGAAGGAACTTCCGGTATCTATGACACACAAGCACTGATTTTTTTCAACCGGTCTTGGTCTAATCTGCATGTATACGGTAGCTGATCAGCTTGTTGAAATCTTGGAAAAAGCGGGAGTAAAGCGCATTTACGGCATTGTGGGAGACAGTTTGAACCCCATTACGGACGCCCTCCGCAGAAAAAAAACCATCGAATGGATCCACATGAGGCATGAGGAGGTGGGCGCCTTTGCCGCCAGTGCGGAAGCCCAGCTGACCGGTAACCTGGCCGTGTGCTGCGGCAGCAGCGGCCCCGGCAATCTTCACTTGATCAATGGCCTTTATGATGCCCACCGGAGCAGGGCCCGCGTGCTGGCGATCGCCTCCCACATCCCCCAGAGCCAGGTGGGGGTGGACTATTTCCAGGTGACCCATCCGGAACAACTGTTCAAGGAATGCAGCTCTTATGCGGAACTGGCTTCCACGGCGGAGCAGGCTCCCCGCGTGCTGATGTCCGCCATCCAGCATGCCTATTCCCTGCATGACGTGGGCGTCATCGTGCTGCCGGGCGACGTGGCGGACGCGCCGGCGGAGGCCAAAGACCTGGTGCATCCACCCGCCTTCGCCCGGGAAACAGTGGTTCCGGACCATGAATCCGTGGCGCGGCTGGCGCAGATGCTCGCTTCACACGACCGCATTACTTTCTTCTGCGGGGGCGGCTGCGCCGGAGCGGAACGCAAGGTGGTGCAGCTCGCCGCCCGCGTGAAGGCCCCGATTGCCTATACCTGGCGCGGCAAGGACTATTTTGAGCATGACAACCCCGTGGGCGTAGGCATGACCGGACTGCTGGGCTGGGGTGACGCGTACAAGGCCATGCATGAGAGCGACCTGATCGTGATGTGGGGGACGGATTTCCCCTATTTCAACTTCCTTCCTACCAAGCCCGCCATCGTCCAGATCGACCGTCGCGGGGAAGTGCTGGGCCGCCGCTGCCGCCTGGACCTGGGAATCTGCGGGGACGTGGGCGCCACGGTGGACGCCCTGCTGGGAATGGTGGAGGAGAAAAAGGATTCCGACCACCTGGACGCCTCCCTGAAGCGTCACGCCAAGGATGTGAAGGACATGAATGCCTACATGGACGGGAACGACAAGGAATCGCCCATCCGCCCCGAACAGGTGACCACCGCCGTGAACAAGTACGCGGCTCCGGACGCCGTGTTTACCGTGGACACGGGCACCCCCTGCATCTGGAGCGCGCGTTTCCTGTGCTCCACGCTGGGCAGAAAAACGCTGGCTTCCTTCAATCACGGCTCCATGGCGAATGCCATGCCGATGGCGATCGGGGCCCAGAAGGCGTACCCGAACCGCCAGGTAGTCGCCCTGTGCGGAGACGGCGGCCTGTCCATGCTGCTGGGGGACCTCATTACCATAGCGCAGTACAAGCTGCCGGTGAAGCTGATGGTGTACAATAACGACTGCCTGGACTTCATCCAGTTGGAAATGCAGGCCGCGGGCCTGATTCCGTGGGGCATCAACCTGGACAACCCCTCCTTTGCCGCCGTGGCGGACGCCGTGGGCATCAAGGGCTTTGTGCTGGACAAGTCAAGCCAGGTGGACGAAATGGTGCAGGCCTTCCTGAAATATCCGGGAGCGGCTCTGCTGGATGCCCGTGTGGACCGGGATGCCATCGCGCTGCCCCCCTACATCAGCCTGGGGCAGGCCGCGGACTTCTCCCTGGCGATGGTCAAGCAGACGCTGACCGGGGAAGTGAAGCAGGTGTGGAACACCCTGGCCGGGAACCGAAAGCTGTTCAAGCCCTGAGGGCTTGAACAAAAATACTAAATAGGAAAGACCAAATACTAAAGCTCGTGCCGGAAAATATTTGGTCTTTCATCTTTAGTATTTGGTCACTGTTCTGAAAGAGCCTTTTTCAGCGCTTCCGTCACGATCTTCGGGTTGGCTTTGCCTTTGGCGGCTTTCATCACCTGGCCGGTGAGCCAGTTCAGGAGCTTGTCGTTGCCGCCCCGGATTTCCGCCACCTTGTCCGGATTGGCGGAAATGACCTCCTGCACGATGCCGTCCAGGAAGGAGGAATCCGCCTTTTCAAAGCCCAGCAGCTTGGCGGCCTGCGCCGCGGTGAGGGACGGTTCCTCCCACATCCTGGTGAAAACGTCCTTGGCCTGGTTGTTGGAAACGGTGCCGTCGTCAATAATGGCGATCAGGTCCCGGATGGCGCCGGGCTTCACCGGGCATTCGGACGGGCGCATGCCTTTTTCATTCAGCACGGCGGAAATGTTGTTGATGACCCAGTTGGCGATCTTCTTGCCGCTGGCGGTTCCCTGCGCCGCCTCTTCAAAGAAGCGGGCCAGTTCCAGGTCTCCCACCAGCACGTTGGCGTCATATTCGCTCAGGCCGTACTCCTCCATGAACCTTTTCTGGCGTTCCTGGGGCAGTTCCGGAATCTGGCTGCGCACCCTCTCCACCAGCGGGGCGGTGTGTATGGGCACCAGGTCCGGGCAGGGGAAATAGCGGTAATCGTGCGCGTCTTCCTTGGTGCGCATGATGGAGCTTTCCCCGCGTTCGTCGTCCCAGCGGCGGGTGGACTGGATCTGTGCGATGCCCATGTCCAGTTCTTCCGCCTGTCGCTGGATTTCATAATGAAGGGCGCGGCGTACGGCGGACATGGAATTGAGATTCTTCATCTCCACCTTTGCCCCCAGTTCCTTCTGGCCGTGGGGACGCAGGGAAATGTTCACGTCGCAGCGCATCTGGCCCTTCTCCATGTCCGCGTCGGAAATGTCCCCGTAATTCAGAATCTGCTGGAGGGACTTGAGGTAGGCGTAGGCTTCCTCCGGGGTATCGATGTCCGGGTCGGAGACGATCTCCATCAGGGCGGACCCCGCGCGGTTGTAGTCAATCAGGGAATAATTGGCGTGGTGGGTGATCTTCGCCGCGTCTTCCTCCAAATGGATGCGGGTCAGCTTCACGGTGCGGAAGGGGGGCACGCCGGCCTTGATCACGTCGTTCGGGTAGGACCAGGGATACAGGGGCACCTCCCCGCCCAGGCACAGCGGCAGGTCCAGCTGGGAAGTCTGGTAATTCTTCGCCATGTCCGGGTAGAAGTAATTCTTGCGGTCCCACTGGGAAACCTCCGGGCTGGAGCATCCCAGCATCAGCCCGGTCAGCAGGGTGCGTTCAATGGCGAACTCATTCAGGACGGGCAGGGCGCCCGGCAGCCCCAGGCAGGTGGGGCACACGCGCGTATTGGGTTCAAAGCCAAAGCCGGTCTCGCAGGAGCAGAACATTTTGCTCTTCGTCTTGATCTGGCAGTGGACTTCCAGGCCAATGGTCACGATGTAATCTGAAATTGCCATAAATTCGGAACGCTTGAATATCGCGCAAACTGTACGGAACCCTCTTCTCCCTGTCCAGTAAAAAGGCCTGAGGCGGGAGAGTGGAGAGTGGAGAGTGGAGAGTGGAGAGTGGAGAGTGGAGAGTGGAGAGTGGAGAGTGGAGAGTGGAGAGTGGAGAGTGGAGAGTGGAGAGTGGAGAGTGGAGAGTGGAGAGTGGAGAGTGGAGTTTTAGATTAAGAATTATTTTTTGATTTGGAGGGAGACGGTTTTTGTGGTGGAGGTGAGGAGGCGTTTGAGTTCTTCTCCATCCCGGTAAATGCTGGCGTGCATTTCTTCCATCAGGAAAGAGGTGTCTTTAAGCAAATCCAGCCAATAGAGGGTTTCCGAGCATTCCTTCAAGGCAATGTAAATTTTGGAAAGGAAATCCTTTTTGCTGATGGCGCATTCCGCTTCCGCCAGGTTGGCTCCAATGCCGGTACCGCTTCTCAGCAGTTGTTTTGAAAGCACGAACTCCTTTCTCTCATTACACAAAAACTGGTACAAACGAACGATCCGAACAGCAAATTTCCTGCTTTTTACTCTAGTAATTCCCTCCATCACTAAACTCTCCACTCTGAACTCTCAACCCTTCATAAAATGCCCAACTCTTTAAGCTGCTGGAGGGGGCGTTCCGGCCAGAGCTTGTTGGCGATGGGGCTGGCGGGGCTGGGGTGGAGCAGGGTGCCGATGGTGAAGCTTTTGCCGGGGAGCCGTTCGGCGGCGTCCCGCAGCTTCTGCGTGGCGTAGGCTCCCACCCCTACCAGCGTATGCGGGTTCAGGATGGTGATTAGGGAAACCAGGTGCTCCATGCATACTGCATCCACGGCGGCGCGCTGTTCCGCCGGTAATTTGTCCGGCGTGATGTTGGCTCCCGTTGCCCCCATCCAGATCAGCGGGCAGTAGTTGGCCACGTAATTGTGACGGAAGAAGTTTTTCGCGGTGCCGAAGGCTTCCGCAAAGAGCCCCCACAGGCGGCGCCCGCTGACTTCCGACCGAGGGCAGCCGAAGCCCTCCACGGGACGCTTGGGATGGGTGTGCTCCGGCCTGCCGACTTCTCCGCGGATGTGCAGCCAGTTGACGACCGCATCCACTTCCCCGAAGGGTACGCCCGTCTGGGCCATGCCGAAGGGGCCGGGATTCATGCCCAGGAAGAAGTGGCTCTTTTCCCCGTTCCCGTAGGCGCGCACGTACTGCTCATGCGGCGCCCAGGCGTAGGTGAGCGGGTTGTAGGTAAAGTGGACCGGGTCTCCGAACTGGAGCCGCTCCGTACCGTCCCGGAGGGCGGCCGTGGCCTTCAGAATGGCTGCTGCGGTGTCGTTCATGCCGCTGCATCATGAAGCGTTGCCGTTTATTGCGCCAGCAAAAACTCCGCGCTTGCATTATTTGCCCGGCCCGGTAACATTTCCCCCCGGACAAGTTAACCTTATTACTTATGAGTGGAATAGCCATTATGACATCAGGCGGTGACGCCGCCGGAATGAATCCGGCGATCAGGGCGGCTGTGGATCATGCCCGCCAGCTTGGAATGAACCCGTACGTTGTCTATGACGGCTTGGAAGGACTGATCGATGGAAAAATCAAGGAAGCCACCAGGGAACTGACCAGCGACATGATTTACAGGGGCGGCACTCTCCTCCGCTCCTCCCGGTCCAAGCGCTTTTTCGATTATGAATTCCGCAAGCAGGCCTACGAACACCTGAAGGACCGCAACATCGACAAGCTCGTTATCATGGGCGGCGACGGTTCCTTCCGCGCGCTGAACGACTTTTTCAACGATTTTGAAGTACCCTTCGCCGGCATTCCGGCCACGATTGACAACGACATCGCCGGCACGGATTACTGCCTGGGCGTGGACACTGCCCAGAACGTGATTCTGGACTGCATCGACTCCGTCCGCGACACGGCCCGCTCCCACCACCGCGCCTTCGTGATTGAGACGATGGGCCGGGACTGCGGCTACCTGGCGATGACCACCGCCCTTTGCAGCGCGGCGGACATCTGCATCGTCCCTGAAATCCCTTACGACCTGGAATCCATTTACAAGCGCCTCCAGCCCGTCATCAATGAGGAAGGAAGCTGCATCATCGCCGTGGTGGCGGAAGGCACCCGCGTGGCGCAGTACCTGACCCGCTGGCTGACGGAACGCGCCGGCATGGACACCCGCCTGACCGTGCTGGGCCATGTGCAGCGCGGCGGCTCGCCCACCGCCCGCGACCGCCTGATGGGCACCCGCTTTGCCACCCGCGCCGTGGAAGCCCTGAACAACGGGGACATCAACCAGATCATGGTGTACCATGACGGCCAGTACGGCTATGCCTCCCTGGACGCCGTGGCCGGGCAGCAGTATTCCGTGAATCCGGACATCATCAACCTCTGCCGGGAACTGAGCTGCTAGCCGGTTCCGCGGTTCCTGCCCCCGCTTTTCCGCGCCCATGCCTCCATGTTCCCGGCGGCATGGGCGGATTTGTTTTGAAAAACCCTGCCGCTGCTGTATGATGGCGCCGCATCTTTCCCTGAAAACAGTGTTATGAAAGTTATCGTTACGGGCGGCGCCGGATTCATCGGCTCCAATCTGGTCAGGCTGCTGCTTGAGCGCGGCCATGAAGTCCTGAATATTGACGCCCTGACTTATGCCGGCAACGTCCGTTCCCTGGACGGCACGGCGGATTCTCCGGCGTACCGCTTCCTGCACGCCGACGTTCGGGACGCCGCCCTGATGCGGAACACCCTGCGGGAATACGGACCGGATTGGGTGATGCACCTGGCGGCGGAGTCCCACGTGGACCGTTCCATTGACGATCCGGGGGATTTCATGACCACCAATGTCATGGGCACCTTTTCCATGCTCCAGGCCGCCCTGGAATATTACCGTTCCTTGGAGGGGGAGAAGAAGGAGCGTTTCCGCTTCCACCATATTTCCACGGACGAAGTATACGGCTCCCTGGGGAAGGACGGCCTGTTTACGGAATCCACGCCGTACCGCCCCCATTCCCCCTATTCCGCCAGCAAGGCGTCCAGCGACCATCTGGTGCGCGCCTGGCATGATACGTACGGGCTGCCCGTGCTGATTACCAACTGTTCCAACAACTACGGCCCTTACCAGTTCCCGGAAAAACTGATCCCCGTGGTCGTCCTGAAGGCCCTGGGCGGCGAGCCCATTCCCGTGTACGGCAAGGGGGAAAACGTGCGGGACTGGCTGTACGTGGAGGACCACTGCGAAGCCCTGCTGACGGTCGTTTCCTCCGGAAAACCCGGCGAAACGTACAACATCGGCGGCAATAACGAGAAAACGAATCTGGAGCTGGTGGAGCTGCTGTGCTCCCATCTGGATGAATTGCGGCCCCGCGCGGACGGCCGGAGCTACCGGGAGCAGATCACCTTTGTGCAGGACAGGCCCGGCCACGACCTGCGCTATGCGATTGATGCGTCCAAAATACGGAGGGAGCTGGGCTGGTCTCCGCGCCAGGACCATTCCTCCGGGTTCAGGAAAACCATTCAGTGGTATCTGGACCATGAGGACTGGTGGCGGGGAATCCTGTCCGGGGAATACCGTCTGGAACGTCTGGGAACCAATGGCTAGGAAATTGATATGAAAGGTATTGTTCTGGCCGGGGGAAGCGGCACGCGCCTGCATCCCGTCACGCTTTCCGTCAGCAAGCAATTGCTGCCCGTTTACGACAAGCCGATGGTGTATTACCCCATTTCCGTGCTGATGCTGGCCGGGATACGGGAAATCCTCGTCATTTCCACTCCGCGGGACCTGCCTCTGTACCAGGATCTGCTGGGGGACGGAAGCAGGTTCGGCGTAACTTTTGAATACCGGGAACAGCCCAGGCCGGAGGGACTGGCTCAGGCCTTCATCATCGGGGAGGAATTCATCGGAAAAGATACCGTGTCCCTGGTGCTGGGGGACAATATTTTTTACGGTCGCGGCCTGACGGAGAAGTTGAGGCGCGCCGCTGAACTGACGAGCGGGGCGACCATTTTCGGTTACCAGGTGCACGATCCGCAGCGTTTCGGCGTGGTGGAGTTCAATGAAGAAGGAAAGGCCGTTTCCATTGAGGAAAAACCGCTCAAGCCCAAGTCGGACATCGCCGTGACGGGCCTTTATTTTTACGACAACCAGGTGGTGGAGATCGCCAAGAGGATTCCCAAATCCGCCCGGGGGGAGCTGGAAATCACCTCCGTGAACCAGGAGTACCTGAAACAGGGCCTTCTGCGCGTGGAAAAGCTGGCGCGCGGCTATACGTGGCTGGACACGGGCACGCACGACACCCTTCTGGAGGCTTCCATGTTTGTCCGCACCCTGGAACACCACCAGGGCTTCAAGGTGGCGTGCCTGGAGGAGATTGCCTTCAACAACGGCTGGATTTCCGCAGAAACGCTGCGTATTCAGGCCGGAGCCATGAAAAATAACGGCTACGGCTGTTATTTGGACGAATTGGTGAAGTAACGTTCCGAGCGGCGCTCCTGTTTCCCCTGCCTGGGAAAATGGCCCGGGTTGCGTTGGCTCCCTGCCGTAGCCCGGGATTCCCGGAGGGCGTGGGTGCCTCCCTTGCAGTGCCTGCCCGTAGGGACGGCCGTGTTCCCGGACGGATAAATGATGCCGCCGGTTTTTTATTCAAAGCCGTAAAAGGCTTCGGCGCTCCGGGAGCCGCACCCGGGCTGTAAGAAGGGCCGCGGCGCGGAGCGCGCGCATTCATTTCGCAGGATGAGGCAGGAACTCTTTCGGAAAGCCTGTAGGAATGGAGAGAGGGGCCTACGGGCGGCTGTCCGGCATGGAAGGATTCATCAATTCCGGCATGGAGGCTATGGACATGGCGTTTTTAAAAAGGCGCCGCACCAGAATAACGGAAAGGGCCGCTAGCAGGATTTCGAGGCCGCAGGACAGGATAATGGCCAGCCACGCAGCTGGCGTTGCCAGGGAGGGAGCCACGGAGGACAGGCACTGCCGCAACAGGGTGGAGAGGAAGAACAGGACGCTTTGCAGTCCGCAGCCTGCCGCCGCAATGCCCCAGGCCAGGAATGTCCTTCTGCCTGCGGATCCGTATCCCGCCGTATAAGGGAAGGAAAAGAAAGAAATGATGGCCGCCAGAAGGAGGAAGGACTCCCAAACCTTGTCCATTTCCGCGTATTGCAATAAGACGGGCATCCCCGCAAACGGAATGAGGAGGGAGTACAGGGCGGGCAGGAAGGCCAGCGCGCTTAGAATTCTTGTGATCCTGCTCCCCTGGGAAGCCAGCAGGACCCTGCTTCCCCAGGATAGGAGGAAAGACAGGGCCAGGATGGAGATTAGTTCCGACCATGTTCCCAAAAGCAGGAAGGGCGCGGCTGTCCGTGGGCAGTGGAGGAAAAGGGGCATGAAAAGATGAATGAGGACGGTCGCCGTGACGCCTGCTCCGAAGAGGAAGGTGCAGGCTCTGATAAATGCCTTGGCTGCGGGGTAAATCATCCAGTTCATGGGAGAGGAGCGGGAAGTGGAGAAGGACGGGAAAAAGGAAAAGGACCGCTCCCTGCGCGGGAGCGGTCCTGTAGGGTTAACGTGAAGTCATGGACGCCAATGCAATGACGGCAGACATGGGTTACTTGTACTGGGCCCAGTCGACATTCTTCATGTCTCCGCTCCTGGCCAGCTCGGCATGCATGCCCAGGGCGGCCCGGATGGACTGCGGAGTCTGGGCCTTGCCGCCGGACAGTTTCAGGTAATCCCAGAGGATATTCTTGTAATCCGGATGGACGCAGTTCTCGATAATGGTCTGGGCCCGTTCTTTCGGGCTCTTGCCGCGAAGATCGGCGACGCCCTGTTCGGTAATGATGATATTGACGTCATGTTCCGTATGGTCGTGGTGGGAGACCATGGGGACGATGGCGCTGATCTTGCCGTCCTTGGCGACGGACGGGCAGGTGAAGATGGAAATATAGGCGTTGCGCGTGAAGTCGCCGGAACCGCCGATGCCGTTCATCATCTTCGTGCCGCCGATGTGCGTGGAGTTGACGTTCCCGTAAAGGTCGGCTTCAATGGCGGTGTTGATGGAGATGACGCCGAGGCGGCGGATCACTTCCGGGCTGTTGGATATTTCCGAGGGACGGAGCACCAGCTTGTCGCGGAAGAAGTCCATATCCCTGTAAATGCCTTCCAGGCAGTCGTTCGTAACGGTCAGGGAACAGGCGCTCCCGAATTTCACGCGGCCTTCCCGGATCAGACCGATCACGGAGTTCTGAATGACTTCCGTGTACATTTCAAAGGCGGGAATGGTCTTGTCGCGGCCCAGGGCGCCCAGCACGGCGTTTGCAATGTTGCCCACGCCGGATTGAAGCGGCAGGAAGGTGGAGGGGATAATGCCCCGCTTCATGTCGGCGGCCAGGAAGTCCGCCACGTTCTGCCCGATTTTATCGGTCAGGGGGTCAGCCGCGGCAAAGGAACGGGCTTCGTCCGGCCAGTTGGTTTCCACGATGCCCACGATCTTCTTCGGGTCAACCTGGATGTATGGTTTCCCGATACGGTCGCTGGGTTTGTAAATGGGGATTTCACGGCGGTTGGGAGGATCCATGGGTTCGTAAACGTCATGCAGTCCCATGGCATTTTTGCTGTGGGCGGCGTTCAATTCCACGATGATCTTGTCGGCAAGGCGGCAAATGGTGGGAGCGATCCCTCCGGCGGCCGTCAGATAAATTTTACCGTCGGCCGTGACCTCGCAGGCTTCGATGATGGCCATGTCTACTTTGCCCATGAACCCGTAACGGATTTCCTGGGCCATCTGGGACAGGTGGATGTCGTTGTAGGCGATTTCCCCATTGTTCACCGCCTTGCGGAAGTCAACGTTGGTGGTGTAGGGGGCGCGGTAGCGAATAGCCTTGGCGCGGGAAAGAACCCCGTCGCAGGAATCGCCCGTGGAAGCACCGGTGAAGACGCTCACCTGGAAGGGGTTCCCCTTAGCGTGTTCCGCTTCTGCAATTTTTGCCAATTCAGCCGTCACAGCCTTGGCCGTCCCTGCGGGAGTAAACCCGCTCAGGCCAATGTGGTGGCCGTGTTTAATCAGGCTTGCTGCTTCTTCTGGTGTTAGTTCCTTGTAACTCATGTCAGTGATTTTTGTTGGATGAAAGAGAAAGAAACTCCGTGTCAACGGAGCGGTCAGGCTTGTTCTTCAACAAGCCTGTTGATCAGATGTGCCGGAACGGTCCGGAGGGAACCGGTCGGAAGGGATACCACAGGATTGCCCTGATCGTCAATCCCCGTAAAGATTCCCCGGATGGTTTCGTCATCCGTAAGGATGGAAACCGGCCTTTCCCCGGCCCATGCTTGCGCCAGCCCCTCCTGAAGGGTGGGGATGCCGCCGTGGGCAAAGGTAGAAAAAACCTGGTCCAAATGCCTGCCGAGGGAAGCCATGACGTCATGCAGTGAGGGGCAGTCCTGAACAAGATCCGCGAGCCTTGCGGGAGGGTCCTTGATTTCTCCGGCTATAGAGGCCACGTCATTGAAAATGTTGATGCCCATGCCGATGACGGCCATGTGCGCGGAGGGGCGCTCCACAAGAATGCCCGCCAGTTTGGATTTTCCTATGAGGACGTCGTTGGGCCAGCGCAGGCGCGCGTTGGCAATGCCCATGCTGCGGAGCATGTTGAGCAGGGCCAGCCCTGCAACCAGGGGCAGATGGCCCCAGTGTACGCCGGCCGCAGTATCCAGGGGAACGGTGAAGGAGGACCACAGGCCGCCTTCCTCCCCTACCCATTTGCGGTTGAACCTGCCGCGGCCGCTTTTCTGCACGCGGCAGACGGCAATGTGGCGGGGGGGCAGGGAACGGGCCAGGTCATTGGTGGAAGAAGCCTCGGCCCATTCATGATAGGTCCAGTCGCCGCATGGTCCTTCCTCCTCTGGAGGAGTGGGGGATGGGGCGGTGGAATTCATGGGATGGGCCGAGGCCTGGAATAATTTCAAATCAGGTTATCTCGCCAGAGTGGCGATGTAGTAGCCTGCGATGACTGCGGTGCCGATCACGCCCGCAACGTTCGGTCCCATGGCGTGCATGAGAAGGTAGTTGGAGGGATCGTACTTCTGGCCCACATTGTGGGAGACGCGGGCCGCCATCGGAACGGCGGAGACGCCTGCGGAACCGATCAGGGGGTTGACCGGATTCTTGCGCCAGATGAGGTTCATGAGCTTGGCGGCAATCACGCCGCCCGCGGTGGCTACGCCGAAGGCGACAATGCCCAGCAGAATGATCAGCAGCGTTTCCTTCTGCAGGAAGCGGTCACCTTGCATCGTCAGGCCCACGGAGGTCCCCAGGAAGATGGTGACGATGTTGATGATTTCATTCTGGGAGGCCTGCACCAGGCGTTCCGTCACCTTGCACTCGCGCAGGAAGTTGCCCAGCATCAGCATGCCGATCAGCGGAGAGGCGTCCGGAATCAGCAGGATGGTGACAATGGTGACCAGCACGGCGAAGAACAGTTTTTCACTCTTGCTGACCGTTCGCAGGGATTTCATGCGGATGACCCGCTCCTTCTTCGTGGTCAGCAGCGCCATGATGGGCGGCTGTATCAGCGGAACCAGGGCCATGTACGTATACGCGGCCACGGCCACGGCGCCCAGCAGGTGTGGGGCCAGCTTCATCGTCAGGAAGATGGAGGTGGGGCCGTCAGCGCCGCCGATGATGCCGATGGAGGCGGATTCATTGGGCGTGAAGCCCATGAACAGGGCCATGAAGAACGTGGCGGCCACGCCCACCTGGGCCGCTGCACCCAGAAGAAGGGTGCGCGGTGCGGCGAGCAGCGGGCCGAAGTCCGTCAGGGCTCCCACGCCCAGGAAGATGATGGGCGGGAAGATTTCAGCCTTGATGCCCAGCCCGATCCAGTCGTACAGACCCCCATGGATGGAGGTGACCAGTAATTCCTGGGTGTGCTGGCCCACGGCCACGTACTTGCCTGCGGCGGAGACCACCAGGGGTTCCAGCTTCTGCGTTTCCAGATTCACCGGAACCTGGTTACCTTCCGTGTCAAAGTAGTTGACTCCCTTCTGGCGCAGAACGGTGGTGACTCCACCGTTCGTGAGCAGGTACACCGGATCGTTGGCGTCCGCTTCCGTCACGTTGTGGAAGTCCTTCAGGTTGGGGTCCACCGTCAGGCTGTCGTCCCCCAGAAGGGCGGCGTCAGCCTTGGCTTTTTCCTGGGATTCCCGCACGGGCTTGATCTGGGAGACGGTCAGCGGGCTGCCGGGGTAAACCTGCATGGGCTGTTCCATGTTTGCCAGATACTGGGCGCGCGCTTCAGGCGTGGTCAGGTTGGCCGGCACCTTGACGGGGGCCTGCTGGAGCGGGGCCACGTGAACGCGCAGGTAGCCCACGTTGTTGAGGGACGTGGCGGTCACTTCCCCCGCCTTATTAGAGGAGATGACCTGCTGGTTCAGCTGGGTGATGAGCATTCCGTTGTCCGGAATGTTGGCAATTAATGCGCCAAAGGCAATTGGAACCATCAGAAGAGGTTCGTACTGCTTGGCTACACCCAGGTACAGGAGAAGAACGGCAATGCCCCACATCCCTACCATTTGCCATGATAGGGAGAAGATGCCCATCCCCTGTAAAAAGGTGATTAATGAATCAAAAAGACTCATATGGAATAATTATTGTAGCGGTTTTTAGTCTGAGTCGGAGTCCGGACCTGTGTTAGGGGGACCGGACGGCTCCCGCCGGGATTAACCAATCTTGGCCAGCGCCTGTCCTTCCTGAACCGTGTCGCCCGCGCTTACGCAGAAAGCGGTGAGCGTGCCGGAGGCGGGAGCGTAAATGATGGTGTTCATCTTCATGGCTTCCAGCGTCAGGATCTGGTCACCGGCCTTCACGGCGGTGCCGGGGGCAACGTCCAGGGAAACGACTTTGCCGGCGAGCGGGCTGGGCACGTCCTCTTTTACACCACTCAGCACCCCGACGCAGGAGGGAAGGGGTGTGGGTGGGTGGTATGCGGTAGTGTCAA